>Ga0209225_1003266_pt1 | contig 13720 bp, 14 predicted proteins | sample WasSprMetagenome_FD_184732 | JGI IMG/M metagenome (GOLD analysis project Ga0209225, IMG submission 184732) | Sulfidic aquatic microbial communities from Washburn Spring, Yellowstone National Park, USA - WS (SPAdes) (version 3) | ecosystem: Environmental > Aquatic > Thermal springs > Hot (42-90C)...
ATCCCATTGAAACTAGAACCACGCTGGCGTCCTCAATCCCGTAAGTTTCAATCATTTTGTATTTTCGCCCAAACTTTTGTCCAAATAGAGTCATGGTCTCCTCGATTTCTTTTCTAGCTTCCAGCATGGCACTGTGCTGCATGAACTTGAATTCTTGGTAGTACTCGGGTACTCCTACCGGACCTAGTGTAACGGGCTTTTTGGGATCAAGCGCATAAGGATACCTGTATGGGGGCAGGAACTCGTCCACTGCCTCCTGTTCTGGAACCTCGACCATCTCTGCCATATGTGATAATATGTATCCATCGTAGCAAACCATTACGGGGAGAAGAGTTCTTTCCGCAATTCTAAACGCCTGTATCACGAAGTCAAGAATTTCTTGGTTATTTTCGCAGTACATTTGAATCCAGCCGGCATCTCGGACAGACAGGGAGTCCTGTTGGTCACACCATATGGAAAGCGGGGCAGAAAGGGACCGATTAACGTTCACCATTACTATCGGTAAGCGCATTCCAGAGGCAACGAAAAGAATCTCAGACATGAGCATGAGTCCCTGCGAGGAAGTAGCGGTGAACACCCTGACACCTGAGGCCGCAGCCCCGATGCAAGCGCTGAGTGCGCTGTGTTCCGATTCAACCCTTATTATTTCCGCATCTAACTCTCCATCTGCCACATACTCCGAGAGTTTCTCCATCACCGCGGTCTGAGGAGTGATGGGATAGGCTGCAATCACCTTCACTCTGGCGAGCTTGGCTGCCAATGCCGCTGCCTCGTTCCCGCTAAGGAGAAGTCTCGTCATTTTGTTCCCTCAGGTACCACATCGATTACCCTTCTTGGACATTCATTGGCGCAGATACCACATCCTTTGCAGAAGTCGTAGTCGATTTCATATTCCCCATCTTTCTTCTTCACCGCCATCTCTGGACAATAGAGCCAGCAATTGTCGCACTCATTACAGGTTCCACAGCTGAAGCATCTCTCGGCCTCGTTTCTTACCTCATCTTTATCCAAACCCCCCCAAACCTCGGCAAAAGAGTGAAGACGCAGGTCTAGCGAAATCGGTGGAACCTTCACTCTAGGACGATGTGTGAAGTAAGCCAAGTTTAGCTCTTTGAACGAGACTTCGGGCAAGGGCGGACTGGGTTCTGGCTCCTTCCCTCTAAGGAAGAAGTCAATGGCAATGGCAGCTCTCCTTCCTGAAGCGATGGCATCCGCAACTCTCTCCGGTGTACCGTAAACGGCATCTCCCCCAGCGAAAATCCCTTTCACGTTAGTTCTCCCCCATTCATCGCACAAAATTTTGTTTTTCTTCAGTGCGATCTCTGGGGGAAGGAAGGAAAGATCTGGCTGCTGACCAATAGCTACGATGATGGAATCTGTAGCTATGTCAAATTCAGAACCTTCAATCGGGATGGGTTTTGGACGCCCAGATTCGTCTAGTGGTCCCAATTTCATCCTGATACATCGGAGTCCTACCACTTTTCCATCCTTCAATATTACCTCCTTCGGTGCTACCAGGAATTCTATTTTGACTCCCTCGGCCAGAGCCTCCTCCACCTCTTCGGGCAAAGCTGGCATTTCCTCCCTCGAGCGTCTGTAGAGGATGGTTACTTCAGCACCTAATCTCCTCGCAGATCTTGCACAGTCAATAGCAGTATTTCCTCCACCGATGATAAGGCAGCGCTTTCCAAGCTTGGGGATGTGTCCGCGTTTTAGGTCTCTAAGGAAGTCTATCCCCTGATAGACCCCTTCCCCCTCCTCCCCCGGTATTCCAAGTTTGATTCCCCTGCTGGCACCAACTCCGATGAAAATAGCCTTGAAGCCTCTAAGTTCACTTAAACTTTTAATGGTAACATTGGTGGCGAATTTTACACCCATTTTTTCCAGCCGAGAGATTTCTCTAGTCAGCACTTCTTTGGGGAGTCTATATTCTGGAATCACCGCTAGCATACCTCCGATAGTTGATAGCTTTTCGAAAACAACCGAGGCATGTCCCAGCTTGGCGAGGTGGTAGGCACAGGAAAGTCCAGCAGGTCCGGAGCCTATTATCGCTACCTCAGGTTCACCCTGCGGCACCGAAACAGAAATGTCTTGAATGGAATCTCCAACGAACCTTTCTAGGAGATGAATGGCGAGAGGTTCGTCGAATTCCTTCCGGTTGCACTTTTCTTCACATGGATGGTAACAGACTCTGCCAGTTATGGCTGGGAAGGGGTTAGTTTCCAGTAATACTTGGATCGCTTCCTCTACCTTCCCTTGCACGAGGAGGTGAAGGACCTTTGGGATTTGATTACCCATCGGGCATCCGTTTCTGCATGGAGCTAGTTTCTCCCGCCTCTCTGGTCTGGTGGCCCGCCAGTCTCCCGTTTTTGTTCCCGCGGAGCTCCCTGGTTTCGTTATAACGGCTCCTGGAAGTAGGTCTGTCTTCATGTTAACTCAACGGTTCTCTCGTATGCTACTTCTGCAGCTCGAATGTTTTTGTCCACAAGCTTTTCTGGGAAATACGATTGAATGGTTTCTCGAATACTTTCTAATTTAACCAAGTTGGTTGCCCTTGCCACCGCACCTAGCATGGCAGTGTTGGTAATGGGAGCTTTCAGAACTTCGAGGGCTATCGCGTTGGCATCAACATAAAAAACTTTAGCGTGAGGCACCGTCATCGGTTCCTTCAAGTTTAAAACAACGGTTCCACCAATTTTCAGCCCCGCCGCGATATCCACAACTCGGGGAAGAGTAGGATCTAATACCACCACGACATCCGGACTGTATACCTGCGAATGGATTCTTATTGGCACGTCACTTATCCGAGTGAAGGCTAAGACAGGTGCACCCCTCCTCTCCGCACCAAAAAATGGAAAGGCCTGCACATACTTTCCCTCCCTGAAGGCAGCGTCAGCCAACAATCTGGCGGCGGTTACAGCTCCCTGACCCCCTCTTCCATGCCACCTTACCTCTATCAAGCACATTCCTTCTCTCTGAGGTTTAAGAGGCTAGTGGTACGGCCATGGATAGGGAGAGGAAAGATAGCGGTGAATAGAAGAAGCTGCAATCTTGGCATCCCCCATAGCTAGGATGACCGTTCCGTCTCCTCGGATAATGTCTCCACCGGCCCAGACACCCCTTAGGGAGGTCCTGCCCTCCTGATCTACCGTAACGCAACCCCACTCTGAAGTCTTGAGTTGAGGGGTCTTTTTTGGGAGTAGCGGATTGGGACTCTGTCCTATGGCAACTACCACTGTATCTACCTCCATTGGAAATTCGGATCCCTCAATCCTTACCGGCCTTCTTCTTCCGGACTCGTCGGGTTCGCCGAGCCGGAATCTTGTACAAATCATCTGCCTGACCCATCCTCTTTCATCACCCACATACTTGACGGGAGCGGCTAGAGTAACGAATTCAACTCCCTCCTCCTTTGCCCTCTTGATTTCCTCTTTCCTCGCGGGCATCTCCTGCTCCGTTCTTCTGTAGACGATAATCGAACGCGCCGCCCCTAGTCTGAGTGCTGTGCGGGCACAGTCCATGGAAACATTTCCCGCTCCGATAGTTGCCACGGTTCTTCCGATTTTTATTGGGGTGTCATATTCTGGAAACTTGTAGGCTCGCATCAGGTTAACCCTTGTTAGAAACTCGTTGGCGGAGAAAATTCCGTTTAGACTCTCTCCAGGGATATTCATGAAATTGGGAAGTCCGGCGCCAGTTCCTATAAACACGGCCTTGAATTCCTTTAACAACTCATCCATGGTGAGGGTCAATCCCACAACCACATCTGTCTTTATCTCGACTCCTAGCTTCCGAACATAATCTACTTCAGCTTTCACGATTCGCTTGGGTAATCTAAACTCGGGGATTCCATAGACCAGAACGCCTCCCGGTTCGTGTAGGGCCTCAAATACTGTGACCGAATATCCCATCATGGCAAGCGAGGAGGCTGCCGTCAAGCCTGCGGGACCTGAACCCACCACCGCTATGGCATCTCCCCCTGGCTCCCGAATTGAGGAGGGTACTCGGAATCCTAGGTGTTCTCTCTCGTAGTCTGCGACAAACCTTTCAAGGAAACCGATTCCTACGGGCTCATATTTCTTCCCTAAAATGCATGCCCCTTCACATTGGTTCTCGTACGGACAGACCCTTCCGCAGATAGCCGGTAATGCATTTGTTTGTTTGATGATATCGATTGCTTCTTCAAACTTCCCCTTCCTAATGGCGGCTATAAAGGCAGGAATGTTTACTCTTACTGGGCACCCCTGCACACAGGTTGGGTTTTTGCACTGTAGACATCGGGAGGCCTCTTCCATTGCCATCTCAGGGGTATAACCAAGTGGAACTTCATCAAAGTTTTTAATTCTCTGCTCGGGTGGCTGTTCAGGCATCGGAACCTTCCTTTCCCTAACCATGTTTCACCTCCATCGCTTTTTTCTCCTCTTCCAAGTATCGGTGGTTTCGTGCCAAAAGCAAATCGAAATCAACCAAGTGAGCATCGAATTCTGGACCGTCCACGCAAGCAAACTTCATCTTTCCACCCACCTCCACCCTACAAGAGCCACACATGCCAGTTCCATCAACCATTATCGGGTTCAGACTAGCTACTGTCTTGATGCCATAGGACCTAGTAACTTCCGCCACCGCCTTCATCATGAGAACAGGCCCGACCGTATGTACCAAATCTGGTTTTTCTCCGCTCTCCAGAACAGTTTTCAGCAACTCGTGCACGAAACCCTTGAACCCCTTGGAGCCATCATCGGTGGCCACCCACATCCTGTCACTGTACTTCTCGAGCTCATGCTCAAAGATTAGAAGTTTGGCAGTCCTAGCTCCGATTAGCGTGAGTACGCGGTTTCCAGCTTCCTTGAATGCCCTTGCCACCGGGTACAGACAGGCAATCCCCACTCCACCCCCTACGCAGGCCACAGTTCCATAATGTTTGATTTCAGTAGGATTGCCGAGGGGTCCAACGCAATTCAAGATTTCCTCTCCCGGTTCTAGCGAGGATAGAAGTTTGGTAGTCCATCCTGCTTCCAACACTACGAGTGTGACAGTACCTCTATTGGGATCGGTGTCAACAACGGTGAGAGGAATTCTTTCCCCCTCTTCTCTTACCCTGACGACCACAAACTGCCCTGCCCTCGCCTTTTTTGCTATGAGGGGAGCCTCAATTTCGAATTTCGTTATTCCAGGTGCCAGGAGAGACTTTGAGACGATTTTGTACGCCATCAATATGACACAAAAAGATAAATAGGAAGTTATTTGATGCGGCCGTAGTCTAGCCAGGTAGGACTCAGGCTCCCCGGGCCTGATGCGCGGGTTCAAATCCCGCCGGCCGCACTCTTATTGCTGTTTTCGGAAAATGATGGCGAGCAAGTTTTGTTTGCCTACGTCCAAGCGGAAAAGAATCCGTTCCACTATTTTGTGGCGTCGTGAATTCACAGTTAAAGCATCATCAATCGGAAGGCAACGGTGATGGTCACGTAAACTAAAGTTCCGAAAAGAATCGAGTACAAGCCTACCTTATCGGTAAAATAAAAGATAGTGAGAAGATAGCAAAGCCACCCAGGTAGAACGAGAAATATCCCTTTTATGTAGTCCTTGAGTGGGGTCCCTCCTCCCCCCTCAAAATAGATGCTAATGAAAGTAATCACTGTGAGGGCCGGAAACATCGCGATGAATGCGGCAAGCCACCCCTTACCCTGTGACCCGAAATAGGTGGTTAGGGCCACCACCGCTCCTCCCACGAGGAAGTAGAGGAGGTATCGTTCCCACATCTAAATGTGCTGCAGTTTCTTCAAAAGTTATACAAAATTTAGGATGCCAGCCAATCTTCCTCCGGAATACCTCAAGGCGGAGGAAAAGTATAGGTTAGCCAAGACACCGGAGGAGAAGCTCAAGCTTACAGAGGAGCTAATACGTCTGGCCCCCAAGCACAAGGGAACGGAGAAGCTGTTGAAGCTACTTAAGCAGAGGGCAAAGAAGCTGAGGGAGGAGATTGAGAAAGAGAAGGCGAGAAAGATAACAAAGGGGATTCCTTTTGCCGTAAAGAAAGAGGGTGCCGGTCAGGTGGTTCTTCTAGGCCTTCCGAATTCGGGAAAATCTACTCTACTTTCTAAGCTAACTTCAGCCAAACCGGAGATTGGGGAGCATCCCTTTACCACCACTCGTCCTTTCCCAGGCATGATGGATTTCGAAGATGTCCAAGTGCAACTAGTGGAGGCTCCAGGGGTAGTGGAAGGCTCCTGCGAGGGAAAGGGTCTGGGGGCAGCACCTTTGGGCCTAGCGAGATCGGCCGATGCTCTTCTTTTAGTGGTTGAAGCTGGAAGGGAACGGGAACAGCTTGAGGTTCTGTTGGGTGAACTAAAAAAGGCGGGCGTGGAGGTAAATCCTGCTAGAACTGCGGTGTTCGTAACCAAGACGGATATCAGAAGGATAGGTGAGTTCCAATGTCCTTTCAAGGTTTTAAAATTGGATGAATCGGTCAGGAAGGAAATTTTCCGCCTCCTGCATGTTATAAGAGTCTATACGAAGCGTCCTGGGGAGGAACCGGCTAAGAAACCTCTAGTTCTTCCGGAGGGATCCACTGTTTTGGATGCGGCTAGGAGAATACACGAAGATTTTGCCGAAAGACTAGATTTCGCGAGGGTCTGGGGATCTGCACGCTTTCCTGGACAAAGGGTTCCAAGAGATTATGTGCTGGCGGACGGTGATGTGGTGGAGTTTCATCTCAAATGATTTTATGTTCGTGCGTCCAAAATTCTATGCCACTGAGACCGGGCAAGTGTTATAGGCATTTCAGCGGACCCCCCTACACTAGGAGGGAATATATGAAAGATTTTCCGCCCATGCGTATCCAGGTTTTTGATATGGGTAATCCTTCTGGGAACTTCCCCCTTGAGCTTTCTCTTCTGGTTATGTCAAGCGGTCAGATAAGGCACAATGCTCTGGAGGCCGGGAGGATGGCAGCCAACCGTTACCTTGAAACCAAAGTTGGCAAAGAGAACTATCACTTCAAAATCAGGGTTTACCCACATCATGTCCTCAGAGAACATGCCATGGCTGTAGGGGCGGGCGCTGACAGGGTTTCGGAGGGCATGAGACTCTCTTTTGGGAGGGCGATAGGCACGGCGGCGAGAGTCAAAGCAGGTCAGCCGATAGCAACCATCCGGACTCTCCCACAGTTTGAGGCGCATGCGAGGGAAGCCTTCCGTCGTTTATCCTCCAAGTTGCCTTTCCCGTGCAAAGTGGTTTGTTCTCGGTCGGTAGCGAGCACCAATCCCCAGCAAAACCAAGCGGGCTAGGACTCAAATCAGCTGGGCGAGGATTTCATAGATTACTCTAGCGGCGGCAAAGGAAGATTCCCCGTTGTCGAAGGGTGGACAAACCTCCACCACGTCTACCCCGCAAAGTTTAATCCCTCTCAGTTTCCTGAGGAACCTCAGCAAGTGTGAGGTGGAAATGCCTCCTGGTTCTGGACAACTTACTCCGGGCGCGAAGGCGGGATCTAGGACATCCACGTCAAGGCTTAGGTAGACCTTTCCTGAAACTTTCTCTAGAATCTCGCTGGAGAGATTCCTTTCTTCTAAATCTTCTGGGGTATACCATATTATCCTCTTTTCCTTTCTAAACTCGTCCTCCTCTTTGGAACAGGACCTCACTCCGATTTGTAGCAGATTAACATTTGGTAGAAGCTCGAGAAGCCTTCTCGCCACGGTGGCATGACAGAGTTTTTGCCCAAGCCATTCTTCCCTGAAATCCGCATGCGCATCCAGATATAAGATACAGTCAGGTTTCAGGGCCCTACAGGCGAAATAGGTAAGTGTATGCTCTCCACCCAGCAGCACAGGGAACTTTCCGTCTTCCTTCACCCTGCTTACTTCTCTCTCTATCTTGATTCCCGCTTTCTCCAAATCTTGAGAAAGGCAAAGGTCACCTAAGTCCGAAATGCGGAGCTTTTCAAAGACATCTACACCCGCTGATGGAAGGTATGTTTCCAAGTAGAAAGAAGCCTCTCTTATCTTCTGTGGTGCGAACTTGCAGCCCGGCCTGAAGGAGGAGGTTAGATCCAGTGGAATCCCAATTACTACCACTTGGGAGGATTCATAAGAGCTTTCGAAGCCGCCGAAGGGTGGTTTAACCGGAATCCACATACCCTTTTTTTGTCAGGAATTTTAAGCTTTGTCGAACCAAACTTATAAATATTTATAAGTTTGGTTAATCGATGAAAATTCCACTTTACCTACGACTGAAGAAAAAGCTTCACAGGGAGGTCGCCAAGGCTCAGGATGTGATACTTGAGGTGTTTTACTCCATATTTCCGAAGGGGGTTTTGCACGGAGGGACGGCCATCTGGCGGTGTTATTCGGGAAACAGGATTTCGGAGGATTTGGATGTTTACATTGAAAGGGATTTGCAGAGAATTGAACGGTTCTTCGAGGCGCTGGAAAAGCGAGGGATCGATGTGGTGAAGAGAAAGATTGGACGAAATGCCCTTCATTCAACATTAAAGGTTGGAGAGGCCGAGGTCAGATTTGAGGCAGTTTTTAAGCACGTAGTCGGGGTAATCAAAGAGTATGAAACCTGTGAGGGGAACTGGTTTAACGTTTACACTCTCCCTCCCGAAGTCCTCCTAGAAGAGAAAATCGAAGCCTATCTGGAGCGAAGAAAAATTCGTGACCTGTACGACATCTTCTTCCTGTTGCGGTACGTACACGAGAAGGAAAAGGTAAAACCTAAGCTCTTGAGGCTCGTGGCTGATTTCAAACCACCAGTCGACGAAAAAGAGCTAAGATCCGTTTTACTTTACGGGGTAATCCCAAGCGCTCAGGAAATGGTTGAGTACATCAGAAGGTGGTGCGAATGAAGGGAGAAATAGTGTCCCGAGTGAGAGAATTTTTGCGAAAAACGCCCGTTGCAGACATCCGCTCGATTTCCTTACTTACGGGTAGCAAGCAATATGCTTGGTTCCTGATGAATTACCTCGTTAGACGTGGTGAAGTTAACAGATTGACCAAAGGATATTATACTGTTCATCAAGATCCCTCCCTATTCGTCTACTGCTTGAAACCTGCCTATTTGGGGCTTCAGGATGCCATGAGTTTTCATAACCTTTGGGAACAGGAAACGGTACCGGTCGTGATAACATGTAGGAGGGTCAGAACGGGGAGAAGAGAAGTACTGGGGCACAACGTGATGGTGAGGAGGATTTCTAAAAGATATTTCTTTGGTTTCGATTTCTACCAAACCGGAGATTTCTTGTTACCCGTTAGCGATGTCGAGAAGACTTTTCTTGACATGGTTTACTTCGGCGAAATCCGGAAGGAACATTTGAGATCATTCAAACCAAGACTTTCGATTCCCAAGCTCCAAAAATACATGGCGAGGTATCCACTCAGTTTTCGAGAAAAAGTGGTTAGCCTGCTGAGATTGTGAGTCTTTCCACCGAATTTATTCTGGTTTAACTCTGTTTGTTGATGTTGGAAGCTTTCCTTCCACATCCTGGTAAAGTTGTTATCAGAGAAGTTCCAAAACCGAGGCCAGGGAGAGGGGAGGCGCTTGTCGCTGTTAAGAGAATTGGTGTTTGCGGCTCCGATATTCATGTTTGGCACGGTAAGCATCCCTACACGAGCTATCCGGTAATTCAGGGACATGAGTTATCGGGAATAATCGAGGAAGTGGGCGAAGGGGTTGAACTGAAAGTGGGCCAGAAAGTGACAGTTCAGCCGCAGGTGGTTTGCGGAACCTGCGCCCCATGTCGAAGAGGGGACTATCACGTTTGCGAGAACCTGAAGGTGATGGGATTTCAGACGGAAGGGGGTGCAAGAGAATTCTGGAAGGTTGAGGCTTCAAAATTGATTCCACTCCCTGAGGAAGTCTCACTTAACGAAGGGGCGATGGTTGAGCCCTTGTCAGTTGCCGTCCATGCCGTCAAAAAGGCTGGTGAAATCGTGGAGAAGAAAGCGGTAGTGCTGGGGGCAGGTCCTATCGGCAATTTTGTCGCCCAGGTTCTTAAGGCGAGAGGTGTCGAAGTCCTGATTTCAGATCCCAATCCCTTTAGGCTGCAGTTGGCGAGGAGGGTGGGAATCGAAGGGATAAACCCTAAAGAGGAAGAACTCGGAAAAGCCGTCGAAAGGAGGTGGGGTGAAAAGGTGGGGCTTTGGTTCGAATGTGTGGGAATCGAGGAAACCATCTCCCAAGCCATAGATCTTTGCGCCAAGGGTGGTACCATAGTGGTGGTTGGAGTATTTCCGGAAAAAGTAAGAGTGAACATGGGGTTTGTTCAAGATCATGAGCTTACCTTGAGGGGAACTCTTATGTACAAGAGAGAGGACATGCTTGAGGCAATTGAGCTCCTCAGGAGCAAAAAGGTTCAGGCAGAACCGCTGATTACGCATAGATTCAAGTTCGTAGACTATGAAAAAGCCTACAAGTTCATAGACGAAAACAAGGACAAAGTTATGAAGGTGATGATCGAAGTTTAGGATGAAAGCACTCGTTTATCACGCACCAGAGAAGTTTTCGATTGAAGAAGTTCCAAAGCCAGTTCCCGGCCCGCGAGATGTCCTAATAAGGGTCAAGGCTTGTGGGATTTGTAAAACGGACCTTCACATACATAAGGGAAGATTCATAGCGAGATTTCCACTCATTCCCGGTCATGAGTTCGCGGGAGAAGTAGAAGAAGTTGGAAGCGAGGTCAGAAGCTTCAAGCCTGGGGACCGAGTTACGGCGGACAATACGGAACTCTGTGGTTTCTGTTATTTCTGTAGAAGAAATCAGCCGCTCTTTTGCGAGAACTTCCTCTCTCACGGCTGCAACCTTCCGGGTGGTTTTGCTGAGTACGTCTTGATTAAGGAGGAGAAGGTCTTTAGAATTCCAGACCACCTGTCTTTTGAGGAGGCTGCCTTTACCGAGCCCACCGCTTGCGTAGTTCATGCCCTTGATGTGGCAAGACCTGAACCTGCAAGCGAGGCTTTGGTTTTTGGCGCAGGTCCCGCAGGCCTTGTTCTTGCCCAAGCCTTAAAACACTCAGGGGTGGGAAAGCTCGTGGTGGCAGCTCCTAATGAGTTTAAATTGAATTTGGCCAAGCGTCTGGCTGCGGATGACGTAGTTAAAGTGGACAAGAGGGATCCCACAGTTGGTCAGAAAGAATTGCTCGAGCTATGCCCAAAGGGTTACGATATCGTCTTTGAAGCAACAGGTGATCCAAGCGTGGTTGAAAGGGCGATTTCGCTCGTTAAGACAGGTGGTAAAGTGGTCATCTTCGGTGTGGCGCCTGAGGAGGCAAAAATCTCCATCAGTCCGTACGAAATCTATAAGCGGGAAATCAAAATCCTTGGAACCTTTGCTCAAACCCACTGTTTTGACAGAGCCCTTCAACTTCTATCCAATGGAAAGGTTAAGGTAAGGGACTTGATAACTCATGTTTTCAAGCTGGAGGAATATGAGAGGGCTTTGAATGTTGTCATGACGGACAGGAACGCGCTAAAGGTTATCATAAAGCCTTAATGAATTAGTGATAGACCGAAGTTGGGCAAACTGAGAAGTCTTGGCCCAAGAAAAGAGACTATTTTGGGGGTGGTCAAAGAGACTGGGGAAAAATTAGGAGCCTTAGGGTGTACAACATTGCCTGTTCGCCTTAAGTAAGAGTTAGAAGAGAGGCGGGAAAGGGGATAATCACCTCAGCTGTAGTCAATACGTATTTTGCTTCTGACGAGCCCCTGCTTCTCGTTCCCTTCAAAACGGCAGAAGCTTGGCTTGGAGGGTGCAAGAATGGAAGAGTTTGAAGTGGCTGGAGGTGGGACGGTTTCGGGTCTGAGGCTAAGGGGGCCTTCGAATTGGAGGTTGTGCTGAAGGATAGGCAGCCCAGGGTCTCGTGAAGTCTCAACCATTAAGGAAGAGAGAGAAGCCATCATAAATGATCGGCTGGCATCTGAGTTGCAGATAGTGATTTTAGACCCCGCGAAAGGCGAATGGTGTTTCAGGGAATGAAATAGGGAGGAAAGTTAGGAAAAGCGGCTGATTTTACTTGTAGACCATCTCTTTCAAAACGTTCTCGACGGTCTCTTCTCCGACAAGGGCCTTGGCCACCGCTGCGGCGAACGGCATTGCAGTTCCAGGTCCTCTGCTGGTTATGATGTTCTCATCTCTAACCACGGCATCTTTCGAAACCTTTCCTCCCACCTTTTCCAGTTCTCCCTCAAGTCCGGGATAGACGGTACACTTCTTTCCTGCTAGAACTCCAGCATCGGCTAAAACCGTTGGGGCTCCACAGATGGCCGCAACGATTCTTCCGAACTCGTTGGCCTTTTTGACGAGCTCCTTTACCTTTTCCTCCTTCCTTAGGTTGAGATAACCAGGATTACCACCCGGGAGGATGAGGGCATCTGTCTGCTCAATTTTGACATCTTTAAGTGTTTTGTCCACTTTGATTTTCAATCCTCTAGAACCTTGGATTTCTCCCTTCTTCAGGCCTGCAAGCATGACTTCAATCCCGCATCTCACCAGTACATCAAAAGTAGTTGTCAGCTCGATTTCCTCAAAGCCCGGAGCCACGAGGATAACCGCCTTTGGGGGCATCAACTTTTGTCCTGGGGGTTATTTAGCGGCAACGCCGAAAGACGGGGATTGATGCTTCACTTAAGGGGGTTTCAATGGCTTGTTGGATCTCGCATCGAAGAGCCAGAAGAACTCTGCGGAAGAAAGGCCGAGTTAGAGCGTCTTCTTAAGGCTAGAGATAGGTTGTTGTACTTGAACCTCGAATGGTGAGTAAGTTAAAGCCGCAATGCTTCAAAAAACAGAATTCAGAACATATAAACATGTGGGGTTCGAGGTACAAGGGATCTCTTGGCTTCGGGCATGTTCTAAAGGAACCTGGAAAAATCAAGGACGGAAGTTTTGACATTCATTATTTAAACGCTAGGACGGCTTCTGCCTCCCTATGCGTCTCCGCCCTGAAACCGACCTCCCTCAGCCTTCTGGCCACACTCTTAATTAAATCGACTCCCTTGAACTTGCGAGGTGAGCCCACATAATGAAAAAGGATTCCTCCTTCTTTGAGAACTCTGTGAAGTTGGGCATAAAACTCCCTTCCATAAAGGGCACCTGTTTTTCCCGAAAATCTGGGAGGATCATGAATTATCCTGTCAAAGCTCTCCTCTTGGAATTCCTTCACCAACTCGCAAACATCTCCCAAAATGATTTGAATTCTAGGGCTATCCAGCCCCCTGCTCCAGGGATTGTAACTGGCGAGCTCTATCACGTTTGGATCGATTTCAACCGTCGTGACCTCTGCCCCCACGAGTGCCGAATGTATAGCCGTATAACCCAAACCCATACAAGTGTCGAGAACCTTCTGGCCAGCTTTGATTCTGGCGAGCAAGACTTTTTTCCTCGCATCCTCCCAAGGCGTGGTTCCAACAATCTTGTGCATGTGTATACCATCCACCTCGAGTGTGGGAGCCGTATTTTCTTCTACTCTTTTGAGTTTGTAAAAGCGCTCTCCCGCTATGATAAGTTTGGATAGACCCCCTTGGCTCAGAGAATAGACACCTTCAACATCTTCCACAAGCATCTTGAGCTCCTCAGGGCCTATTGGGAGTCCCTCGACCGAAACTCTTCCCTCTGCGACTCTAACTCTCGTTTTTCTGAGACCAAGATCTGTCTTTACTTCGAAGGACGATTCGTCAATCCTTGCCAAAATCTCGCGAGCACAAGAGCAGTCGAGAATTATGGTATT
>Ga0209225_1003278_pt1 | contig 13685 bp, 8 predicted proteins | sample WasSprMetagenome_FD_184732 | JGI IMG/M metagenome (GOLD analysis project Ga0209225, IMG submission 184732) | Sulfidic aquatic microbial communities from Washburn Spring, Yellowstone National Park, USA - WS (SPAdes) (version 3) | ecosystem: Environmental > Aquatic > Thermal springs > Hot (42-90C)...
AAGGCTTGGACAGCGCCTCCTTAACTATCACCTCCTCCGGGTTGAGGCCGAGCGCCCTCGCAAACTCCTTCAACATGTCGAGCTTCCCGAGCTTGGTCTTCGGCCTAATGGATAATCCTGCTGAAGCATAAATGCCCCTCAGAAACTCGATGCCCTTCATCTTGATATCATGATAGGTGCTGATGGTGTGGCCCATCATATATTCGATGTAGTCCGCCGGAACCCCGAGGGCCTCGAGCTGAGTCCTGAAGAACTTCCTCAGCGAGTGTGGCCTGAGATCGTATCTGCTTCCGCCGATCTTGCTGCACAACCCCGCCTTAACATAGAGCTTGTGGACTATCTCGTGGATCTGGGCCTCCGTCAGCGGCTTAACCTCCTTGGTATAGGCCCGTATCAGCGGGGACTCATCGGTAATGTTCTCGGGCGGAATCTTCTCCGTCCCCTTCCTCCGCTGCTCCAGATAGAGCTTCAGGTATTCAACGGCTTCGGCGCCGATGAAGGTGTCATAGTCATGATACTTCCCCTTCGTTATGGCCGCCTCAACATGTATATGGACTGGGACTATTCCTTTCTCAAGATCATGCTTGACATGCCTATACTTCAGCCTAGCCAATGTCCCTATCCTGAAGCCTCCCAATGCCAGCATCGAGACTATAACCTTGCCCCGGAGATCCGCGATGTCCAAGATCTTCTGGAGCTCCTCGGGCGTCGGCGCCCGATCATAATATGTGGTCACAACTCTGCCGATCTTCGGAACCTTGAGGGTAACCCCATTCACCTCGAAAAATGTTTTGACAGCGGCCTTTGCGGAGTTGATTGTCTGCGGCGCCCGGCCAGCCGCCTCAAGCTCCCCGAGCCACAGGTCTATCGCCTTCTCCATCTCCGCAATCGCCTTCTCATCCCTCAGCCCGTCTTGGTTGAAGCATCGGCTGACGAGTTGATCCGGTGTTAAACTCATCCAGTTGCAAAACCTAGCAATGAAGTATGCGTAATTGCAGAAGGTCTTCAGGCTCTTAGTCCTCCGGCGATAGAGATACTCGGCTAGGTTGAGCATTGATTTGTTTTCTAGGGCGATTGGCACGAGGCCCGGCTTCCCGAGCGAAAGCCCCCTGATAACATAGTCGACGAGCGCCTCGGTGAGCTTTGACGGCGGCGCATTCACGTAGATAACCGGGGGTCTTTTAGCCTTTCTACTCGAGAACACTACGAGGAGCTTGCCATCCTTCATTGATTGCAACAGCTCATAGCGATCCGCGGATTTTACAACCACGGCATCGGCTGGAATATTCGCAGGCGCATCCATTTTTCTATCACCTCCACGAGTCCCCCTAATCTGAGTTCTACATCTAATCTCTCCCCACTCAATATACTCTCTAACATTTTTTGGAAGCTTATTTCCAGACTCATGGCACACGAATAGATAGCAGTCTACTCCTTTATCCCTGAGCTCCTCATAGACATGGCCCACAATATCTGCCTCAAATTCCTCAAGCCTGTAATAATCTATGTCCTCAATAAACGCATTAATGCCATCAATCATGTCAATTAAGCTCTCAGAATCACGTGGCAACACTATGTAATCATAGATATCAGCCTTGAAAACGGCCTCAAAATCCCCCGTGACCTCAACTGCCTTATCAAAAGTTCTTGAGCCTATTGAGGAGCCTCTGCGTGCATACTCTTTAATCTTTAGCATTAATTTTAAAATAGGGACTATGATTTAACTTGAACTGTGATGCGTGGTGTCTCCACTATGAGTGTACTCCAATTGTTGTCTGTGCCGTAGATACATGTCGACGTGCCTACGCAATACTTCACAGTTATCTTCGCATACAGCTTGTGATCACCATCATGGAAGATCCACCATCCAAGGTCGTAACCATGTAAATTAAAGAAAACATCTTCACTAGCTACAAGCTGACTCGAGTCTACCCGTATGCTTTTCTCAGCAATCTTTCTGTCAAAGAGCCAAAGCATAGCTTTTTCCTCAAAAAGCTCGACCTTAACCTCCACCGGCTTTACACTCGCACCAACAGGAACAAATTCAATATTGTGTAGTGAGGAAATAATTGAAAAATCTACATTGAAGCTCACATGGGCGTCAAACGTATCCCCTGGCTTAATTTTATTAGGTGAAACCTTAACCATAGTATCCTTTATAACATCTTCAGCTGAGTATACATTTACCTCCATTTCTCTTTTTACTATCTGAATCTGACCAAGAGAATCCTCAAGGGATACCTTTACCTTATGTGTTCCATTTTTTAAAGGTTTCAAAACAAATGTATAAACGATTGACTGCCCTGGGGAAAGATGCCACACTCGTAGATCAATATTTGGATTCTTCGGAAGTATACTAAGTGAAGATTCATCATAAACGAATTGTGGGGAATTCCCGGAAAGATAATCTGGAGAATTATTAACAATTGTAATGAAGAATTCAGTGCTCTGTCCATTTACGGAAGAGATCTTTGAAGGAATAAGCATATCGAGGACAGGCATTATCTTCACATTTATATTTTTCAAAGGCATCCCATCCCATACATCAAAGCTCCATTTTTGAGTAACACCTATAATTTTTCCCTCAGTATTGTATGCTACGAGGTAAAATTCTCCACTTCCCGGTATCAATACTTCCTTCGTTTGCAATTCCAGAGGAAGAATTTTATCAGGCCCCGTTATGCATTTTACATACTTTAATGCGGCAATGGGCTTCAATACTGGGAGTAACGCTGGCGCATATTTTTCTAATAATTTTTCCACAACTTTTTCAACAACTCCCTGCAGGTCTGTAGGAATGGGATTAACCTGGTCAATCGCACAAATTAGCACTTTTTCTGATAGGGGTTTACTGTATCTAAGTTCTAGATAGTTAAAGCTTAGCTTGCTTGGATTATCTACGGTCAACTGTACCCTGTAAGCTTTATGAACTTTAACAACGCATCCAGATGAGTTAGTAACGGCGATTAACTTTAATGCTCCCTGAGCAGGAGAAGGCAATTCAATTTCAGCATTTGGCGGTAAACCGCAATCACCAACAACTATGTTTGCATAGTCAGAGGAAATAGTCAAATGATTGTTGAAATCTTTGACTTCAACAATTAATCTAGTAATTCTTTGAGTTGGATCATTTAAAACTAATAAGTTTATTTTATCCTCTCTTATCTCGTTTGGAGCCAAAATAAATTCTTTTGACGAAAGACATTCAACGTTACTACCTTTTACACATACATATACATGTCTAGTAAATGAATCCTTGTTAGTTAACGTAAAAGGTATAGTCACTTCTGTTGCACTTCCTAAATCTAGAGTATCAATCCTATTCTGATCTATTTTTATTTCAACTCTTGCACTTGTCTCGCCAACATAGATGAGCTTTCTCGCGACAGCCTCGACTCCTTTATCGTCCTTCACTGTGAGCATCACCATATAAATTCCAGGAGAAGAGTAGATATGTGTGGGATTCTTCTCACGTGAGGATGCACCGTCGCCAAATTCCCAGAGCCAGGAGGCAATTCTTCCGTCAGGGTCGTAGGACTTGTCGGTAAAACTGACACGGTCACCGGCCACAGGGTTTGAGGGGCTGTATGAGAAGTCTGCTACTGGGGGCTTGTTCTCTGCCTGTAACGTTACGGTTATTGTCTTCGCTGTTGTAAGGCCATCGGACTGATACACTGTCACTGTCATTGTGTAAGTGCCAGCACTGCTGTACGTGTGTGTTGCCGGGAACCAGCGATCCTCGCTGCTCCCATCTCCCCAATCCCAGTGTATTCTGGTGATGCTTGCGCCCTCATATCCCGGATTAGCAACTCCATTTATTGTGACCGTTAAACCACTTATCTGGGGCTCAAAGAGAATAAGAGTTGGAGGCTTAGATTCTCTAACCTCGAAATAGCAATATGCATAAAGCTTTGGTTCTGCTCCCGGATAAATTACTGCTCCCCAAAGCTCTACCTTATACTGTCCCGTTGGGTATCCAGCTCGAAGAGAAACTACGTTTTCACCGATGGAGAGATTGTACCTTGATTTTGCATAGTTAGGGCTGTAGATCATTAACCAAAATCCCACACCATATGCTGGGGTCGGGCTTACATGTATATTGATATTCTCTCCAATATAGTAGACTGGCTTATCCGTCCAAACTTTATACTCTTTAGCTTTAACCTCTAAGATCCCGTATTTTACGGTCGTGAATACCTCTTCATCTTTATCGTCACCTATGGATATGTAAAACTCTATCCGCATAGTCCCTTCCGCCTTAGCCTTGATAATGATTTCAGCGAGCATGACTCCTTTATCTCCAGCTCGAATATGATCTCCTACATCTATAGCTGAAAGGCTCACTACGTCGTTATTAAAGAAAGATTTATCTGTATATTCGGCCCACCACGGAAATTTAACGTCAACAATATCCGCAATGTCTTGTTGCGCACCATCCTGCGGGATAAGTCTCACCTCCATTTTATAGTACTTCAATCCTGTAGGAGCCTCACTAAGAATTATCGCTGATGATCCAACCTCCCCCACCGATAGCTGAATACTTTCAGCGCTAACCTCAACTGGTGTAGCCTGCTGAACGATTTGTATGCTGAAGTATTTCTCGTCCGTGGTTTTCCATTGGCTTCCATCCCAGTATAATGCTCTTATTCTATACTTATATGTGCTGGGCTGGCTTGGAGCCGTGAATGTGGCAGAGTATGTTAGGGTTCCTCGGCCTGACCGCCGGGTCTGGTAGTCCGGGTTATACCATACCGTCTTCCATGACCCATCCGGCAATTGCTGGCCTATTGCAACGTCTACATATGAAGTTGATGGGAAATCATACTTGATGGTTAATTGAACTGTAACGGTCTGGCCTGGGCTTGCGGTTGAAGGAGCAGTATAGCCGGCTATCTGAACATTAAATGTTTGCTGTTGTCTCTGTATGATTATGAATTGTGGGCTGTCTGCTGTAGCTGTGTTGCCTGAGGTGTCTACTGCTACTATGCGTATATAGTAGCTTCCAGGGTTGTCTGGTACTGTCCAGTCGTAGTAGCCAGTATTCGATATGTTGCTAGCTATTACAGAAGCCGGTCCAGATGCCTGGTAGAGATATATGCTTATCTTCGCCACGCCGACATTGTCGGTTGCCTGCCACTTTATCCTATAGGTACTTCCAGGGGTGAGAGACTCTCCCCCCGCAGGTGCTAGAACCTTGACGCTTGGAGGAGTAGTGTCCCTCGCCTCCAAGACTGCCACTTGAACCGTGGACTTCGCGGACACACCTGAGTCAGCAACCGCGGAAACCTCTACAGTGTATGTCCCAGGCTTACCAGCCTTTAGGCTACAAGTATACTGCATGACTTCGCCAAGGGCAAGCCTATCCTTCCTCCACGTCCCCGTGCAACCAAGCGAGGAAAATGCGTCTCCACCCCAAGAAATACCCGAAGCCACATTTGTGGCATCAGCCGTGCCACTATTCCTCACAGCCACAGTCACAGCGAAGGTGCTACCGGAGGTAACCTGGCTCGGAAAGTTATGCGTGATCTCTAGCCTTGGCAATCCTGCGGTGTGGAGGTCTATCGAGAGGGTCGCTGTAACAGTTTGTCTCTGTGGGACATAGACGTTGACACTCTTCGAGTACTCCTGGGAGGTGTCTGGATCCCTCCACTTTATAGTGACTGTGTGCTGTGTGTTTCCTTGGACAGAGATGGGGTCAGATGTAAAGGTTGAGCCCGGAGACCTGCTAAGCGCTGTCAGCTTCAACGCTCCGTCAATATACAAGTAGACATCCACCGTGTCGTCGTCATTGTTTGTAATAGTCACCTTTACGTACCCTGGCTGTGGCCCTTGGACGTTTACCTGCACCGTTCCCCACTTCCGGGTCTTCTGCCATGTTTGCCCATGCTGAGCCATCTCGAAGTATACGTCTACACTATAGCTTCCAGGCTGAGCCCCGCTAGGCACAGTGCCTGTCAGTGTTATTTGACCTTGCTGTCCAGGGTTGAGAGTGATTGTTCCGCTAACGTAGCCGAATAAACTTCCATCTGGAAAATACACATGATAGTCTGCGACAACGTTCCCAGTATTCTTGACGGTGAAGGTGAACTGAACACTCTGACCTAGACTGACACTTACACTGCTGGGATTAACACCAGTTATCTGTCCATCCAGATAACTGGTTTCAGTTGTACAAGCGGCAACATTAATTGGTATGTCTATGTGTTCTGTCGATGCTAAGTCGTCATAGCTACTCTTGAAAGAATAGTCATAGTTAAATCCCACTCGAACATAGTGCGTCCCTGGACTAATTGTTGCTGGAAGCGTAAACGTGAACGTCTTCGTTATCTCTGTGTGGAATGTCCCCTCACAGCCGTCATGCACAACTGCTAGCTGGGTTGTCTTGGCCCAGTCACCGAAGGCGTTCGCCTTTACAATGCAACAGGCGGAGCAACAGTGAAAGAATACATACTTGACAGTTACAGTCACTGCGTCACCTGGCTTAGCACTGCTTGGGCTAGCAGACCCACTAGTAATCTTTACGCAACCACCCTGACACTTAAGCACAACCTTCGCATCTACACACATGCCTATTGGAACAGAGATAGAAACAGTGTCTGAAACATACTTGTTCGTGATGCCCATTACGTCTTGTACAACTTGAACCGAGTGAGTGCCCGCCGGGACACTTACCATTAGGGTACCGCTACTGTCAGTATAACCCTTCAGCTGGCCATCCACATATACCTTTGCGTTTGAAGCCGCAACACCGTCAACATAATGCACTATGACGCGTATCGTTCCAGTATTGCTTGCAACGTTAACCTTGCTTGGAGTGCTACTACCAATATTGTTGTTTTCATTAGACTCCGCAACAGCATTAAGGTCATCAATGAATACTGTTACATAGTAGGACCCAAGAGGAATACTCTGCGGTATAGTGAACAACGCAGTATAGCTGGCAGACTGGCCAGCGCCAAGCCCACTTCTAGTGAAACGACCAAGCAAGTAATCTTTCCCATACTCACTAACACCTAAATAAACACCGGTAGAATATGACCCTGCGGAGCCGCTCCCCTGATTCTTCTCAGTCCAACTAACCGTTAAAGAGCCTCCCTGAGAAACTGTTGAAGGGCTAAACTGCACAGGATAAGTTACTGTTAAGTCTGGAGTCCCGGACGTGGATCTCGGTTCCTCAGCGTAAACATATCCCTCAACCCAAAGAGTATAAGCATTTTTATCTTTAATGTAAATATACAACGATAGAGTTTTTCCACTAATGCTACCAATTTGGTAATGATCGAAGTTAATTGCATTAGTAATAACTACCTGTACGGAGCTGGGATCTATACTAGAAAGCTCGGAAAAATCAAGAGCGCCACTCACATAGCCTTGTTGCCACTCTATATTCAAAGGATCATTCCTGGCATTAGCGGTAAAGAAAACCTTCTCCCATTTCCTTCCATCGGACAAGGTTCCATACTGCCTATAAGAAGACCCTAAACTACCAAAAGCTACTTGAATAAAGGCAACAATCAAGAATAAAGCTATAAGAAGGATTGTCATTCGCTTCTTGAGAAGCTTTTCCTTCTTCATTATATTTATTATAAGAGTTCATTGTATTATATATTTTTTGCGCGCGCCCTGGGTCGTAGAGAATTTTTAGTTCCTATTCATATCTATCTCTTCTCAATCTCTATAGCGGGCCGTATATTCTCCCTTCTTTCAGGAGCTCGACCGCGTACTTTTGGGCTGCAACGACGTCCTCTTTCTTGAGCTGTGGATGGTACTACTGTGAAGGCTGGTAAAGGGAGGAGCTTGTAGGCTACGATGGGTACTGGAGGATTAAGGGGGCGAAGATCCATGTAACCGTGACCAAGGAATCCCTACCCATAAGCCTAGTGGTTGGTCTTGGGGATGAGCATGATAGTAAGCGCTTCAGAGAGGTCGTGGACGGGATAAGGTCAAGTATGGCAGGGGTAGGCCTGACGAGGTTGCCGGGGACTCGGCATATGACACGAGAGATGTGAGGGTGTATCTTAGGAGGGGTATATGGGAGAAGCTAGCATCAACCCTCACAGGCCTCATACAACTAGCATGCATCATAATATACCTGAGGGTTTTCAGATGAGTTAAAGAATTTCCTGAAAATGAGACCGCATCTAGAGCCATCCTGACTGCAGTAAATCTTTACGCCTAGACTATCCCCTTTTCTCTGGAGCGCTTTAGGTTTTTAAGCTTTTCCCCCGGCAACCCGCACACGCGGATGTGGCGGGCGCATCGCGGATCATCCATTATCTCCCGGCCGCCAATTTGCCAATGTTGAACGGAGCCCGGGAAAGGCCTCAATTCAGGAAAAGAAGCCCGGAGGATTGGCAACTAACCCGGCTGCCAATGATCTGAGCTTTTCTGGGCAAACGGAGGCAGAATCAAGCCCCGTTGCTGATTGGCAAATTGGCAACCAACTAAACAATCCCCTGCTAGGGTCTCCGAGAAAAAGGCGAAAGGCTGGGGGTCAGCGGCTAGCTGCTACCCACCTTAGCGTCCCTCGTTCCTCCCGCTCCTCAAGAAGCTAGACATGAATAGGGTCGAGGGACATGGGGTTCGCCCCGGGCAAATTAATTATTTTACAATATACGCGTGTGTTTTTCGCGGCTTCTGAAGGCCAAGCCTAAAAATCTTGGCGTAAAAGATAATTTACGGAAGTTCATGAATCGAAGTTTCAAGCTTGGTTCCACCATACTTGCGAAGAATCTAGTTGCTCCGGACTTAAGCTCAGATCATGTAAGTTTGTAATGCTTGTCTTATGGCTCAGGGCTCCGGTTTCCTTCTGATCTTGGAAGTGAGACTGAGGTATAATGAGGCCATACTTCCTCTCCCTGTTTTCGACGGCTTTGTATTAGAAAAGTTTTAGTCCCTCTAGGACATGAATGAATTATGCTTAGGATGCGTGTATTGAAAAATGTGGCAATCTACCTATTGTTAGTTCTGTTATGTTTAGGGATTTTATCCGTTGGGACACCTGTATATGGATGGCTTCAGAGAACCATACATAGAGATTTTCGCTGGACATATAATTGGATTGAATGGAGATGGAGCCTTGAGATCCCCGTGGATTATTACATAGCTTACGCGGTTGTTCCACTTGGTGAAAGGCTTCGAGAAGGCCAGAGATTATGGGGAACACTTGTTACAACTGATGATCAATACTTAAAAGGCCTAGCAGGCGCATTGAAAAGTCTCGCCTCCCAAGAAGGATATGGATATTATGATACGGCTAACTTCATCCTAGCCTTTGTTCAAAGTCTGCCCTATATTCCAGACGATGTTTCCACGCCTTATGATGAATTTCCAAAATTCCGCTTGAAACATTGATAGAAGGCGGCGGAGACTGTGAAGACACCTCTATACTATATGCATCTCTCTTGAAAATTGTCGGCTATGATGTTATACTGGTTTCTCCGCTTGGACACATGATGGTTGGTGTCGCGGAGTATCGTGATCAGCCTCTTGCAGGCGGATGGTATGTCGAGTTCAATGGTATTAGATATTATCTGGCTGAAACGACAGGAGAGGGTTGGCGCATTGGAGATGCCCCCGAGGAATTTAGAGGGGTAACTGTTAAAGTAGCCGTGATAACAGGTGAACAGCTTAGACCAAAGCCAGTTGATATTCCTAAGTTAATAGAGGAGCATAAGGTTTTACAGCAAAAATATGACCAAATATACCAGAGTTACCAAAATTTGAGCAATAAATATCGCGATGTTGAGGAAAAATATGGAACGTTAAACGAGGAATATAATTCTCTCAAAGATCGTTATAATGAGCTTCAAGCCTCATATCAAACATTATCTTCAAAATACGAGCATCTCAGCTCGCTGTATAATGAGCTTCAAACATCATATCAGAATTTATCCTCTGAACATGAATCCCTAAAATCCTCATTTGAGCAACTCTCTACGCGATACTCCCAACTGCAGACTAATTATAGCTCTCTACGCATGGCATATGACCGAATTAGCAGCCAATTCCAAGAGTTGGGTGAAAAGTATCAATTGTTAAAGGAACAATATGACGGCCTAAGCATGAGGTATCAAAAGCTTTCACTAGACCTTTCATCAACTACATTCGCATTGAACGTTTATAGGCCATTGTTCTTCGTAATGGTCATAATAGCATTGATGGTGATAGTGGCACTCATGAGGTCTGGTAGAAGGTCAAAGTATCATGGTTCCCGTCAAATGAGCTAGAAATGATATATACCGCTAGGGGAGCTATTTTTATGTAAAAATGGGAGAAGCCGAGAGAATAAAGAAGCTATTGGAGAAGCTTGATGAACTGAGAAAATCTGGCGTATTAACTGAGGAGGAGTATGCGGAGAAGAGGGATCTATTACTAAAACAGTTGAAAAATGTTGAGAGGAGACCTCCTAGAATCCCGCAACTATTACTAGTTTTAGTAGCTGCTATAATCATTTTCATGGGAATATTTGTGGCGGTAACGCCTGTCAAAGTCCCGGTATCTTATATGACCACGACGCAGACCATCGCATATGCTGAATCCTATACTACATTAAAGGTTCCAATAATAGAGAAAGCGAGCGAGGTGATTAAACCGGGATACACCTTGGCCATTAGGCTTGACAAATATTCTCTGATTAGGCTTCCATCATCGGGAACACTTTATTTCCCAACTATATATATGACGGGGGGAGAAACAACGGTGTATCCTAGATATAGTCAATTTTTGTCAATGCTTCAGACCATGACCACGTTCAAACCTGCAACTGCCACAACGACAATACATTTAACCGATATGGTCCTTGAATATGGTGGTAAGAGCTATAGATTCTTAAAAGATAAGCCAATGATCGTGGCGAATGTCTCGGTTAGCAAGGGGGCTGCAGACTTTCTCCTCCTAGATGAGAAGAATTACATGAAACTCATGCAGCAATCTTCTTACCAGCCAATATATGTGATGAGCAACATTAGGGGGTCTTCGCAATTCGAGTTCAAGCCCCCGTCTCCCGATGAGATTCCAGGAGATGAGGTGTATTTTGTATTCTTGCCTAAAGGAGGTGAAGGGGCTGAGGTTCAGTATGAGGTTAATGTTGTCTGGGAAGTTATCGAAAAGGCTCCCACGACAACTACCACAACCCTATACACAACCTCAGAATATGTTGGAGCACCACTCATCGAAACCGGCATATCCATAATTCTACTCGGCATGGTTCTTCTAGCGATCTTCATGTTCTGGAGAGCAAGGCGTTAAATGATAACTGCTCCGCGGATCCAGCAGCTTTACCCTAGCTAGAATGATTAACCAATGTAAAAATGCTGATGAGCTATTCTTATATATCATGTTTTTTCGTAATTATTGTATGGTTTTTCGTAAGATTCTTAGCTTTTTGGATTCAAAGAAGGCTCAAAAGCTGCAGGAATATAGAAGGGCTTTGGAAGAGGCTGTCTCTGATGGTATAATCACGCCTGAGGAGGAAGCATATATCTTCTCTCAGAGAGGAGCTTGGATTAAGTTATGAGAACGTTAAGCAAGTGGCTTTAGAGATATTTCGGGAGGAACTCGATAAAGCAGTTATTGATGAAGAACTTTCCCTAGAAGAACAGATACGCTTACACCAACTTAAGGAGATACTCAATCTCAGGGACGAGGATATTAAAGAAGAGTTGGAGAAGATCGCCGAGCTAATAATCTTGAGAGAAGCTTAAAATGGGAAACTACCCGAGATCCCACATGAAGAAGCGAGAAAACACTTAATCCTGATGCCCGATGAGATATGCCATTGCCTAGTAAATGCTGAGCTATATAAAAGGGTTATAAAGCGCGAGAGAGGCCATTATCACGGCTTATCCTTCAGAGTTGCTAGAGGAGTTTACTATAGAATTGGAAGCTATGCCGCGCCGAAGATAAAAGAAGAGATCATCAAGGTTGATGAAGGCACCCTAGGCATAACAAGTAAAAGACTTGTTTTCATAGGTAAGCAAACGGACATAGAGATACCCTTAGAGAAAATTCTTAACGTTGAGGTATTCCAAGACGCATTCACAATTCATAGGAAAGGGAGAAAGTATCCTGAATACTTCGCTGTAGATAGGCCAAAACTTGTTGCGGGCATACTTCATGCAGCAGCAGTAAAGGCCCTCGAACGCACAATTGAAAAGAAAACCAAGTCTAGGCAGAGAAGAGTTCCATAAATTTAGATGTCTTAAAAGCTCTTAGGTCTAAAATTTTTAGGCTTGTTCATGCCACCAGTTAAGTGCATAGTTAACATCTTCTAATGCTTTGTTTATTTCTTCCCGAGCCCAGCTTGCCTCGGCATCATCAACAAATATCACCAATACTCCTACATCACCAATCATATATTCGCTAGTTTCCTCAAATCCGGGTACCAATTCCTCGTCTTGTTCTAAGGATAAACCTTGGACATCTCTATAAGCAAAACTTATCCTCAAAAAATGCCAACGACAATACTAAGATTGTAATCTTGATCCTATCAATACAGCCCATTTTCAGTTTAGCCACATTTATCACTCAACAAGGATCGTTAAAAATTTTTATATATATATAAAATGCTGGATGGCTTAGGGGTTCTCCGGCTAAATCATCTGTTAATCGTTTTCGATGAATGTTCTGCAGCTAGGCACCCGCGCTCACCTCCACATCCTCCTTGGGAACAATGCTGATGTTCACATCAACGTCCACGTCATCCTTGTCATCGGTCTTCTTCGCGGCCTTATGCTCCGCATCCTCTACCCCGCCGATGATCCTCGGGTTTTCGATTGCGAGCTTGTAGAAGGCCACTTCAATCCCTCGATTGCTCCAACTCCGGTCATATTTGCCGTCAATATAGACTTCGACGCCTAGGCGCTCCGGCTGAAACTCGTATTCGCGCCACCTGACGCGCTTCCGCTCTAGCCATGCCCTTATGACGTGGCGGACGTAGCCCTTGCCTTGGGCCAATAGCTCCTTGGCCTCCTCAATTGTCTTCCGCGGTATCTCACGGGTGCCTGGCTCCACGAGCCAGACGACATCGCTTTTCTTCCCCATTTTGACACCTCACCGTTATCCATAATTTTGGTGCCTATATGTACCTTCACGCAAAGGCACTAATATGCACGAAAGCATCGGAGTGTTGTGATGAGCATTCCGAAGCCCGTGAAGCCCATGAAACCCGTGAAAGATAACAAGCCCAAGACGGATAGCGATCCTTATACAAGGCTCCTCAACACAAAGGTTGAGGCCCTGCTCTCAAATGGTTCCAAAGTTTCCGGAGTTTTAGTTGAAGTTTCACCCTATGCAATAATGTTAGAGAATGTTGATGGCACCTTTGTCATAAACAAGGCATATTTGGTTTCGGTGGCGAGGCTGAGATGAGCGCGCCGCTTGACATTGATGCAGTGTTAGAGAGGTTCCGTCGCTTCCTCGAGGAGAGGAGGAATCTTGGGAAGCCTCTTGGGTCGCGTGGCCCGGTCATCACCTCAGAAGCGAGCCTGTCCAAGTATTATCAGGTTGCGCGGCGCTTCCTCATCAACATGGCTCCCGGGTATCGTGGCCTCGACTATCTCCCCGATGACGCGGCTCGGGAGTATCTCTCCATCCTGCGGCGGCGCTGCAGGCCGCGGACAGTCTTGGTCGCATACTTGGCCCTGAAGAACCTGTATGCATGCATGGGCTGGCCTTGGAGCATC
>Ga0209225_1003282_pt1 | contig 13670 bp, 12 predicted proteins | sample WasSprMetagenome_FD_184732 | JGI IMG/M metagenome (GOLD analysis project Ga0209225, IMG submission 184732) | Sulfidic aquatic microbial communities from Washburn Spring, Yellowstone National Park, USA - WS (SPAdes) (version 3) | ecosystem: Environmental > Aquatic > Thermal springs > Hot (42-90C)...
CCTCATCTTTCCCCTATCATAAACTTGGTTGGTAATGCTTCTGAGGGTTTTCTCTATACTTTCCCCCCGCTCTCTATATAATGGTATTAGTATTGCTATTCTTGAATTGAATTTTGGTTTTGGTTTAAGCCAAACTTTATCTTTAAGCTTCAATATTAAGCTTATGGTTCCCAGTGTGTGTAGTGAGAATGGGATGGCTAAGAGCGTTATTAAGATTAATGTGAGCATGAATATTCACTTTATCAGCTTTCTAATCTGAGCTTCTCTGGGAATATATTTAACCTATTCCATAAAGTTTATCCATAATTTTTATGGGAATATTTTAGGTTACATTATGGTTGGCGCTCGATTTATTTAAATAAAATTATATATTAGCTTTACCCATATATTTGGAAGCCTACATATCAAATGGATGCATTAATTTATAATTGTCGTATTATATTGTTGTTTGAGTGTTATGATTTGTGGGGGTGATATTTTAGAGGGTTTGAGGGATAGATGGTGGAGGAGGGTTTTAGAGAGGGGTTTAGAGGGGTCTAAAGTTAATGTTACTGTGAGGGGTTTAAGTCCAGTTGAAACTATTGGTCATCCCAGTAGAACTAATTATCCAATAATTATGGGTTTTTCAGCATTTTCTGAATAGTTAACGTTATATGACTCTTATGTGTATACTCAGTTTGTGGAGGTTATCTTAGGAGTTCCCTTCGGATATGAATCTAACGATGAGCTTAGGAAAATTCTAGAGGATTTTAGGGATATGGTGAATTTCTGCATAGACTACGCATATAGGAGGAGGATAACCTCCTATGCTAAGCTTAGAAAAGGCGTCTATGAAGAGTGGAAGCGAAAATGGAATTACTCAACACACTACTGCCACTCAGCATGTAAAATAGCCTTAGCAATACTGAAAAGCCATAGGAAGAGGCATGGGGAGGGTAAGCCTGAAGCCAAGAAACTATTCATGCAACTCGACCCAATGCTCTACAAATTCTACGGAGATAAAATAAGAATTTCAGTTAAGCCTAGAAAGTTCATATTCATAAAACTCAAGTATGGTGAATACCAGAAGAAGTTTATTGATGCTTGGAGGGATGGGAAATTTAAAACAGGTGAGATAACGATAAATGAAACCAAAATCATTATTCCATTCAAGAAGTGGGTTGATTTACAGAATCCAAATGACTGGATGGCAATAGATATAAATGAATCCAACATTACAGCTGTAAGCTCAAACCCCCACATCCTAAGAATAAACCACGAACTTAGAACAATACACACAACATACTTCAACATTAGAAGAAATATACAGAAACTTGCAAAACACAAACCTAAGACAGCTCAAAGATTGTTGAAGAAGTATTCTGATAAAGAGAGACGAAAAACTAGAGATTCATGCCATAAGATTTCAAGGATCATTGTGGATTTCGCAAAGCAACATGGCTTTGGAATATTAATGGAGGATTTGAAAGGAATAAGGGGGAGAATCAATTACGGGAGAATTTTGAATAGGAGACTCCACTCATGGAACTTTAGAAAACTACAATTATACATCGATTACAAAGCTAAGCTTGAGGGGTTACCAGTCATTTATGTTGATCCGAAGGGGACTTCAACCCTATGCCCAATATGTGGTGGGAAATTAGCATCGAATGGGCATAGGCTAATGAAATGCAAAAAATGTGGATATGAAAACGATAGAGACATAACCGCATGCCTAAACATACTCAGGATGAGGGGAGCCCGTTGCCCCTGAAAGCCACCCATGAAGCCAATAAGGCTAAGGTGGAACGGATAATTATAAAATGTTAAGTATCCGACAACGGTAAACGTTAATATGTTTGTCTAGGTTAATCTTTCTTCTTGGATGTCGTTTACTTGTCCACGTTGTAATGGTAAACTTAGATTTCACAATATTGAATCTTCCACAAAATACTTTATTTCATGTGTTTCCTGCGGTTTATCTGGTTTGGTTGATGCGGGGTTTAGGGATAAGATTCTTGCATACTACACTTTCCTAGATAATTATAGGGCTGGGAAGATCTCTGATTTTAAGGGTTTAATTCCCGAGCTAATCCCTCTAGGTTTGCTTAGAGATCCGAATGAGATTAGGGGTATGATTTCTAAATGTGGTTTAAGTGTTGAGTCTCTTCCTGAGGTTGTTAGGGATATCCTCTTCTCCCTTAGCGATTATGTTGCTCTATATAGGTTTATTGAACCCCCAAAGGTTGAGTATGGTTGTAGTGTTGATGAATTGAATGTTGATGATAGGTTGAAGAATGTTTTGAAGAATTATGGTATTAATAGGTTGTATAGGTTTCAGGAGGAGGCTATTAAACGAATATTGAATGGTGAAGATATAGTTATAGTTGCACCTACGGGTTCTGGTAAAACTGAGTGTTTTGCAATTCCAATAATACATTTAATTGCATCTGGTAGGGATAGGCGATTCTATCCATTAGTCCCTGAAGGCTTGAGGGTTCTTAGAGCTCTATTTATATATCCAACTAAGAGTTTGAGTAGGGATCAACTTCTCAAAATTAGGAGATTGGCAACCCCATTGGGTGTTACTGTTAGGATATTTGATGGTGATACATCAACCTCTGAGAGGGAGGAGATATACAATAACCCTCCAGACATATTGATGACCAATTTCGACATAATCCATCATCACCTTTCACATAGAACTCCATTATCAAATCATTTTAAGAGTGTTAGGTATATTGTTGTTGATGAACTTCATAGTTATGTGGGTGCTTTTGGAGCTAATGTTCATTGGATTTTGAAGAGGCTTCAGAGGGTTTGCGGCTATACGCAGATGATAGGTTGCTCTGCAACAATATCCAATCCTGGGGAGTTTGCCAGTATGCTTTTCGATAGGCGTGTTGGGGTTGTTGAGGGTTCTGGTAGGAGGGGTGGATTCCACTTCATAATGTTGTATCCATCAATTAGATCTTTCTACTCTGCAATTGGTGATGTTGTTTCAAAGCTTGTGAAGTATGGTTATAAAACCATTGTCTTCTCCAATAGCCATGTGGAGGCTGAGGTTGTTAAACAGGTTCTTGATGATAGGAATGTTAAATCTTATGTTCATAGGGCTGGTTTACCGAAGAGTTATAGGGTTAAGGTTGAGGAGGATTTTAGGAGTGGGAGGATAATGGTTGTTTCAGCAACACCAACATTGGAGCTTGGAATAGATATTGGCGATGTTGATTGCGTCATAACCTCCCCAATTGGTTTAGCTAGATTTATGCATAGGATTGGTAGGGCTGGTAGGAGGGGGCAGGAGGCTATTGCAATACTCATGCTTAGAGGCGGTGATCCCATAAGCGCTTACTATAAGAGGAATCCTGAGAAGTACTTTACATATCTTGAGCCAATATATGTTGAACCTAGAAACTTGATGGTTGCAAGAAATCAACTCATAGCTGCATGTATGGATAAACCATTATCCTCCGATGAGTTTAAAGGTTGGGCTGATGTTTTGAAATCCCTTACAGATGAAGGACTTCTAAGTGTTAGGGGTAAACGTTACCATGCAACCATGGAGGGTAGGAGGATTCTGAGGAAGTATAATATTAGGGGTGCTGGTGGTAGGGTGGAAATATACTTTAATGGTAAAATTATTGGTGAGAGGGAGCTTCCAATAGCTTTAAGTGAATTATTCCCAGGAGCCGTCTATCTACATGCTGGTTTGAAATTTAGGTCTAAGAATTTTAAGATTAGTGGTAATTATGGGTATGTGGAAGTTGAACGCCTCCCAGATGACTTCCAATATAGAACTGATGCTAAGCGAACTGCATATCCAGAAATCATTGAAGTTGTTGAGAGGGGTGGAGCTTATGGTGTTGAAGCATTGTATTGTAGACTTAGGATTAGGGAGATGGTTGAAGGATACTATTTGAGAGACATTTTCAGTGGTGAAATCATTAGTGAAAATAGTTTGGTTGAGCCATTGGAATACTCCTATGAGACTTACGGCTTCGTATTCAAAGCACCTGAACCCACAACCCACTCAAATTCATCTAAAGATTACCTAGAATTTTTGGCTGGATCATTCCATGCCGTGGAACATGTTTTAATTGAGAGTAGTGACATGTTTACTGGTAGTGGTTCTGGGGAGATTGGCGGGATATCCATGGGTTCCTCCGGCGTGATATTCGTTTATGATGGTGTTTTAGGGGGTTCTGGTGCATCACTACTACTCTTCAAGAATCTTGCAGAAGCCTTCTCCAAATCCTATGAGATCCTTAGAGGTTGTGATTGTAATAGTGTTGATGGATGCCCAAACTGCACATATTCATATAGGTGTGGAAATAATAATAAGCCTTTAAATAGGGTTGGCGCCATTGAAATCTTTAAACTAATTTTAAGCGGCGCTAAGACTAGGGTTCGTGAGGAGGATTATGTTGCATTTAAACCTATAATGTGAATAGTAACACTTTTATATATCTTTGTGACACATTCTTCTGGTGAATTTATTTGAAGGCTAAGTCCATTGCCATCTGTGCAGTGATGTCTGCTCTTTGGGTTGCATTGAATGTTAGTGTTGCTCCAATAATATTCTCATTGACAAACATGCCATTTGCATGCGACTTTATACATGCAATCATGGTCTTCACAACTTCATATGCATCCATGGAATTTGGGATTGCAACACTCTCAGCCATAATAGTTCTAATAGTAACACTGTTTCAACGTGGCTTTGCATCCGGAATATACTTCCTAGGCTTCGTACTAGGAACACTATTGATAGACTTTCTACTCAGCTTAGTATTGAAGTTTAAGGGGCTAGGTGGATTTAAGCGTGCTTTCATAGTTGTTGAGGGATTATCAATAGTTTTCACGGCGTTTTCAGGGTTCATTATTGGATTGATAATGGCATTCCTTCAACCAGCTTTAGGTGTTAGGAATCCATTGGTTATTCAGATGGGTGGATGGATCTTCACATCATACTGGACTGGCATGCACACCATCGGCGGCATAATATCTGGTCCAGCCGTCTTCCTAGTTTTGAAGGCTATTGAAAAGGCTGGAGTGAGACCTCATGGGGGTTGAAAAACTATTTTCCAATGGTAAATCCATAGTGCTATTGAATTCCAATGATAGGAGGATTGGCATTGTATTACTTAAACCTGGTGAAGATGTTGGTTTTCATGGTGAGGGAGCTTTTGAGGAGAAATTATATATTTTGAGGGGTAATGGTAAAGCAATAATTGGCAATGTTGAGAAGATATTCAGCGAAGGCGAAATTGTACAAATAAACTCTTGCAAACATAATGTGATCAATTGCGGCAATGACATATTAATATACGTCTATGATTGTAGTGTAAAACGCTGAATGTTTGAAGCAAAATAAAAAAATTAAAAATTAAAAATTTTTAATTATTTACTTTGCCTTAAACTTCCCCTCTGGAGTCTTTTCAACAACTCCTGCTTTAACTAGTCTCGTTAATTGCCCCTTAACTATTCCGGGCTTTGCACCTGTGGCTGCCACTAGTTCCTCCACAGTCTTAGGACCTGTCTTTAAGCTTTCCAATATTTTTGCTTTTACAGACATTTTGTTCACCCTCAATATTTGATTAGTGTATGATGTGATATATAAATTTTAACTTTTAATAAACATACTTTATTATAAAATCTTAAATTAGTTAAGTTACATTTTTTCATTTTTTTAAAGTCACTTAATACCCACAAATAATATATCATGATTGTTGATGTAAGTTTACGTATACTTATCGAGAAATTTTTAAATAGACATCTTCTTTAAATTGGATTGACTGGGGGCTGAGTGTTGGTTATGTCTGCAATTGATGCCCCTCAAAGAATTCCATATTCATTGAAGATTGTTTTAACATCACTTTGTGCTGCACTTTACGCTATAGGCTCTTATTTCACAGCTTATATTCAATCTCCATGGGGGATGGGGCAGTTCCGCCCAGCAGTTGTAATACCCGCATTGTTTGCAACTCTCTTCGGCCCTTGGGTTGCAGGTGTGGGTGCAGCTATAGGTACTCTTATATGTGATTCCGTTAAGCATGGCACGCTTTATATGGGTAGTCTTATTGCAGCTGTCCCCGGGAATTTTATAGGTTTCTCGATTTTCGGCTATATTACCCATAGAAGGTTTAGTTGGGAGAAGTTTATTCTGGCTTCAAATGTCGCCTTAATTATTGGAAACATAATTACAGCTTTCCTCTACATATTTGTATATAAGTTTCTTTTCGCTCAAGCCCTTATAATGCCATTTGAATCTCTAACAATCTTATCACTTGGGTTAACCCTCTTCTGGTTCATAACCATGCTACCATTCGTTCTACTCGTTACACCTCCATTGATACGAATAATTTCCACAGCATTCCCAAGTATAGTTCCCATGGATGTTAGGGAAGCTTCCCTTAAGAGTGCTCTTCCAAGGAGGAGTTTTGGCATAGCATTAATTTCCTCTGGGGTATTTGCATTGTTCATTGGCATACTAATATCCTTCTCCCCACTGGGCATCTATCTATCCACAACTTTTAGAGGCTACTTCCCACCACTGGTTATGGATTTATTCCAGCTCCTCCTATACCTATGTGGAATTGTTCTTTCATTGCTTGGTTTGGGCGTGTTGAGTTTGAATGTTGTTAGTAGGAGATAGTTTGCTTAAACGTTTTGATTAATTCCCCAATCCTTTCCCTAGCTTTTGATGTTATTGGTTGTCCATGACTTGGTAATGCAATTTCAAAATCCAATTCCCTATATATCCTTTCTATTGATTCTCTATTTTGATCTGGATTCATGGAGTAATGTGTTGGTATTTCCATTAAAACGTTATTTTCATTCACTATTAAATCTCCTACGAATAAAGCTTTATCCTCTTGGTGGTGTAGGCATATGCTTCCAGGGGTATGCCCTGGAGTATGTATGACTCTCATTCCATATATGATGTCTCCATCATCAACTTCAACGTCTACATTCACATATTTAACTCCTGCGGTTCTCTGGCTTTTCACTCTACCATCTATGTATGGTGTTTCCAGTTTGTGGGCTATAACCTTTGTTTTAAGTGTTTCCTTTAATTCCGCTAGGCATCCTATGTGGTCGCGATGGTGATGTGTAACTATTATTCCTTTGCAATCCTTCTCCCCCAGCCCTCTTCCTCTAATGTAGTCCAATACTTTCATTGTATTGTCTGAGCTTCCAGCGTCTATGAGTACGTATCCATCAATATCTTTTACGATATATACGTTGCAAAATGATCCATCAATTAATTCTATGTGTCTCGTTATCATCATTTATGATCGTAAATCCTTATATGCACTTCTATTTGAAAACTTTTCCATAATCACGATTCATATTGGTATTGGCAGTCTTGGCTCTCTGGGTTGCTCCACGATTAGTGATAGCTCTTGGCTCTTCCTTAATATAACAATTAATGCTGCTATGGATATTATGAATGCTGGTATTTGCATGTATTCATCTATGTTTCCAAGGTTTATTGTTTGTGATGTTATTTTGAAATCGTAGTTTATCATGTCACTTGTAACGTATATTAAAGAACCTTGTATTACTATTATTTGTGTTGATAGTGTCCCTTCACAGTGCTTTATGAATCCATCGTAATCGTATAATGCATATAATTTCTCCACGTGTACTTTCACAGTATATGTCCTTGACGCTGCTCCCAGCGATATTTTTACTGGAACATTTAAGTCTATGTTATTCATGTTTATTTCAGCCCCCTTCTTTGATGGGTCATATAGTATGTTCATGCTTGTGAGTCTGCTTAGAAGTATCCTTGTCTCATCTGTGCTGACTTCCCTAATGTATGATTCTATTCTTGGTAGTTGAACTGCAGTGTAATCTATGTATTGATCTCCATCTATAGTGTATTGTATCATCATAGCCTTTATATCTCCAGTTATAGGGTTTGCCATTGCATATATGTTTCCAGCAAGTAGGATTGCTATCAGAATTGTTAGAATTATTTTTGATGTGGTTCCAATCCCTTTTCCCACTCTTGGTTCAATGGGTGGTGGCATTGTATATGTATAGTCAAATTTATATTCATACTCCTCCCTTCCAATAACATTTGATAGTATTATTGGTAGTATGGCTATTCCAGCTAGGAATCCACCTGCATGTGCAAATACTGCCACCGTTCCAGCAATCTTTGCATATCCATATAATACTTGCGTTGCAAACCAGAATATCAAGTAGTATTCTGCTCTAACCCTGAATCTCAATGGGAATGGGAAGAATATGTATGGCGAATACATAGTTAAATATGTTCCTGGATACATTATCAAGTATGCTCCGAGAACTCCACTTATAGCTCCTGAAGCTCCAACTGCTGGTATTATGTATGATATCAATCCACCCACATAACTGAATGCTGTATGAAATATTGAGGCTGCCACTCCTGAGAATATATATAGTGCAAGTAGCTTCTTCCCACCAATAACCCTAGTTATCGGTTTACCGAATAGGTATAGGTAGTACATGTTGAAGAATATGTGGAATATGTCTGCATGTATGAACATTGATGTGAAAATCCTATACATGTTTTGAATATCCCCTATAAGTGATGGTATGAATCCAAACATGTTAACCCAGTAACTGCTTGTTTCCATGAAGAAGTTTTCATATGAGGTTATCAGGTATACTATTATGTTTAGGAATATTATGGCAGTTAGAACTTTCGTGCTTCTCTCATGCTCAATCATTACCCATCACAACGTTTTATTCAATATGTCTACACCAGATTTAAACATATACTTTTCGTATAGGGTATGGTTTATTAAGGTATTTTATTCAGTGTGTATTGGATATATTTTAGTGGTGTGAGGGTTTGCCTGAGTTCCTAGACATATATATTAAAGATTTATGTTTGAAGGCTAACTATCTTAAAAACCTCTATAATCTTCATGGAGATCGTGGTTTAAGTGAAGCTTTAGGCAACTATTTTGGTAGGTATTGGGTTGAATTCAATTTTCCAAAGGATTCAAGTGTGGATTTCAATGTTTTGGCTGTGGATAGTAGTTCTAGGCATTTGAGTACTGAGAATGGAGGGCTTTTCTATGTGGCTAGGGCTTTGGGTTTAACTGGATCTGGGGATACATATCGTAGGGTTGATTGTGGATTTGATTTCTGTTTTACTGGTGATGGTAGTGATTTTGTTGGTAGGGTTATGGAGTGGTTGGAGCATCTAACGATCATGGATGCTTTGAATTCTGGTTTTAGGGGTGTTATTCTCCTTGATGGGTCAATATATGGTAGGCTTTCACATGTACCATTGGAATTCAATTTAACCAGTAACAAGGATTTCATGATCAGATATTTTGATGATCTAATTAAGCTTATGGATTTATGTAGGAGGTTCAAAGTTCCATTGATTGGTGTTAGTAAGGGTAGTGCATCCCACTTCTTTAGAGACTTCCTATTGGGATTGTTGGCTGTGGATGTTGGTGTTAAGCTTGGTTTTGATGCCCTTTCAATTAAGAATTATATTTTCAAAGTTTTTGATGATAGGAAGAATGCTGCAAACCTTTTAAGTGGGCTTCCAGAGGATTTGAAGAGGGTTTTCATGGAATTGATCCATAGGAAATCGGATTTCCAACTCATACTTAGATATGCCAAGTCCACTGGCTACACGTATCCGCTACTACTCAATCCCCCTCCAAGGACTATTAGGGCATTCAAGCGTGCTGAGTTGAGTCCAATTGAATTCTTGAAGTCTGCTTTCCCCTACTCCTCAATTTCAGAGGATTTTGTTAATTGGGCTTCTGGGGTTGTTTCTAAGCTTCACGATCTTCCAGCCATAATATCCTTCCACGTCCTCCCATCTATTGGGGATACTCCAATGAGGGTTGATGTTCCCGCATGGTTTTTCGATGTTGATGAGAAATTCATTGATTTTAGGTGGCCTGAAGCTGTTGACGTTGATGTTAGCCCCATAATCAAAATTTTATCTGCTGGTTATTGTGGTTTAGATAATTATAATGTTTGGCTTACAAGTGTTGATAGGATGGTTAGGCTTGGTAGGAGGGTTTTTGAGGATATGTATCTATCTAAATTTGAGGAGATTGTTAATGCTAAGGTGACTTCGAGGGGGTATAGGCGTGTCAGATATCCATGAAGGTTTAGATAAACTTGGGTATGTTGTGGGTGAAGCTAGCCCCACATACTTCTACTTCATAGTTGATGAGGGTAAGTATCCTCCGAGGTGGGAGTATGTTGTTGTGAGATCTTTGGAGAATGTTGATGGCAATGATGTTGAAGTTATGGTTGTAGCTCAAATATGTGAGGTATTATCTTCAAGTTTAGCCTTAGATCTCTCTTCAAAACCTAGGCATGAAGCTGTTGAGAGGATTGTTAAAGCTGGACTTGTGGATAGGAGGATCATTGCTAAAGCTAGGGTTTTAGGATTTAATTATAATGGTGAAGTTTTACAGCCTAGGAGGGCTGTTCACCCTGGAAATGAGGTTTATAGAGCACCATCAAGCATACTAAAGGAATTCTACTCATACCCAGATTCAGAAAGCCTACATATTGGTTCACTGATAAATAGGGTTGATGTTCCAGTAAGTATATCCATTAGGGGGTTTAGGAGGCATCTGGCAATATTGGCTCAAACTGGTGCTGGGAAGAGTTATGCTGCAGGAGTCTTATTGGAGGAATTGTTGAAGAAGGGGGCTACTGCAATAGTTCTAGATCCACATGCAGACCACGTCTTCCTATCACGTAGTAGGAGTGGAGGCTTCTACTCTAAGAGGGTTACTGTATTTAGAACTCTTGAGAGTAGTGGGAGGTATAATGCTACTGATATAGGCTATATCTCCATATATGAAGTTAAGTTTTCAGATCTTAGTTTAGATGAGATACAAACAATTTGCGGTATTGAAGATAAATGGACAAACATAATATCTGCCATTGGAGATGCTCTTAAGAAGGTTAGAGAATTGAAGGGGGATTCATATGGATTGGAGGATTTAATTGAAATCCTAGAATCTAATAGTGATGATAGAAATTACTTGAGGGCGTTGAAATATGTTAGGAAGCTTCAGAGGATTAGGGTTTTTGGCGATGCAACTACAAATATACTCAACATCCTTAAGCCAAAGCACATTTCAATAATTGATTTATCTGGTTTAGATGATGAGGTTTCAGATTACATTGCATATAGAATTCTAAACGACACCTTCAATGCCGTTAGGTTGCAGAAGTATCCATACCCAGTTTTCATAGTTATTGAAGAGGCTCATAGATTTGTTCCAAATAAGGAGTCCACTCTTTCGAAGAGTATAATTAAGCGTATAGCTGCTGAAGGTAGGAAGTTCGGCTTGTTCCTCATAATAATAAGTCAGAGACCTTCAAAGATAGATCCAGATGTTTTAAGTCAATGTAATAGTCAAATAATCTTGAGGATAACGAACCCTGGGGATCAGGAGGCTGTTAGAGCTAGCTCTGAGAGGATGAGTGAAGATTTGCTTAGGGATCTCCCAGGATTAAATGTTGGTGAAGCGGTGATAGTTGGGGAGGTTGTTAAGGCTCCAGTTATGGTGAGGATTAGGCCTAGGGAGACTATGGAGGGTGGTGCAGATATAGATGTTATCTCAAAACTTGCTGAAGCTTCGAGGGAGGCTGAGGAGAGCGAGAAGAGGTTACTGGAGAGGGTGGATGAGGAGCGTAAACATATTAAGGAATTAATTGAAGGATAATTTTGGTGATAAACCTTTAGGATAGCGCACATTTCTGATACCCATTTGGGGTATAGGCAGTATAATCTTGATGAGAGGGAATCCGATTTCTATGAGGTATTCAATGAAGCTGTCGATGCAATTCTCAAGGAGGATGTTGACATAGTTATTCATTCAGGAGACTTATTCGATTCCCCACTACCACCAATAAAAGCCCTCAAAACATTTAGGGATGCTTTGAAGAGGATTTCAGATAAGGCTAAATTCATATCCGTTCTCGGAGATCATGATATGCCTAGGAGGCGTGGGCTATATCCACACAGCCTCTTTGATAATGTTAAGGTTTTGGGTTTAGGTTGCCTTGAGCACATGGATTCTAATGGTTTACTGATAGCTGGAATATCCAATTTGAGGGGGAGGAGCATTGAACTTTTGAGGGAGGAGATAAAGAAGTTCGATAAGATATCCAGTGGATATAGGAAGTCCATATTCATTATGCATCAAGCTATAGATAGATATCTCCCCTTCGAAGGGGCTTATGAAGTTAGGGAAGATGAGCTTCCTAGAACAGCATCATACTATGCTCTTGGACATATACACTCAAGGATTTTAACGAAGTTTGGCAAGGGAATATTGGCTTATGCAGGTTCAACTGAGATTAATAGTAGGAGTGATATCCCCTCTTGGCGTAAGGATGGTAAGGGCTTCTTCCTCGTAGATTTGGATGGTGATGAACCGAAAGTTCAGAAGGTCGATTTGAATGTTAGACCACAAATTGATCTAGAGTTGAATGTTATGGATAGGGGTGGATTGAGTAATGCATTGAAAGTTTTAAATGAGAACTTGACTTCCATATCAAAGCTTTCAAAGAAGCTTCCAATAATCCACCTAAACATTAAATGTAGAGATGTTGAGAGGCAGAGTATTATGAATAAGATTAACGATGCGATTAAAGGTAGAATTTTAACGTCTAGGATAAGTTTCGTGGAGGAAACTTCACTCCCATCAATAACCGCAATTAAGGGTGGTGTTGATCAGAGGGGGCTTATAGGTGAAATTTTGAAAAAGTATGGTTTAAGTGATGAGAAGTTTATTAATTTAGCTTTAGAACTTCAAGATCTCCTCGTAAATGATGAAATAGATGAAGCTGTAAACCTAGTGAAGAAGTTCTTTGGAGTTGATGCAAAATGATAATTTTAAAGGATATCACCATCAAAAACTTCCTATCACATGAAAATACGAAGATGAACTTCCCCTTAGGGGTAATAGTTCTAGTTGGCCCAAATGGTTCTGGGAAGACTGCCATAATGGATGCAATAATGCATTCACTACTTGGATTTAGGGGTGTTAGGAGTAGAGCCAGTAGCGTTGACGATCTAATAAGATTTGGAGCTAAATCCATGGAATTGGAATTGAACTTTGAAGCTGATGGTAGGGAGTACAATTTGAATTGGCGTAGGGAGAGGGGTGGTGAAGTGAATGCTAGACTCCAATGTAAAGGCGTTGGACTAATAACAGATTCAGCTACAAAGACAGTTCAAGAAGTCTTAAAGATAATTGGGATAGATAAGGATACATTGTTAAGCTCAGTATTCATACGTCAAGGTGAAATTACAAATCTAATAGAGGAAGAGCCAAGTAGGAGGAAGGAGGTTATAGGTAGAATACTGGGATTGGATAGGTATGAGAAGGCATATGAAAAGATGCGTGAAGTGATAGATAGCCTGGAAAAGATGAAGAACACTTATTCCAATGAAGTTAAGAGGATTGATGGATCCATGGAAGTTTTAAAGAAGCGTCTAGAAAAGCTATCACAGGACATTAAAGTCCACCAAGAAAAGCTGACGAAACGTAGAGATGAACTCAACTCCAAGTTGATGGAGCTTAAATCGCTACAAATGGAGAAGGAGATGCTGGATGGCATGAAGAAGAGTTATGATGAACTGCGTGAAAGGAGAGGGAGAATTGAGGAGAATATGAAACGCATTGAGG
>Ga0209225_1003283_pt1 | contig 13666 bp, 16 predicted proteins | sample WasSprMetagenome_FD_184732 | JGI IMG/M metagenome (GOLD analysis project Ga0209225, IMG submission 184732) | Sulfidic aquatic microbial communities from Washburn Spring, Yellowstone National Park, USA - WS (SPAdes) (version 3) | ecosystem: Environmental > Aquatic > Thermal springs > Hot (42-90C)...
TTCATCAGGGCACCCTTATGATATCCTTTTCTGTTGGTGGTCTAAGCCCAAGCTTTTTAGCCTTTTCTTCAAGCATCTCCTTAGAGGTTAACCTTGTTAGTTCTGAAGTGAGATAAACGTTCTCTTGAGAAAGCTTATTCTTTTCTACTCTTACCATGAAGTATTGATAAAGTTTGTGGGCAAAAAAGACGGATACAACCAGAAAAAGAACGGTTAAAAGAAGGAGCGCGCCCTTTTCAAGATAATCAATCAGAACCTCTCGTAAGCTTTCTTCTCTTTCTTCTGTGCGGACTTTTGGTTTCGAAACGGTTGGTTTAAGCATCTCCCCACCGCCTCGAGAGGGGCGCAAATTTTCTTTCGTAAAAGAACCACCAGGTTTTAGTGTGTATACCTTTCCTGCCATGGCTATACCCTCTCTGCTATACGGAGTTTTGCACTCCGGGCCCGAGGGTTGCGCCTTACCTCCTCGGGACTTGGAGTAATGGGCTTCTTTGTCAAAACCTTAAGCCTTGGGTCATTCCTGAAGGAAAGTTTGACCAGCCGGTCTTCAAGAGAATGAAAAGAGATGACTACAAACCTCCCCCCTTTCTTCAAAATAGATGGGATTCCTTTCAGAGCTATTTCTAAATTCTCAAGCTCCTTATTAACTCTTATCCTAAGGCTTTGAAAAACGATGGCTAAGAGGTCGTTTAAATCACGCCTACCCTTGTAAAAAGTTCTAACCGCTTGGACTAAATCTACAGTCCTCGTGAAGGGGGCACGCTTCCTTTGTTCGCAGATAAACTTGGCAAAGGAAAAAGCCTTTGGCACCTCCCCCTCTTCAAAAACCTTGGCTAACTCAGGCAAACTTAACTTATTCAACACATCTGAGGCGGTTATCTCTAAAGTTTGGCTCATCCTCATATCAAGGGGCTCATCTCTTTTGAAACTAAAGCCTCGTCCCACGCCCTCAAGCAAAAAGGAGGAAACACCAAGGTCAAGAAGCACCCCATCAGCTAAAACACCCTCTTGGCTTAAAATTTCCGGGATTTTTGCAAAGTTCTCTTTATAAAGCTTAAACCTGCCTTCATAAGGTTTTAGCCTCTCAAGGGCGATGTCATAAGTTTCTTCGTTCCATTCAAAACCGTAAAGAAACCCGTTAGGAGAAGACCTCTCAAGGACGGCAAGGCTATGCCCTGCAAGACCAACCGTCCCGTCAACATAAACACCACCCTCTTTTACATTAAGCCCCTCTAAAACCTCTTTAAGCAAAACTGGCTCATGATGAGCCTGCTTTTCCGTCTGCAAAGTAGGGGTTTACCGTCTCGAGGATCTGATAAAAGTTTTCCTTAATATCCTTAAACCTTTCCCTTAGCCTTTCTGGATGCCAAATCTCAAAGTAGGTTAGCATCCCAAGCAGGCAAACCTCTTGGTTAAGGTTGTATTCCTCGCGCAAAGTCTGGGGCAGGAGCAGTCTTCCCTGCTTATCAGGTTGGCACTCCTCAGCCGAGCCCAAAAAGTAGCGTAAAAACTCCCGTCCTTCCCTCATGCTCCAGGGAATGCTTAAAAGCCTCTCCTCAAGCTTTTTCCACTCTTCAAAGGGATAGGCTACTAAACACTCAGGCAAGTTTGTGATGATAAGGGTTTCCGAGCCATACCTTATTCTTAACACCTCGCGGAATCGGGAAGGCAAACTTATCCTTCCCTTATCGTCTACACTATGGATGAATTTTCCTCTGAACATTATCTTCCACTTTTTTCCACTTTATTCCACTAAGCATAAAAGGGGGTTTTAAAAAGTCAAGAGGGTATTTTAAATCCTTGAATTATGAGCCCCAAAAGGTATGGGGGGAGGGGGTCCGTTAGGAGAGAATTTTTAGCTTGAAAATAAATGAGTTTAAAACTAAATTATATTTTACATAAATGATAAGAAAAGGAGAAAAAATATGAGGAAGGTTCTAATAGTCTATTATAGCCTCTATGGAAACACCTACAAAATGGCTCTTGAAGTGGCGGAGGGGGTAAAAGAGGCAGGTTGCGAGCCCGTTATTCGAACTGTTCCTGAGCTTATCCCCCAGGAAATAATCGATTCTCGGGAGGACATGAAGAGAGGTAAAGAGCTTCAGAAGGATGTCCCGTTGGTTACGCTTGATGATTTCCGCGAAGCTATAGCAATAGCCTTTGGCACGCCGACAAGGTTTGGTGTAGTCTCAGCTCAGCTAAAGAACCAAATCGATAGGCTAAGCCCGCTATGGCAAGAGGGGGCGTTAGAAGGGAAGCCAGCTGGTATCTTTGTCTCTACATCCACCCTTCATGGCGGGCAAGAAATGACCATATTTTCCCTTTTGCCGGCTATTCTGCATTTAGGAATGGTCTTTGTTGGCGTCCCCTACTCCGTAAAGGAACTCCTTTTTACCAAAGGTGGCGGAAGTCCATATGGTCCTTCTCATGTAGCCGGTCCTGACAACCAGCGGGAAATTGACCCAGAAGAAAGGGCAATCCTTCGAGCCTTTGGTAAAAGGCTTGCTAAGATAGGACTAAAACTTTTGGCTTAGCAATTATGCTTCTTCTTCACATCTGCTGTGGTCCTTGTAGCTTTATCCCAGTCAAACACCTTAAAGCTTATGGCATAGAATTTAAAGGGTATTTTTACAATCCAAACATCCATCCCCTTCAAGAGTATCTTGCAAGACGGGAAGCCTTAACTCAAGTAGCAGGTCTTTTAGATTTTGAGGTCATCTTTGACGATGCCTATGACCTTGAGGACTTTCTTACTAGAGTAATTTTTGAACCTCACCGTCCAAAAAGATGCGAAGTTTGCTACTACCTTAGGCTTTCGAAAACAGCAAAAAAAGCAAAGGAGCTTGGATTTTCTGCTTTTTCTACTACTCTTCTTTTCAGCCCCTTTCAGTTCCATGAGCTCATTAGAGATATCGGGGAAGAGGTGGCTAAAAAGGAGGGGCTTTCTTTTTATTATCAAGATTTTCGTCCCTATTACTATGAAGGGAAAAAATTAGCCGTTGAGGCTGGCATTTATCGACAAAAATACTGCGGGTGCATCTTTAGCGAAAAGGAACGGTTTATCAAAAGGCTTCAAAAAAGCTAAAAAGGAATTAAATTTTAAAGGGTTTCTATTAAGGAAAGGGAGGTAAAAGCGAAATGTTAACCAAAATTTTACAGAAGGTAGTTGGGACAAAGAACGAAAGGGAGCTAAAGAGGCTAAAACCCATCGTGGAAAGGATAAACGCTTTAGAGCCCTATATGCAGAAGCTTAGCGATGCCGAGCTTCAGAGAAAGACGGTAGAATTTAAGGAGAGGTTAGAAAAGGGGGAGAGCTTAGATTCCCTTTTGCCTGAAGCCTTTGCTGTTGTTCGGGAAACGGCAAGGCGAGTTCTTGGGATGCGCCACTTTGATGTCCAGCTAATGGGCGGGATTGTGCTTCATCAAGGAAAGATCGCCGAGATGAAAACAGGTGAAGGAAAAACCTTAGTTGCTACCCTCCCAGCCTATCTCAATGCCTTAACCGGAAAAGGAGTTCACATTGTGACCGTTAACGACTACCTTGCTAAAAGGGACGCCGAGTGGATGGGACCTATCTATCGATTTTTGGGCTTGACTGTAGGCTACATCACCTCTGGCATGGACAATGAGGAGAGGAAGAAGGCTTATCTTTGCGACATTACCTACGGCACAAACTCAGAGTTTGGGTTTGACTATCTTCGGGACAACATGAAGTATTCCCTGGAGGACATGGTTCAGCGTGGGCATTACTATGCCATAATCGACGAGGTAGACTCCATCCTTATCGATGAGGCAAGGACACCGCTTATCATTTCAGGACCTTCTGAGGAAAGCACAGACCTCTACTACTACATAGATGAAATTGTCAGGAAGCTTAAGAAGGATGTCCATTTTACGGTGGATGAGAAGTCTAAGTCTGCTCATCTAACCGAGGAGGGCATTGCGGAGTGTGAGAGGCTTCTTGGGATAAAGAACCTTTATCATCCTCGGTATGTGAGGCTTGTTCATCATATTAATCAAGCCCTAAGGGCTCACCATCTTTTCAAGCGAGATGTAGACTATGTGGTAAAGGATGGGAAGGTTATCATCGTGGATGAGTTTACAGGAAGGCTTATGCCCGGAAGGCGTTGGAGCGATGGGCTCCATCAGGCAATTGAAGCAAAGGAGCGCCTTCGCATCGAAGCTGAAAACCAGACCTTGGCTATGATCACCATTCAAAACTACTTCCGGATGTATGAAAAGCTTGCCGGAATGACAGGAACGGCAGAAACTGAAGCGGCTGAGTTTAAGGAGATCTACAACCTCGATGTCGTTGTAATCCCTACACATAAACCCATGATAAGGGAGGACTTACCCGACCTTGTGTTCCGCACGATGAAAGAAAAGTTTGAAAGGGTTGTGCAAGAAATAGAAGAAAACTACCGTAAGGGAAGACCAGTCCTTGTTGGGACAACCTCGATTGAAAAAAGTGAGATCCTCTCAAGGATGCTCAAGAAGAAAAAGATCCCCCATCAGGTGCTTAACGCCAAGCATCATGAGAAGGAAGCTCAGATAATCGCTCAAGCTGGGCGTTCCCATGCGGTAACCATTGCCACAAACATGGCTGGAAGGGGCGTAGATATCCTTCTTGGTGGAAACCCGGAGGGCTTAGCCAAGATGCAGCTTGAAAACGAGGGCTATGATGTGAGCCAAATCCCCGAGAGGGATTGGTATGATGCCCTAAACATGGCCAAAGAAGGAAAGGACCCAACAACAAAGTATCCAGAACGATGGGCTCAAGTTCTCTATGAGAAGGTTCTTGAATGTCAAAAGGATGCCGAGAAGGTGCGAGCTCTTGGTGGGCTTTACATCATCGGCACAGAGAGACACGAATCAAGAAGGATTGATAACCAGCTCAGAGGTAGGGCAGGTAGACAAGGTGACCCAGGAACCACAAGGTTTTTCCTTTCCCTTGAAGATGACCTACTTCGTCTGTTTGGCTCTGACAAGATAAAAGCTTTCATCGATAAGCTTGGTCTTCCAGAGGGCGAACCGCTGGAACATCCTTGGCTTTCTAAGGCTATAGAGCAAGCCCAAAAGAAGGTGGAAGCCTACCACTTTGACATTAGAAAGCACCTCCTTGAGTATGATGATGTGATGAACATGCAAAGAGAGGTTATTTATACTCAGAGAAAGGAGATCCTAAAGAGCGAATCCATCAAAGATTGGATACTTTCTTTGATAGACGAAACTTGCAAAGAGCTTGTTGAAGAAACGATCTTAAGCGAAAGGAACCTACAGCCGGAGGAGCTCGAAGCCCTAGTAAAGAGATATCAAGAGGTCTTTGCCCTTCCCTTGAAGCTTCCTGAAAATTTAACCACAAGGTCCGAGATCATTGCTTACCTTCAAGACTTCACTAAACAGAAGTACGAAGAGAGGGAGAGAAACATTGGCTCTGACCTAATGAGGAATTTAGAAAAGTACTTCCTTCTTACTACCATCGACAACCTTTGGAAAGAACATCTTCTAATGCTTGACTATGTAAAAGAAAGCGTCGGTCTCAGAGGCTACGGACAGAAGAACCCACTTCAGGAGTACAAAAAAGAAGCCTATCATCTCTTTATCTCACTCATGAAAAGGATCAGGGAAACCACACTCTCTTATTTGTTCAGGATTGAGCTAAGAGAAGAGGCTGAAAAGGTTCAAGAGATGGTTTTAGAGGAGGGCGAGATAGACGAAAGTAAGCTTAAGTTTGCCAAAAAGGATGTGTTCGCCGAGGAAGAAAGGAAAAATCAACCTATCAGGGCGGAAAAGGTAGGAAGAAACGACCCCTGTCCCTGCGGAAGCGGAAAGAAGTATAAGAAATGCTGTGGCAGAGATGCTTTAGAAATCAACGAGGAGGAAAGACATGAGGTGTCCCAGTTGTAGCTACATCTTTTCAGAGGAGCTAAAAACCTGCCCAAGATGTGGAGCGGATGTTGGGGCAGAGCTTGAGAAGCTCGGCTACTTTCCTCAACCTGCCAAGGAACCCTTCCTCTTTATCGAAGATTTCCAAAAAACCCCTACTTATGAAGAACCAGCAAAAGGACAAACTGAGGTAGAAAAACCTCAAAAAAGAGAGATCGAAATAAATTTTCAAGAGTTAAGCAATGAGATGAAGGATATAACTTAGGTTTTTTTTTAAGGCACGGGTGAGCCAAAGAAGTCTCTTTTCTTTCCCTCTCTCAGTTCTTCCGTTTCCTTTAGAGCCAAACGGTAGTAGAGGTCTACTAAAGACTTAGCCATGGAACCTGCTTGAGTATCAGGATAATTTTCTATCAGATAGAGAAGGCGATTGTAGGCTCCGCGGTAATACTTTATCTTATAGTAAAATTTAGCCACATAGAGCTCGTGCTGAGCAAGGAGTTCTCTTAATTCTTGGATACGCTTTTTTGCTTCTAAGGTATAGGGACTGTTAGGATAGTTCTGCAAGAGCCTCTCATAGTGGTTTATCGCCTTTTTGGCAAAGGTAGGGTCTCTGTCGATGCTTTGTCTGAGCTTATAATAACAGGTTCCTATCTGAAAGATCACATAGGGAATAGCCTCGTTTGTGGGATAAAACTTTTCAAACTCCTCATATAGAGATATGGCTTCAAGGTATTCGCCAGACCAAAACTTAATGTCTGCAAGCCTGAGCTCAGCAAGGACTGCTTCAGGGGTTCCAGGATACTTGTTCTTAATCTCCTCGTAAGCTTGATAGGCAAGGTCGTAATAGCCCTTTTGAAAGTTTCTCTCAGCCTTAGCAAAAAGCTCAGGCAAAGGCTTCTCTTTTTCAGCCGGAGTAATCTCCCTCTTTAAGAACTTTAAGGGTTCAGGGACTTTTGCGCAGCCGAAAAGAAGCAGAGAAAGTAAAAATAGGGAAAGGACCTTAAGCATTTTTAACCCTTTGGATGTATTCTTCGGCTGAAAGGCTTGCCACGGCTCCTTCACCGCAGGCTATGACGATTTGGCGAAACTTTTTAGATACGCAATCTCCACAGGCAAAAACTCCGGGCAGGCTCGTTTCCATGTTTTTATCTGTAAGGATAAAGCCATTTTCATCAAGGTCAAGCTTTCCTTTAAGCCATTCCGTCTGAGGTCTAAGACCGATGAAGATAAAAACCCCAGACACCTTAAGCTTAAAACTTTCCCCAGTTTGCAGGTTCTCAACTAAAATCTCTTCAACCTTTTCTTTTCCATGGATTTCCCTGACTACGGAGTTAAGAATTAGCTCAATCTTAGGGTTTTCCCGAACCCTCTTTTGCAAAATGGGAATAGCTCTAAAGGAATCCCGGCGATGGATAAGATAAACCTTTTTCACAAACCTTGTTAAATAGAGGGACTCTTGAAGGGCAGTATCACCCCCACCTACCACAGCTACAATTTCATCCCTAAAGAAGGGACCATCACAGACGGCACAGTAGGAAACACCTTTCCCAATAAGAGCATCCTCACCCGGAATTCCGAGCCTTTTTGGCGCGGATCCAAGAGCAAGAATTACAGAATAAGCCTTCAGTTTCTCCCCGGTTGCTAAATGAACAATCTTAAGGTTCCCATCAACGATTAGGTCGATAGCCTCGTCATACTTGACCTCAAGACCAAGCTTTTCCACCTGCTTTTTAAAAAGCTCAATCAGGTCAAACCCAGATACACCCTCAGGAAAGCCTGGATAGTTCTCAATCCAATCGGTAAGAAGGACTTGACCACCTATCGGTCCCTTTTCAACTAAGCAAACATCAAGAAGGGCTCGCTTGGCATAAAGATAGGCGGTAAGCCCAGCAGGACCACCGCCTACCACTATGAGGTCATAGACCTTTTCTGTCATTTATAATAGTGCTACATAACCTTGTTTAAAGCGTTCAAAATGGTCGCTTTAGAGACGGCACCGACTATCGTCTCAACTGGTTGTCCATTTTTAAAGATGATTAAGGTAGGAATGGCTCTAATTCCATACTTAGCTGGGGTAATGGGGTTTTCGTCAACGTTCATCTTGCAGACCTTTACTTTTCCAGAAAGCTCCTCCGCAAGCTCATCGATTATAGGGGCAATTGCCCTGCAGGGACCGCACCAGGCTGCCCAGAAATCAACGAGCACCGGTATGGGTGATTGAAGCACCTCCTTTTCAAAGTCTTGGTCAGTAACCTTGCAAGCCATGTTCCCCCCTCCTAAAGTGGTTTGAATATTAAGTATTATACTAACTTTTTTTATTTTCTTCAACTAGATATGGTATACTGTTCAAAAATGTTTTTGTGTAAGCCCTCCCGGTGTCACCCCAAGCTTCTTTTTTTGTCGCCCGAGGCGTCAGCTAAGGGGTCTACAATTGTCAAAGAGGAGATTTCTCGCTACGCTCGAAATGACAAGATAAGTAGGAGATGTCTCGCTAACGCTCGGCATGACATTGTGGGCGGCTCGGCACGACGAGTAGGGAACTTTTTTGAACAGCCCCCAAAGCATCTTGACAGGTTTTGATTTTTGATTATGTTTAAACTTAAACATAGGCGCGTAGCTCAGTGGGAGAGCGCTTGCTTGACGCGCAAGAGGTCGGCGGTTCGATCCCGCCCGCGCCTACCATCAAATAAAAAAACCTCAAAAAGGATAGGAGAAACATAGCCCCCTTGAAAATATCCGTAGAAGGCATAGGCGAGTTTGAGCTTTCAGATAATTCTCCTCTTATTCTTCTTCTTGATAAAATCAAAGAGTTAAACCCAAAAAAGAGCTTACCCGTAGCCTTTCTAACTCCAGCGGGAGAGATTATAGATTGGCACACACCCATTAACTCCAGCGCACCTTCCCTTTCTCTTAAACCTCTTTATCCTGAGGATAAAGAAGCCCTTTTGGTTTTAAGACATACTGCTTCTCATGTTCTTGCTCAAGCGGTAAAAGAACTTTTCCCCAAGGCAAAGCTTGGCATTGGACCGGCCATCGATGAAGGCTTCTATTATGACATCGCCTACGAGAGACCTTTTACCGAAGAAGACTTAGCAAAGATTGAAGAAAAAGTAAAGGAGATCATAAAAAAAGACTTACCTCTAAAACGAGAAGAGCTCTCAAAGGAAGAGGCTAAAGCCCTCTTTCAGAGCCTTAATGAAGATTTCAAGCTTGAGCTTATTGATGAGATACCCGAAGATAAGGTTTCTGTTTACAGGCAGGGGGATTTTGTTGACCTCTGCCGTGGACCGCATGTGCTTTCAACTGGAGAAATTAAAGCCATAAAACTTCTTTCTGTGTCTGGTGCTTACTGGAAGGGTGACGAAAAAAATCCAATGCTTTGGCGTATCTATGGCACAGCCTTCTTTAAGGAAGAAGACCTTTCAGCCTATCTTAACTTCTTAGAGGAAGTAAAGAAAAGGGACCATAGGAGGCTTGGGAAGGAGCTTGAGCTCTTTACCATAGAGGAAGACATTGGTCCGGGTCTAGTCATCTGGCTTCCAAAAGGAGCTACAGTTCGGAGGATTATTGAGGACTTTTGGAAGGATGAGCACTTAAAGCGAGGGTATCAGCTCCTCTACACCCCTCATGTTGCCCTTCTTGACCTTTGGAAGACATCAGGGCATCTTGATTTCTATCGTGAAAACATGTTCCCCCCGATGGAGCTCGAAAATCAAGCCTATCAGCTAAAGCCAATGAACTGTCCTTTTCACATCTATGTTTACAATCAGAAAAGGAGATCCTACAGGGAGCTCCCACTCAGGTTCTGTGAGCTTGGGACGGTCTATCGATTTGAAAGAAGCGGGGTCTTGCATGGTCTTATGCGAGTTCGAGGCTTTACTCAGGATGATGCCCATATCTTTTGCCGAGAGGACCAGCTCCAAGAAGAGCTGGTTAAAGTTCTTGAACTGGTAATCTATTTTCTTAAGCTCTTTGGGTTTGAAGAGTATAAGGTCTATCTTTCCACAAGACCAGAAAAGTATGTAGGGGACGTTAGGCGTTGGGACCTTGCTGAGAGCTCCTTGGAGTCTGCCCTGCAAACCCTTGGTTTACCTTATGAGATAGACCCTGGAGAGGGCGTTTTTTATGGTCCAAAGATCGACCTTAAGATTAAAGATGTGCTTGGTCGGGAATGGCAGTGTTCCACTGTGCAGGTTGATTTCAATCTACCCGAGAGGTTTGACCTTGTCTATGTTGGGGAGGATAATCAGTTCCATCGTCCCATAATGATCCACCGAGCTCTGCTTGGCTCGCTAGAGAGGTTTCTTGGGGTGCTCATAGAACATTATGCCGGAGCCTTTCCTTTCTGGTTAGCTCCAGTCCAAATAAAAGTTCTAACCATTAAAGACAGCGTCATTCCCTATGCTGAGACTGTATCTTCAAGGCTTAAAAACCTTGGTTTCAGGGTTGAGGATGACTTTCGTCCCGAAAAGCTAAACTATAAGATTAGACAAGCTCAACTTGAGAAGGTTCCATACATGATCATCCTTGGAGAAAAGGAAATGGAAACAGGAACCGTTAGCCTCCGTTCCCGAAAGGGTGAACAACTAAACAACATCACCTTGGATGAAGCCATCGAGCGGTTTAAATCCGAAGCTCAACCTCTTTTCGGCGCTTCATGACCCATCTCGATTTTATCTCCGCTAAAGAAACTTTGTCAAGATTAGACTCTCTTTTAAATCCCTTGAGCAAAGGTTTCTCATTTATCATTCGTCAGGAGTGCGTGAGACCCCTCGCTTTCGCTCGGGGTGACAAAAAAGAGAGGCTCGGGGTGACAACAAAAAAGAGAGGCTCAGGATGATATCCCACATTTTGTCGTGCCGAGCGGTAGCGAGGTATCCCTCACTTCGTTCGGGACGGCGTCCCATCCATGTCATCCCGAGGCGCGTAAGCGCCGAGGGACCCCTCGCATACGCTCGGGGCGACAAAAAAAAGAGAAGCTCGGGGGACAAAAAAGAGAAGCTCGGGGTGACAAAAAAAGAGAGGCTCAGGATGACAACAAAAAAGAGAGGCTCGGGGTAACAAAAAAAAGAGAGAAGCTCGGGGGACAAAAAAGAGAGTCTCAGGGTGATTAGGATAGAGAAGGAAAAGTTTAATAATAAAATCAAAAAAGGAGGAAGCCTAAGGTATGCAGCAAGACCTAAAGCAAAAGTACCGTGTGAACGAGCGTATTAAAGCAAAAGAGGTAAGGCTTATTGGACCTGATGGGAAGCAGATAGGCATTGTGCCCCTTCAAGAAGCTTTACGTATTGCTGAAAGCTACGGGCTTGACCTTGTTGAAGTTGCACCTACAGCAAACCCGCCCGTCTGTAAGATCATGGATTTTGGAGAATTCCTCTACCAACAAGCTAAAAAAGCTAAGGAAGCAAGGAAAAAACAAACGGTTGTTGAGGTCAAAACTATAAAGCTTAGTCCAAAAACAGATAAGCATGACCTTGAGGTAAAGATCAAGCATATTCTGAGATTTCTTGAGGAAAAGAATAAGGTAAGGGTTTGTGTAGTTTTTAAGGGAAGGGAGATCACCCATCCTGAGCTTGCGGATAGGGTCTTTTCAACCATCTTCCAGGCCATTGAAGGTAAGGGAGTGGTTGAGGCACCACCAAAGCTTGAAGGAAAGATGATGACCGCCTTGATTGCTCCCGCAAAATAGAAAGAAGCCCCCTCACTTCGTTCGGGGATAGAAACAGAGGTAGGGTTTGCTTCTTAAGGAACCCAGCGAGAAAAGTTTTGCAAAATCCTTAGCCCGGGGTTCCCGCTTTTCTCTGGGTGAAATTGCACCGCAACAAGGTTTTTGTAAGCTATGGCTGAGGGGAAGTTTATTCCGTGAAAGGTGACCCCGCAGATTATTCCTTCGTCCTTAGGCTGGACAAAGTAGCTGTGAACAAAATAATATTCATAGTCTGGGTCAAGCCCCGAGAAAACAGGGTGTTCCCTTATCCACTCTACGGAGTTCCAACCCATATGGGGAACCTTCAAAACCTCGTCCCCATAAACCAAAGGAATAGGGAAACGTCTAACAAAACCCGGTATAAGACCAAGGGTTTCTGTGCCGCCATCCTCTTCGCTATACTCCATGATAATCTGCATACCAAGGCAAATGCCAAGGGTCGGAATGCCATCAGCAAAGGCCTGCTTCAAAAATTCATCAAGACCCCGAGCTTTAAGATTTTCCATAGCAGACTTTGCCGCCCCCACTCCTGGGAAGATGATCCGTTCACATTTTTTTAATACTTCTGGGTCTCCGGAGATAACATAAGGTATTCCGAAGTAAGCTAAGGCTCGTCCAACGCTTGTCAAATTACCTGCTTGGTAATCAACGATTCCGATCATGAGTTCTACTCAACTCCTGCCATCTTCTTTAGCTCTTCAAGCGGTGGAAGTTCATCCAAGGATTTTAATCCAAAGTATTCAAGAAAAAAAGGGGTGGTGCCGTAAAGAGGTGGTCTCCCTGGAACCTGTTTTCTTCCTACTACTTTAATAAGACCTCTTTCAAGAAGAAGCTTTAAGGCAGGACCGGCATCAACTCCGCCCCTTTTAGCTGAAACCTCTGCCCGGGTGATGGGTTGAAAGTAAGCCACGATGGCTAAGGTCTCAAGTTGAGACCGGGTTAAACGTTGGTTTTTAGGCTTTACGACCCTTTTGATGTATTCTGAAACCTCTGGGATGGTCTCAACGCGATAACCATAAGCAACTTCTCTGATAACAACACCTCTTCCCTCATAATCTTTCCTTAGCTCTTTGATAATGGTTTCAACCTCGCCCAACGATAAACCATCGCAAACCTTAGCTAACTCCTTTAAAGTTAAAACCCGCCCGGATACAAAAAGGAGAGCCTCTATCACCTTCTTGTAAAAACTAAGCTCTGAAGTAGACCTTTCTTTCATGATAAACCTTCGTGACCTTTCCTTCATCTTGAAGTTTATTCAGCAGAGAAAGAAGCTTGTCTTTCGCTTCTCCAAACACTAAAGCCAACTCTTCAAGGTCAGCCGGTCTCCTTGAAAGATAGTTAATCAACCATTCGGAAAGCTCAGTAAGGGTTAGCGATTTTTCGAGTATGGCACCCCTTTTTTCCGCTGAGATTATCTCAGCTTTACCTGAAAGCTTTTGTTTGATGGCTTCCAATTCTTCAAGGCTTAAAGGTCTTGCCATAGGATAGGCAGGAGGACGAACCACCGTGTTTAGCTGAACCCGATGGGGCTTAATATAGTCTATGGCTGATTTTAGGGCGGAGATGTCCTCAGGCGTATCATTTAGACCCTTGACAAATAGGACCTCAAGCCAAAGCTCGCCTTCCATCTCTTGCCGCAAAGCGGAAAGCCCCTCGATGATCAAATCAAGCCTCACAGCCGCAACCGGACGGTTCACTAAACGAAAACTCTTTTCCCTTGCGGAATCTAAAGAAGCAAGCACAAAATCAACTTTGGCTAAAGCTTCTCTCACTGACCTTTCATGAACAAGGGTAGAGTTGGTGAGCACTGCTATGGGCTTATCTATCATGGCTTTTGCAAGATGAACTGCCTCCTCAAAGTGGATGTTAAGAGTTGGCTCGCCCGAGCCGGTGATGGTTAACACATCATAAGTATTGGCAATTTCTTTGGCCTGTTCAAGGGCTTTTCTTATCTTTTCTAACGAAATGTAAGGCTTTCTTTCTAAGGTATAATAAGTTGTCCGTCCAACTTCACAATAAAGGCAATCCATGTTACAAACCTTCCGAAAAACAAGGTCAATCCCAAGGGACCTA
>Ga0209225_1003284_pt1 | contig 13664 bp, 15 predicted proteins | sample WasSprMetagenome_FD_184732 | JGI IMG/M metagenome (GOLD analysis project Ga0209225, IMG submission 184732) | Sulfidic aquatic microbial communities from Washburn Spring, Yellowstone National Park, USA - WS (SPAdes) (version 3) | ecosystem: Environmental > Aquatic > Thermal springs > Hot (42-90C)...
TATTATCAGGAACGCTATGAAGTTCTAAAACCTATTTTAGATGTTTGGGATATGGTTATGCTACCAGAAGGCAAAAATTTGTTATTTTCCGACAAGTTGAAGGACATTAGAAAAAAATATATAAGCGGTTTGCGAAGTGGAAATAAGGAATGCAATCTCCACCCGTTTCTTTATATCAATGACAAACCGCATGAGCCCAAGAAGGGGTTTACGAAAGGGGGTAAGCCTTTCGTTTCCGCTGATTCGTTCTTGAAAGCCCTAAATATTCCCTTTGAATGGACAAGGGAAGGGAAGCTTTTGACGATTAAAAAGGGCGATGGGACTATGAAGATAGCTAATATAAACGATAAATGGTGGATATATAAAGATGGAGAGAGGAAGGAGGTAGAGGGTTATATTAAAGATAAAGAGCTTTATCTTCCCTTAGAAGAGCTTTGCGAGCTCCTAAATCTTAAACTCGAATGGGATGATGATACCTTTATAGGGAAAGTTTTCACAAAATAGTCAAGGGGGGCGGAGCTTCGCTCCGCCCCCCAAGCTTTTAGAACCTTTAGAAATCTTTCTCTTTGATGTTTTACCTGTCTATCTCGCCGAGGAGGATGTCGAGGCTTCCCAATATCGCTATCAGGTCCTGAACCTTCATCCCTCTCGCTATCTCGTTTATCACGGATAAATTGCTGAAGGAGGGAGCGCGAATCTTCAATCTATATGGCTTCGTCCCTCCATCGCTGATGAGATAAACCCCCAAAGCACCCCTCGGCGATTCAATCCAGACGAATGCCTCCCCTTCGGGAACCTTGTATTGGGGAGGGAGCTTCTTGAGGATATCGCCCTTCGGAAGGTTCTCCATCGCCTGGCGGATTATCTTCACCGCCTCCCTCATCTCCCGTATCCTCACCCAATATCTATCAAAACAATCTCCTTTATCCCCCACGGGAATATCAAATGAGAACTGGTCGTAAACGCAGTAAGGCTGAGCCTTTCTTATATCAAACGCTAAGCCTGAAGCCCTGAGGCAAGGTCCCGTCACCCCATAGTTAATCGCAGTCTCCAAAGGAAGAATCCCCACATCCCTTGTCCTCAATTGAAAGACCCTGTTCTGGGTGATAAATGTCTCATATTCATCCACTTTCTTGGGGAATGTATCAAGGAATTTATCCAACTTGCGGAGGAACTCGTCATCCGCGTCTCCCCTAACGCCGCCGGGACAAATGTAGGAATACAGCATCCTTCCTCCGCTCAGCCTCTCCAATAAATCCAAAATCTCCTCCCTCTCCCTAAATCCATACATATAAGCCGACATCGTTACGGCGCTGAGGTCCAAAGTGAATGTGGCGAACCAAACGAGATGGCTCGCTATCCTGTTTAGCTCCATAGCGATTACCCTGAGATATTGAGCGCGGGGCGGGACCTCTATCTGCATAAGTCTTTCAACAGCGAGGGAATAGACCATATTGTTGAACATCGGGGAGAGGTAATCCCATCTGTCCGTGAAGGGTAGATACTGGGTGTAGGTTCGCTTCTCCGCTATCTTCTCCATCCCCCGATGAAGATAGCCGATAATTGGGTCGACTTTGAGGATTGTCTCTCCCGAGAGGGTGACGAGCATCCTCAGGACCCCATGAGTTGAGGGATGCTGGGGTCCTACATTTACGATTATTTCCTCAGTTCGGAGAGCCATCCTCGTTGAAGTCCTTGCGGAGCGGGAAGAAATCGTCCTCTCCCTCTTCTAAGAGGATTCTGCGGAGGTCGGGATGACCCTCGAAGATGATTCCAAACATATCAAAGATTTCCCTTTCCTGCCAATCCGCTGCCTTGAAGACCTCATAGACGGAGGGAACAATAGGTTCATCCTTTGAGGTGAATGTCTCAACTACACACCAAGTCGCCTTGGAGATCGAGAACAGGTGGTAGACTATCTCAAATCTATCGGGGAGCTCTACTCCACTGATGGAAGCGGGAAGGGTATAGCCGTGTCTCTTGAGAAAATCGCAGACCATAACAACTTCGTCTTTATCAACGATAACGGTGGGCTTGCCATCTATCTCCTTTATCTCCGCTTTGGGAAACTCTTTTTTAAACTCTTCCCAAGTTTCCTTATCCAATTTCGATTCGCCTCCTACAAATTTAGATGAAAGCGGGTTCCTTTCTTATTTTCTCTTGAAGAGCGAGGATGCCGTTTATCAAAGCTTCCGGGCGAGGTGGGCAGCCGGGAACATAAACATCCACGGGGACAATCTTATCAACCCCCTGCACGACATAATAGGAATCGTAAAATCCTCCGCCGGAAATGGCGCAGGCGCCCATAGCGATTACCCATTTGGGATCCGGCATTTCCTCCCAGAGCCTTCGCAACCTCCTCGCCATCTTCTTTGTCACTGTGCCGGCGACAATCATCACATCAGCCTGCCTGGGAGTGGCTCGGAAAACGGAGGCGCCGAAGCGGTCCAAATCAAAGCGAGAAGCGCCCGTAGCCATCATCTCTATGGCACAACAGGCGAGACCATAGGTCAGAGGCCAAAGGCTGTTTCGCCTCGCCCAAGTGAATAAGTCATTGGCGGGCACCCTGATTATACGAGGTAAGGGAATTTTCTCTATTAAACCCATTCCAGATGCCCCTTTCTCCAAGCGTAAATCCAGGCAAGGAGGAGGATGAAGAGGAAGATGAGCATCTCCCCATAGAGGAAAGAGCCTCCTCCAGCTTGGATGAATTTCTTGAAAACGAGGGCGAAGAGAAGGAGGAAGACGCCAGCTACATCAAAAACGAGAAATAGAAGGGCGAAGGTATAATAGCGAACATTGTATCTATGCCAGCCCGGACCGATTGGCTCCTCACCGCACTCATAGGTTGTGAGCTTTTCTCCCCTTGCCCTCCAAGGGCGAAGAAGCCACGAGGTTATTATAGCGGCGACGGCGAACACTATTCCGACGAAGGTGAATAAGGCTACATAGCCGAAGAATTGTGCGTTCATTTTCTTTTTAAATTATAATGGCTTCCGCCCGAAAGTCAATTATATATTACGCGAGCTTCTCTTCGCCAATTTCTCAGCGAGAAAACCGCCCAAAATTCCGCCAAGGGCGGTAGCAAGTGAGAAAAACAATATAATTGTCAAACTTATGAAATCCAATTTATCCTCAAAAATATGGATGTAGTCGGAGAGGGAGAAGTAGAGGAAAGAGAGAAAGCCCAATAGCCCGCCATATATCCATCTATTTGACAAATTGGCGTAAATTAAAATCAAACTTCCCAGGAATCCGCTTAAAAGATAAGCCAAATAGGGTTGGAGGAGGATTGCATAGCTGATGAGATTGGGAGGAAAGGCATTCCCGCTTGGAGAAAGCAGGACGAAGAGCCTGAAGACAATTGGAGGTAGAAGGGAGATTATGAGCCAGGAGGAGAGGGAGCAAATCAGAAGATTTTTCCACTCGGTTATCTTGGAAATGTAAATCGCAAACGAAAGGATTGAGAGGATGGAGGCAGCCATCAAACTTGATATCATATTCGTCATAAAAAGGGGGAAATGGATTTGCCTAAGCGAGGAAAAGAGCCACCTGCTTGGAAAAAGGAGGATTATGGCGAATGATAAAAGCAAAATGTATTTTGAAGCTCCCCTCAATTTCCCTCTTAAAGCCAGCCCTTGCGTTTGAAGTAATAATACATAGCAACTGTGGTGATAATCATCACAGCCCAAACGACGGGATAGGTATACGGCCAGTTAACCTCGGGCATATATTTGAGGTTCATCCCATAAATACCCACGATGAAGGTGAGGGGCATAAAAATCGTGGCTATTACGGTTAAGACTTTCATAACCTCGTTGAGGCGATTGCTCACGCTTGATAGGTAGATGTCCAATATGCTTGCCAGAATCTCCCTCATCGTCTCGGTTGTCTCCATAATATTGAAGATATGGTCAAGGATATCTCGGAAGTATATTTGGAGGGAGGAATCTACAAGATGGGCGTAGCCTCTTTCCAAATGGGTTACAACTTCCCTCAATGCCCAGAGATGCTCTCTCAGGAGCAGGATTTTACTCCTCAAGCGATGGATGGATTGGATGGTTTGGGGAACGGGGGAGGTTATCGCTTTCTCCTCAAGATTCTCCAATCCCTCTCCCAGCTTATCAACTAGGAGGAAATAGTTATCAACGACCGCGTCAAATATCGTATAGAGAAGATAGTCAACTCCAAAGGAGCGAATCATATCCTTTGGATTGGAGAGGCGTCTCTTGATGGGGGCGAATAGCTCGCTATCCATTTCCCTGAAGGATATGAGGAGATTGGGGAAGAGAATCAGGCTTATCTGCTCTGGCTCCAAATCGTCTGCTTTCCCTTTAAGGTGAAAGACCTTGAAAGTCGTGAAAAGATAATTCTCAAATTCCTCGATCTTGGGGCGTTGGTCTGTTGCGAGGATATCCTCAATGACGAGGGGATGAAGCTCAAAGCATTTCCCTATCTTCTCAACTATTTCCACTTCGTGGATGCCGATTATCTCAAGCCAAGCATTTCCCTGAAGTTCTTTAAGGGAGGAGCAATCCGGAATATCCTTTAAAGTCTCCTCTTTGAAGTTTTCCTTATCGTAAGTCGTTATCCTGATTTTCACTTCTCCCTTTTTCTCTCCAAGATAAACGGGGCTTCCCGGTGGAAGCCCAACTTTCTTTATCCTCTCCTTAAACTTTCTCGGCATCTCTTTAAAATTATAAACCCTATGTCTTTATTTTGTAAATCCTTATTTCGGGGAAAGTATAAAGGACATCTTCGGGAATCATTTGGGGGATGAAGGGGAAGGAAATTCCCAAGAAACGAAGCTCTCTTTTGAATACTTTCTCCAACTTATATCTCGCCTCCAATTCCCTCCAGAATTCAACCGCAGAGGGACGCCTCAACCTCAAGGGATGTAGGAACTCAAAATTTGAGACGATGAAATAATCAGGTCTCTCCTCAAGAAGCTTCGCTCTATCCCAACCTATCACGCTGAATTTATAAGGAGACTTCAAAGCCCATTCATGGAAATCTCGCTCGCTCATCTTCCCGCCGTTATATGGGATGAAGGCGGGAGAATAGAACCAGGGAAGCTGAAGCAAACCGACCCTGTCTCCTCTTCTCAAATTACTCCTCAACCAATCTCCCGCCAAATCCCTTGGGTCGCTACCCGTAAGGCTTCGGAGATAGGCTACGGAAAGCAGGGAAGTATAGATGGAAATCAAAATAAAGGTGAAAATCGCTATTTCCCTGAAGAGATTCTTCTTTGCGGGAAAGAAAGGACGGGAGGCGAAGATGATTATGAATGGGAGGAGAGGGATGAGATATCTTGCAAAGCGGACATTGGAGAAGCTGATGAGAAGATAATAGGGGATGAGGAAGGAGAAGATGAGCAAATCGCCCTGGGAGTGGGAGATGAGGGCGACAAGCAATCCCAAGACAAGGGCGAGGAAGAGGGGAATGCCGAGAGTGAAGAAGAGGGTGCGCAGATTGTAGAGCCAACCCGGACCGGTGTTGACGAAGAGGTCTCCGTGTCCAAGTCTCGTATGACGAAGCTCATAAAGGAAATCGTTCTTGAACTTGGGGTAGTTGAGGATGCTTCCTGGACAGCCGACGATGAATCCCGCGACGATGCCGAATCCTAAAAGAAATAATCTCTTATATGAGAAGCCTTTCTTGAAGAGAAGATAGAACAAAGGAAGGGAGATGAGGAGGGCATTGTATTTCGTTGCGGTAGCGAAGCCAGCGAACAAACCACCCCAGAGGAAATAGATATCCTTGCCCTTGTTGAGGAGAAGGACGGAGAAGAGGAAGGAAAGGGTTAGGAAGAATGTGGTTGGGACATCAACCGCTGTGTAATGGGAGTGCACCATATGAAGGGGAGCGATTGCTAATAGGAAGGCGCTGGCTTTAGCCACATCCTCATTGTAAAGATTTTTAGCTATTTGGTAGACAATCAAAACAGTTGCTCCTCCCATCACCGCGGAGGCTATCCTGCCAACCAAAATCATATTGGCGAGGGAAATATAAGCGGGACCACCGTTTATCAATCCCCAAGCGAGGGCGAGGGTATTTAGCAAGGAGACAATGAAAATATAAAGGCTTCCGTAATTGTAAAATTTCGTGTCAAGATGGAGGTGGAAGATATCGACATTTGAGGCGGCGCCGATGATGAGAATCTCATCGGGATGATAGGAGAAGTAATGATGGCTGTTTGGCAACCCCCATCTTATGCCTATTAGTCGCAGGATTATAGCTATGAGAAAGATGACAAAAAGGGCTGAATTAAACCTTCTTGCCTTCATCCTTTGCGAGCATCCCCCTTTGGATTAAAAAGCATATCCCTAGGCTCATAATCAAATCACCCGGACTGAATATGTTTCTCCTGAGCAGGGCATAGGATAACCCGCCTTCACCGAGGAAATGAGGAGGAAAGGGGATGTAATCGGAGAGAAAAAAGAGCGGTTCGTTTCCATTTGAGAGCTTATACCTAAAATATCCACCCCTTTGCGCCGCTTGAAGGAATTTCTCCTCCGCATGAATATATTGCAAGGCGGGACGGTATATCGGCATCTTCCCACCGTTCGCGGTTATAACGAGGAAATTCATAAACAATCCTATAGCGAGAAGATACATTTCCCAATAATGGCAGTTGAGTATAGGCCAGAGGATGAGAGGGATGAAGGAGATGGTATATAAAGCGGGAACGAGAGGAGAGGGTTTCGCGCGGTGGAGGATGAAGGCAAATAATTGGAGGAAAAAGGCGATATAGAGAAGATAATAGGCGCGAAGGTGGATATGGAGGAAATTCTTTAGGCTCCCTTTCCTCAGCCAACCGATGATGAGGGAGAGAAAGAGCATCTGAATGGACATATCTTTCCCCTTATTACTTCGCGACAATCACCTTTTCATCGTAAGAGGGATGGATTTGGCTTCCCGAGGGAACGATGAGAAAATCCCCCTCATCCAGATTCAAATTACAAAATCTTTCCAAAAGGGAGAAACTGCCCTTTAATTCCTCAAAGTTCCAACCGTTGTCCTTCGCCAAGGAGGCGACATATTTTCTATATTCTTCCTCATCTCCAATATCCATTGAGATGAAAACAGCTCTATTGTATTTCTTCTGCCATCCGCCCATAACTTCCATAAGATACCTTGCGTTGTCTTCCCCATATTTCTTCGCCAAATCCTGAAACTGAATCTCTTGGAGGAAGGCGTCTTGGATGCTGTCCTTCCTCTCCTTGTTTCCTCTTCTTTCCAGCCATCCTCGGGAATAGTAATATGTGCCGGGATGGGAGAGAAACTGTTCCAAATATCGTTCCTTTGAGCCGAGATAGAGGGAAATGCAGTCATGGACACGGGGGATTACGAGGGGGATGGAAGAGGGGGTAAGCCCCGCTGTTGCGTTTCCGCAGAGCCCATATCCCAAAAGGATATAATCGTAGCCATCCCCCACCCTATTTATCCTTTCCTGAAGCTCCTGACGGAGAAGCTCGGGATAATCATGCAAATCCTTTGTCACGAGCTCAATATCAATGATATGGGGCGAAAGGGCTGAGAGACGATAGAATTCCCTCGCCAGAACTTCGCAAGCGATCAGCTTTAATCTCATAATATAAAAGTATAGGGATGAAATTATGAATGGCAAAGGGAATTTGCAGCGAGGTTCTACTCGGGAGTTCCGAAAGCCATCAGCTCCAATACGGAGGCTTTCATATTCGTGTATTGTTTGAAATCCTCAGCCACCATAAACATCCAGCGCCCATCCAAATGCCAGCCGTCGTTCAATTTCGTGATCAAGACACGAAGAAATCTCGCTTTTGTCTGGGGGAAGGAGAAGAAATAAGCCCATTCCTCTCCATCCTTCACTTTCCCAATCGTCTGCCAGTTCTTCCCATCAAGGGAAATCTGAAGCTGAAAATCCCTTGGAACCGCTGTTATAGCGGGCAGCGGCGTTAAAACGATTGCATAACGCAATTTCTCCACCCTGGGGAATTGCACCATTAGCCAAACGGGACTGGATTCTGAGGCTCCCTCCGTTCCCGATTGCCAAAATGTGCCAATCCATTCCTCTTGACCTGGTGGAATTGGATAAAGAGTGAACCATTTCCCATCAATGGCGTTTTCCGCTGGATGATGCTCATCGCTTGAGGAAGCAAGGGCTTTTAATCCCTCCTCACGCGTCAAATTCCTCCCAAGCTTTGGGTCAATCACGCTCAACCTTTCTCCCTTTCTCAAATGGATATAAGAGGGATAGCCATCAACATCTATTGATAAGATGTCTCCCTCTCTTTTGAGGTCAATTCTATTGCCCATAAAATCGTCCGCAAACAAGATTTTGCCTTTTATCCTCAACCTGACCTTGAAGTCAAGCGACCATATGGCTATAACATCTTCATCTGTCCCTTCAAATCTCAATAAATAGACGCCGAAAAGGGGTTCCTCAAGGGAAGTTGGTTTGCGAGAGCCTATCTCTTCGTTCATTATCCTCACCGCTACTCCTCCCGGCTCAAGCGTTCCATTGTATCCCTCGCTTGAGCCCATCTCAACGAGATACATTGGTATGAAACCGTGATGCACTACATAGTAGTAAAAATGGCGTTCCAAGGGGATTCCCACAGCGAGGGCATTGAGAAACTGGCGCACGACATATCTCGCGAATCTCTGCTTGCTAACATTGTCCCACCAATAACCCTGCTCCGTTTGCCATAGTGGTTTATTTGGTGCTATTTGTTTCATTTGATTTAGATGGTAGGGGTTGCCGAACATCTCCCAGGGCTCGCCGGGTCCGTGGTAGGTATGAGTTGATATGCCATCTATGTAATTCAGGGCGCCTGCTTCCTTCATAGCTTCAAGGAAATGGAGGGTGTGATGGACGGAAACGCAGGCGGGGGCTATTACTTGGCAGGTAGGGTCGGCTCTCTTCGCTCCCTTGGAGAAGGGAATGAGTGCCCTTTGGATGTAATCCTGAGGGGAGTAAGAGAAATTGGGCTCGTTCTCCACCTCCCATACCTTGCACTTATTTTTGTAGCGATTGACGAGTTGGAAGGCGATTTCTTCATAATCCTCCTCATTGCACCATCTTGGGCGGGAATTGGCTTGGAAGAACCAGTTCACACCCCATCGCTTCGCCTCTTTATCTGCATTCTCAAATACCCTATCCAATTCCTCCCAGCGAGCCTTCCCATTTTCCGGGAAATAATCCGACATATTGTGGCTTTCCCTAACGCATCTCAATCCCAGAAGGGCGGAGTAATAGTAGTCAGACATATTATACTGCTCAGATGGGGATACCCTTTTGGGAAAGATGGGCATATCCCTGACGACGGCGAATCTCGCCCTGAATTGAGAGGGAAGGAAGTTTTGTTGCGTTTTGCCAGCTGGCGTTAAGGAGAAGAGAACGCTGAACCATCCTCGCTTATCGGTTTTGAAAGATATCTTCAGGGATTTATTCTCCAGAGCGGAGGAGCTATCAAATTCCTTCTTGCCCTCCCCTATTTTCTTATCCCAAAAATCCCTCACTTCCCAAGTGATTTGCCATTTCTCCGCTTCCCTCAATCTATCCAGAGTATCATCTGTGAATTTGATGGTAAAGCTTATCGGTTCTCCTTCATAGAAGAGATTATGTCCTGCATCGCCGTAGGGGATGAAGGCGGGTGGGGCTTCCAATGGCTTGGAGGGTTTTGCTTCTATCTGAAAGTAAATGCTCATCGGCTGATTGTTTTCCAGGAGATTTCTCTGATATGTATAGCCGAAGAAACTTCCGATTTCGTCGAGATTGAATGGTGCACCCCAACCCGTATGCCAGAACAGGATTCGCGCGCCGTTTCGCAAATAAAGGCGAGCCCTTTGCACTCGGGAGAGGTGAGGAATGGAAAGAGGGCGAATCTCACCTTTATCCAAATATTGGATAGCCTCCGCTCCTTTCACGGTATTGTTTTGGAGGTTCTCTATGGCGAGCACATCTTTACTGAAGTTCAAACGCCAGCTCTGAAATCCACCAAGATGATGGGTGATGGTGATTTTCACTTGATTTTCCCTAAAGCTATAGCTGATTTCCGCCCCTCCCTTTTCGCTTTGAAGCTTGTAGGTTAATTTCTCTTCACTTTTCTCCATATTTTCAACTTTCCAATTTATCCCCGGGCAGAACTCAAGAGGATGGGAAATAACCTCGCAATCGCCGATTTTCAGAGATAAAAGCAAGCCGTTATCGTCTATCGTAGCTTTATAAAAGGGTTTCTGTATTATTTGCTCAGCGAAGGCAATTGGTAGAGCAACCAAAATCAAAAATAAATATGCGATTAAGAAAGACCTTTCTCTCATTTAGGAAAATTATAAAGGTTGGATGAAAACCAGTGAAGCTTAGCTTTGGAGAAATTAGTGGAGGGCTTGAGGTTGAAGCAAAAATCGCTAAAACAACCTCAAGCCCTCCTTGATATGCCCATCAGCGAAAGTCGGGATAGATATTAGCGAGAAGATAAGCCACGAAGTTAGGGTCTGTTTTGCTTGGATTATCCCACATATAAACTGGGGTTAAAGTTTGGGTGAGCTTCATCCATTTCACATGCCCATCTGCGAAAAACCAATTTAGACCGTTGCTGTGGACTGGATAGGGTCCGTAAACGCCATACCAACCTGGCCAGGTAACCGAGACTGGACTTAGAGAAGCTCCGTATGCTTCAGTTTCCCCGATGAGGATGAGCTGGGATGGCTGTTCTATTGCGGACAATGTTTTTATTCTACTTGCTCGGGTATTAAGACCATAATTCGCACCATGTTGGTCCGGGTTAACCCCTGCCTGAAAATCAGCGGAAGTCATATCCACATCTGCATCTACTCCGGGGTCCACTCCATAATCTCGCCAATAGGAGAACTCGTTCCAGGAATGGTAAGCTGATGGGCAGACGAAGATATCCTTGTTCTTTATATAGGGCATAATTAACCAGCGCCAGGTTACATATCTGCTTCCATAAGCGCCGGGATAGGGGGTTTCCCATTCCCTTGCTCTTGGGAGCGTTTCGTCCCAATCTTCCACATACATAAGAAGCGCCATACCTATCTGCCTTATGTTGCTCTGGCAGGCAGCAGCCCTTGCTTTCTCCCGCGCTTGGCTGAACACGGGGAAAAGTATGCCCGCCAAGATGGCGATTATCGCTATCACCACTAATAACTCTATTAGCGTGAAAGCATTGCGAAGACGCATATGAAAACACCTCCTTAAGCTTACATTTAATAAGACGAGTATCTGGGAAAAAAGTTCAAGGGGCTATAAATCCGGAAAATTTTTATTCAAATTTTCTGCTCAACATAATCCTTCCAGGTATGATGAAAAGAAGAGAGAAGGCGAGGAGGATGAGGACTTCAAGCCAAAAGTTCAAGCCGATGAATCCTTTGCCAAATGTTGAGTATCTTATGCCGTCAACTGAATAAGTGAGGGGCATCAAGTAGGCAAGGGGGCGAAGATAGTAGGGAAGGACGGAGATGGGAGTGATTACTCCGCTGACAAATATCATAATGAAGCGGGGGATGTTGAGCAAAGTTTGTGCCTCAAAGACCTCCTTCACGGTGACGCAGAGAAAAGCTCCAAGGGAAGAGAAAGCAAGGAGGGAGGGAATGAGCGAGGAGAGGTAAAGAGGGATGTTGAGATGCAAGCCTAAAACGGCTGCTGAACCCAAGGTTACCACTATAGACATCAAAAATCCGAAGAGGAAACCACCAAACAGCTTGCTGAGGAAAATCGTTCCTGGGGTAACTGGGGCGAGAATGAGTCTTTCCAAGGAGCCAACCCTTAGCTCAAAGGTTATCACGACTGCCTCAGCGGCGGTCGTGCTGAAGAGGGAGGTCATAGCAATCATTCCTGGAACGAGCTGATGAAACCCTTGAGGGTGGCGAAGGTAGAAGGCGAGCGTCCAAACGATGGGGAAGAGGATTCCCCAACTGAGGGCGGGTGGTTTCAAATAGTAGGTCCTCATATCTTTCAGGATGATATAGAAAATGCATCTGAGACTATCCTTCAACTTTTTTCCTCCCTTCCTTTTCCATAGCCATCACAACTGGGCTTAAGCCCGTGAGTTCAAGAAAAGCATCCTCAAGGGTTGGCGTTATGCTCTTCACGCTTTCTACCTTCAAGCCCAAATTCTCCGCAATTCCAAGGACCTTCTTGCAGATATCCCCCGTCTCCTCTCCATAAGCTCTTATGCTGTTGCCATTCATAATCGCTATTTTCACTCCCTCTATTTCCTTTTCAAATTTTCGTAGAAGCTCCTCGTTTCCGTTTTTAAAGATGACTTCAACTATCGTTCCCTTGCTAACGACCTTTTTCAATTCCTGCGGCGTGCCAATCCTTATAATCCTCCCCTTAACTATTATCGCTATTCTATCGCAAAGCGTATCAGCTTCTTCAAGATAGTGAGTTGTTAGGAAGATTGTAACTCCCAAATCCCTCAACCTTTTGAGGAGGGAGCGAAGCCCCCTTGCGGCCACTACATCCAAACCAGCTGTGGGTTCATCCAGGAAGACGATTTCCGGTCTGTGAACGAGGGCTGCCGCCACAGTGGTTATCCTCTTCATTCCCTTGGAGAGCTTGCGAAACAGGCTGTTTCTCTTCTCGTAGAGATTGAACATCTTGAGGAGTTCCTCCGCCCTCTTCACCCTTTCCTTCCTCGGCACTCCGTAAAGCTGAGCCATAAATATGAGGTTATCTATGGCTGTGAGGTCATCGTAGAGGTTTGATTCCTCGGGAGCAACGCCTATTCTCCTCTTTATCTCAAGGGAATGTTTGAGCAAATCGTAGCCTAAGATGTTTGCGGTGCCTTCGCTCGGCTTTGATATCCCCGTCAACATACGAATCGTCGTAGTCTTTCCCGCTCCATTGGGACCGAGAAAGCCGAAGGTTTCCCCCTTCTTGATGGAAAATGTAAGATGGTCTACGGCGAGGAAATCGCCATAATATTTCGTCAATCCTTGAACTTCAATCACATTTTCATTCAGCATCTTTCATTCCTCGCATCCGCATTTCTCCATATCTTCACATTGCTCTTTTCTTGGCTCCAGATTGCTTATAAGCTGGGATAGAAATTTCTTCAGCTCTTCCAATCCAGACTGGTTTATTGCATAGTGAATGCGATTGCCCTTCCTTTCCCCTACCACCAAATTCAACCTTTCCAAAGCTCTTATGTGCTGTGTAACCGCGGGCTGGCTCACCCCCAACTTCTCCGCTATTTTCGTAACGCATCTGCTCCCTCTCAGGAGCTCCTCAAGGATTTTCATCCTAAGGGGATTGCCAAGGATTCGCAAAGCTTCCGAATTTTTCAAAGCATCTCACCTCCAATTATAAGATTATAATTATAAACTTATAAATTTCAAGACTATGTTGCATAAATAAAATTCAATGATGCCCCTTGTAGGTAGCAGGCATAAAAATATAGACATTAAGATAGTTGCTAATAAAAATTGTAAATTTGTGGACGCTTAAATGAGGAATAAATTTTCAAAAAATTTGTAAATGTTTAGAGCGAGTTTTAGGAAATATAGAGAGCAATCTCTATTAACCATATTAATTTTTCAACAAAATCAATTTTCAACTCAAAATTTTAAACTTTCTCATTTTCTATCTTTTCGCTATCATTTTCTTAAAGCAGACGAGAAAGGAGGTATTGGCTTTGAGAAAGTCACGATTTCCT
>Ga0209225_1003287_pt1 | contig 13653 bp, 8 predicted proteins | sample WasSprMetagenome_FD_184732 | JGI IMG/M metagenome (GOLD analysis project Ga0209225, IMG submission 184732) | Sulfidic aquatic microbial communities from Washburn Spring, Yellowstone National Park, USA - WS (SPAdes) (version 3) | ecosystem: Environmental > Aquatic > Thermal springs > Hot (42-90C)...
GAAATGCCAAAGCTGCTGAAGCCTCTAATAAATGGGGAAGCGGATATTGTCACAGGTACAAGGCTCAAGGGAAAGATAATGAAGGGGGCAATGCCATGGCTGCACAGGTACATAGGGAATCCGGCTTTGACATGGCTTCTCAACAAATTCTACCATTTGGGCATCTCAGATTCACAGTGTGGATTCAGAGCTATGACAAAAGAAGCACTGGAGAAGCTTGATCTGAGAGCAACTGGAATGGATCTGGCAACAGAGATCCTCATAAAGGCGAGACAAAAGGGATTGAGGATCAAGGAGGTTCCGATATCATATTACCCAAGGGCTGAAGGTGCAAGATCAAAGCTTAGGAGCTTCAGGGATGGATGGAGACACTTAAAGTATATGCTTCTGTACACACCGAAGCATCTTTACATATATCCCGGCTTCGTCATGGTTGTTGTGGGCATAATCCTGATGATTGCAGCTATTTTCAGCATAACCCTCGGTTATTCTCCAGGGATTCACTCCTCCATCTTGGGCGGGATGCTCACAATTCTTGGATATAACATGGTAGTGCTGGGTGCGCTTGCAGATGCATACCTGAGCTGGACAGCCGGAACCACTACAACACGTGTTACCAGCATGATGATGAGGCTGGCTGGGGAGAAAGGAGCGGCAATTGGTGTTCTGCTCCTTGCTGCAGGATTTGCATATCTCCTATTCCTGTTCATTCAGTGGGTAAATAGCGGGTTTAGATACCTGCCGATAAGAGGGCAAAATATGCTTGCGCTCACAGCGCTTGTGCTTGGAATTCAGACTGTAATATACTCATTCATTTTGGAGCTTGTGAGAAGGATTAGCAGCTTATCGAAGATTTCTGCATGAGCGAGGAGTACCCCTTCATTAGCGTGGTGATTACGGGAAAGAACTCGGCTGATACAATTGAGGAATGCCTATTGAGCATTCTTGAAAATAATTATTCTTCTTCAAAGTTTGAAATAATATATGTTGATGGAGGATCAACGGATGAAACGCTGAAAATAGTTGAAAGAATTTGTAATACCTATAAAGGCAAGCTAGTGGTCAGATATTACATCGAGCTGGGACCTCCGGGTAAGAGCAGGAACAGGGGCATTTTAGAAGCAAAGGGGGAGATTATCGCATTTGCTGACTCCGATGTTATAGTGGATAAGAACTGGCTAAGAAACATTGCTTATCATCTGCTCAAAGCAGATAATCGTGTTGCGGGAATTGGTGGCCCTGCTCTCACTCCGCCCTCAGATCCCCCGTTTGCCCAGCTGGTGGGAGCTCTCTTGGAGACTCCATTTGGCTCAGCTGGAGCTAGAAATCCAGCTCACTATAAAGGCATTCGTTTCGTTGATCACAACCCAACGTGTAATGTGGCATACAGAAGGTGGGTATTCGAGAAGGTGGGCTTGTTCCTTGAGGATCTACCGGTGACGGAGGATGTTGAGCTGGATACAAGAATACGGAGAAGTGGTTACCTCCTGCTCTATGCTGATGATATCGTCGTGTGGCACCACAGGAGAAAGACTCTGAAGTCATTCCTCAGACAAATGTATTCATATGGCTTTTGGCGAGCGAACAGCGGAAGAAAGCGCTTGATACCCCTGTCAATTGCTCACTTTCTTCCTTCAGGTATGATTATTTATTTGATAATAATATGTCCGATAAGTGTTGTAAGCAATACAATACTCCTGTTAGTGCCACTTGTCATTTATGTAGGTTTTGCCCTAATTTCAGGAGTATATGCAGCAGTAAGGCATTCTGACCCGAAACTTATTGTGGCGGTTCCAGTGCTGGGTTTCCTTGAGCATGTTGCATACGGAATAGGTTTTATAGTAGGCTTCTTTGCACGAGCCAAGAGAAAATGAGAGTTTACCTGCTTAACCCACCATACTATGAGCGCTTCAGTCGCAGCATGAGGTGGCAGGAAACCGCCAGAGGAGGAACACTCTACTATCCGATCTGGCTAGCATATGCCACTGGGGTGCTCGAAGAGGAGCACAAAGTAAAGCTTGTTGATGCACCGGCTGATGGTCTAGGAATAGGTGATGTGATCTGCGATGCTACTAGTTTCAAGCCAGACGTTATAGTTATTGAAACCAGCTTCACAAGCTGGAGGAATGATCTTAATGTTGCTGGTGCCTTAAAAAATGCAATTCCCGAAATCTTCACAGTTGTTGTGGGCCCACCTACTTCAGTATATTACGATAGGTTCCTTAAAAGTCCAGCTATAGATGCTGTAATCCGGGGTGAATATGACCTAGTGTTGAGGGAGCTAGTAAGCACCTTAGAAAAAGGAGGAAGACCAGAAAGCGTCAGCGGAGTTTCTTTAAGAAAACCTGACGGAACCGTGGAACATAACAAAGATCCTCCTAAAAGGCCAATGACCACTCAGGAAATGGATAGCTTGCCTTTTGTATCTAGGGTATATAAGAAGCATCTTTGCATCAAGAACTACTTTTTAAGTTCGGCTCTCTATCCAGAAGTTCAGATCTTGAGCAGCAGGGGATGTCCATTCCGCTGCACGTTCTGTGAGTGGCCTCAAGTCTTCACAGGTAGGATTTACAGACTACGGAGCGTAGAAAATGTAATTGAAGAAATGGTGTGGATTAAGGAAAACCTCCCGGAAGTTAAGGAAATAGTGTTTGAGGACGACACCTTTGGACTGAACAGGAAATGGCTTGAAAAGTTCCTAGATGAGATCATCCAGAGAGGACTTGATGTAACATGGAGCGCTCAAGTAAGAGCGACCCTAGACTATGAGATCATGAGTAAAATGAGGAAAGCAGGCTGCAGACTCCTAATAGTTGGTTTTGAGTCGGGTAGCAATGAAATACTGAAAAGGATAAAGAAGGGTATTACAGTCGAGCAGGCGAGAAAATTTGCAAGAGATGCTAAGAAAGCCGGTGTGTTAATACATGGTGACTTTATAATAGGTCTTCCAGGCGAAACCCATGAGACTATAAAGGCCACTTGGAATTTAATAAAAGAGATAAAGCCCGAAATTCTCCAGATCTCTGTTGCCACACCTTTTCCTGGCACAGAATTCTACGAGTGGCTCAAACAGAACGGGTATCTGAAAATAGAAGATCCTGCTGATTATCTGGACGGGCATGGACATCAGAAGGGTGTCATAAACTATCCTGACTTGCCGGTGGAAGAAATTCAAAGAGCTGTAAACAGGCTACTAATTAAGTATTATTTGTCGCCTGTTTACTTACTGCTTGTCTATAGGCAAATGCTACGTAAACACGGTTTCGAAGAGGTTAAACGAATCCTCAGATCGGCTGTAGCCTTTATGGCATATATCAGGAACCAAGCTGCCTTATAAGCTCTCTAGAATGCGAACCTTAGGGTAATGTGTTAAGTGTGTTGCGTCAATCCAACTTAGCTTGTTAGTCTTTGTAGCTGGAAAGTTATGAGAATCCTACATGTGATATCTTATTTCCCCCCAGCTTATGCCTTCGGCGGAGGTCCTCGTGTGGCGTATCTTCTAGCTAGGGAGCTAGCTAAGAGGGGTCATGAAGTTACCGTATACACGACAGATGCTAAAGATCCATACTCGAGAATTTGGGATGAGAAGGCACCTTGGGTTGAGAGGGAGGTTGACGGGATAAGAGTTGTTTATTTCAAGAACCTAACTATGTTAACTGTTAGGAAGCTCAGGCTGTTCATAACGCCAGCACTTCCAGTTTTCGCACAGAAGGAGATGAAGAGTTTCGATGTGGTGCATTTGCATGACTTTAGGACACTCCAAAATATAGTTATTTCCCGTATTGCATATAAGCATGGTGTACCTTATCTACTACAAGCTCATGGTACTATTCCCAGAGTAGGATCTTGGAAAATATTGAAGTTATTGTATGATGTTATGTTTGGTTATAGACTTCTGAGAGGAGCCTCTCGTGTCATAGCACTCACATCCACAGAGGCAGAGCAGTATAGAAGCAGAGGCGTACCTAAAGAGAAGATAGCAATCATACCCAATGGAATAGACCTGTCAGAGTACACCAGCATGCCGTCTAAAGGCTCCTTCAAGAAAAAATTTAGCATACCCGAAGACAAAAAAGTTATCCTTTACTTGGGTAGAATTGACTGGGTAAAGGGAGTGGACATCCTGCTTAAGGCTTATGCATACTTAATGGAGAAAATGGATTATAAGAACGCAGTATTAGTTATAGTAGGACCGGACGATGGGTATTTGAGCGAGGCTAAGGCCTTGACTAAATCTCTCGGAATATCTAATTCAACAATGTTCATTGGGCCCCTTTATGGCATAAATAAACTTGCAGCTTACATCGATTCCGATATATGTGTCCTACCCTCGAGACACGAAGGGTTTCCGGTTGCTTTGCTGGAAGCTTACGCTTGCGGTAAACCTGTCATTGCATCGAACGTGGAAAGTTTAAGTGAGTTAATTATAGATGGAGAGACAGGGCTTCTATTCACATCTGAAAACTTTAAGCAATTGGCTGAAAAATTGATTTACCTGTTAAACGGAGAAGATGAGGCTGTAAAGATTGGTAGAAAAGCAAGAATGCTTGTTGAAGAAAAATATTCTATAGAGAAGATAGTTCATATGATTGAAGAACTTTACATGGAAGCCATTTATAAAAATTCATTATGATGCTGACTGTTCCTTAATATATTAGGAAGTTATGTTGTATGGGTTAGCGAATCACTAAGAAAACCTTAAATGTAGATAAGAGTTAATATAGGGTCAAGGAATCGGTGAGAGACATGCAGGACAGCGTAACTTACAATATCCACGGTTTTGTAATTTCTGTAGAAGGTATTGCTAACCGGGAATTTTTCAAAGAATATTGGTGGGCAATGACTGAAGAAAATCTAGATCCAAATCTTATCCTCAGAACTTGTGAAACACATGAAGATCTTCCAACAAAACCTGCTGGCTGTAAAGAGGGATTTTATATTCCCTTTGGAGAAGAGGAAAATGTTCTTTTATACCAGAAAAGTGTCCCTTTAAATGTTCTATTGAATTATTGTGAAGGTTTGTTTTGGTGGCCCGATAAATCTATACTTCATGCAGGAGGAGTTTGTAAGAATGGTAAAGCTTTTATTTTTACAGGAGGTGCTAATGTTGGAAAAACAAGCATTGTTCTGAATTTATTAAAGGAAGGTTTCGAATATCTAAGCGATGACTGGATCGTCGTGGGTAACGAAAAAGCATATCCAATGCCCAAAACAATACATGTATTTGATTACAACCTTAAGGATAAAGAGATAGCTAACCGAATTTTAGGAATTAAGAAATTTTTATATTTTCCATATTTCTCTTTTATAGAATACCTTAGAAAATATTTCCCGAATAGATATGTTCGCTATGGTTTAGAGGTCTTAAAGCCGATGTTTCATGCTAATTTAAACAAGATAAATCCTTATGCTAAAATAGGATCTCCTACAAGAATTTCTAAAGTTTTCTTTCTAGAGAGGAGTAATCTTGTTGACAATATTTATTTAAGTGAAGATATACAGGCAGAAGAGCTTGCAAGAAGAGCGGTACATGTTAATCTTCATGAATGGAATTTTATTTATAAAGAATATTATAGATATGTATATCTTTTTGGAATAAAAAATGAAAAGTTTGAAAAGAAACCATATCATGAGTATAATATTTTATACAATACTTTTAAAAATAGTAAAATAATAAGAGTTACAATACCTTATAAAATGGATTTAAGTAAGGAGGACATTGTCTCACTTTTTGAGCTAGAATAGAACTGTGATTATTGCCGGCAGATTTGAGTGTCTGTGTAATTAGCTTCTGGGGGCGACATTTACCAAAATTAGTAAAAGTTTTAGCTGATGCTACAGCAGGCCAGATACATGTAGTAGGTATAAGATCTCCCGAAGTCGCCTTTGAGAAGATAGAGAGAAGAAAAAATGTTAAAATGTTCCTCCTTGTCAAGAAGGTACATAGAAACATTTTTGGCAGAATAATTAATTATTTTTTAGTACAGCTAAAAATTTTATGTATTATTCTCACATTATATAAAGCTAATGATGTATTCATATTTTTTGTAGGTGGGGAATTATTCTTTTTCCCTATACTAATACTTAAGATTATGAGAAAAAAGGTTATATTAATGCCTGCAGGCATAACGCCGAAAGTATATTCTCTTAAAAATGGACCATTTTACAATTTCACATCCTTAATGATGAGGATTAATCTTCACCTTGCAGATAAAATAATTATTTACTCCCATGCTCTTATTAAAGATATGGATATCGAAAGATATCAACATAAAATAGTAATTTCACATGAGCATTTTATCGATTTCACTAAATTTAAAATTTATAAAAAAGTTAACGATAGATTAAATGTTATAGGATATGTTGGAAGGTTAAGTGAAGAGAAAGGAATTCTAAACCTGGTGAGGGCTATTCCTCTTGTGCTGAGGCAAAACTGTCCGGTTAGTTTTATAATATGTGGTGAGGGCGAACTTATGTCTAATATTATAGAATTTATTAAAAATGAACACCTAGAAGAGCACGTCCTATTAACAGGTTCAATACCTCATGAAGATGTTCCTCGATATTTAAATAAAATGAAACTGCTAGTATTACCTTCATATACAGAGGGGTTACCAAATATTGTTCTAGAGGCGATGGCTTGTGGTACACCTGTACTTGCTACTCTTGTTGGTGCAATTCCAGACGTGATTAAGGACAGTAAGACAGGATTTTTGCTTAAATCTAATGACCCAAAACATATCGCCGAAAGAATAATAGAACTTTTAAATAAACCAAACTTATTAGAAAAAGTAAGTCTGAATGCATATAATTATGTTAAGGAAAACTTCAATTACGAGAAAACCCTAGAGATTTGGCGAAAGATAATAAAGAAATTTTAAAGGAAATCTGTCTGAATGCCAAAAGTAAGTATAATATTACCTTGCTACAATGGTGCTAGGTGGATAAGTCAATCAATTGAAAGCGTTTTAGCTCAAACATATAATGATTTAGAACTTATAATAATAGATGATGGGTCAAAAGATAATTCAAGAGAAATAATATCATCTTATTTATACGATAAACGCATACATTATATTTATCAGGAGAATAAGGGTTTCTCTAGTGCCTTAAACGAAGGAATAAGAGAAAGTACAGGCGATTTTATCGGATTCATAGGACAAGATGACCTTTATATGCCGAACAAGTTACAAATACAGGTAAAATATCTTAATGAGCATAAAAATATAGATCTAGTCCATTCAAATTACTGCTTCATTGATTCTAATGGACAGGTGATAGGAGTTAGAGATATGAAGGTACCTAAATTTTCTTCAAGGTGGAAAATGATCGAGTATTTATTTATAAACAACTTCATTGGATTTGAAACTGTCCTTGTTAGAAGGAACTGTTTTGATGAAGTCGGCTTATTTGATGAACGTATGACTGGATTCTCTGATCATGACATGTGGCTGAGGATAGCTGGAAAATTTAACATAGCTTACATAAATTTAATCTTAGTTAAAAAGCGTAAGCATGAAAGGCAGCTTTCAAGGACGGCATTTGAAAAGTGTCTGCGTGACGAGTTCTTAATGATTAATAAGGCGATTAAACAATATCCATTCCTAAGAAAAGCTATAGGAAAGAAGTTGGCAGGGCTCTACTATAGTTCGGGCATAACTCTATTAGAGAAAGGAGCAAAAGAAGAGGCTAAGCAAAAATTCCTTAAGGTAATTCAGTATAGACCTTGGAAATTTAAAGCGGTAATAGCATATATTACTCCGATAATATACAAATTTATCTGGGATCGCTATCATCAATTGGCACCAAAATACACGCGTGCTCGCAAAATATTAAGTTGGATTGAAGGGTAAAAGAATTAATGAGAATAAAAAAGTATAAGCTTATATTTCTGATCCTTTTTGCATTTAGCTTATCAGCTTTCTTTTTCTTTTCACATTTATTCAGAGAATGGATGATATTCTACTTAAGTATACCTTTTACATTTAGCCTACTCTTATTATTGTTTTCTAATTATAGAGAAGATAAAACAATAATAAAAATTATATACCCATATAATATTAAAACTCTACTAGTAACCCTAGTTATTCTGTGTACAATTTTTGTTCTTGCTACTCCGACTTTTGATGTTTCGATGCTTGAATGGATAAAAATACCACCATTAAGTTTGCTCAGATATCTATCTGCTTTGTCTCTTACAAGCTTTATTCCGGGTTATTTATTACTTAAATTAGTAGATAGGAAAGAGGAAATCAAAGGGTGCGCTACGATCGTATTATCCTATCTCCTGAGCCTGTTCTTATCCTTTCTCATAGGGTTCTTTATTCTCTTATCATCAAAATCTATAAGCATATTGAGTTCATTTATAGTAACTGTAATGAACTTTATACTATTATTTATCTATTCTTTTATGTATAGGAAATCCAGTAAAAAGGTTATATTAACCTTAGACTTTCTTGAATTAGGGATAATTCTACCTATCCTCGTAGAGATAACGCTTGGGTCATTATTAGTGATGTTCAGCAACATGCCTCTAACCTCAGGTGATATGCGCCGGCACTATGGCTTAGCGCTTCAATTCTCTCAAGGATTTCCCATTTATGCAGGAAAAATAATAGGCTATCTAGGAGGGTATTTATTTCATATTTATTTAGCTATAGTATTTGCTCTGTCAGGTATTCCTCCAGCTTTAGCAGAACAAGGTTTATATCTAATCTCCTTTATACCGGTCATTGCCCTCTATTCGGCGGTAAAGGCCTGGTTTTCTGAGAAAGAAGATAAGATTCCGATGATAACTATGTTTCTTTCAACTCTTTTAGGTTTCGGAGGTCTATATGCTCTATACCTGAAATGCATACAGCCAGCATTCAGCATAACCAAACTTCTAGATATAACAACTTATAAAACATACGATATTTATATGCGTGTCATCTTATTACCTGACATTGTTGCTCCAACTTGGAATATAGGTTTACCCGTCTTCTTTATGTTATTGTATTTCCTTAAAAAAGACACCTGTAGCTGTAGAAAAATTTTTGTGCCAATTTTAATTGCTCTTGGGTGGTTGGGTCATATAGCAGAACCTATTATTTTCATACTTATACTTTTTATCTATACAGTATTCTTCAGGAAAAGTGGTAGGGGAAAATTTGGACCTTACGTAATACTAGGTTTACTCTTAGTAGCAATAGTGGACTTAATAGCGCCGGCACAAATGTATCTACGTTCTGTAAAAGAGGCTTTTTCGATTCCGTTCTTTACTTCATTATTCATATCAATGCTGATTATTATTATAGAAATGGCAGAGGATAAGCTTATGGCCAATTTTTCAATAAATCTAAAGAATTCTATATTAAAAATAGCCTGGAAGCTCGGCGAATGGATTTTACTTTATATTTATGTTTTTTCTTTTGTAGTTTGGTTGGCTGTTGAGAAGAATTTTAATCTATGGGAATGGGGAGGATATTATTTCGTGCCATTCTTTGTTTCTCCATTACGATTTGGTGTTGTTGGCTTACTGGCAGTGACTTCCATTCTTCTTTACTCTACAAAGATAGTACATGACCGAGTTTTACTTTTCTTTCTAATGTTGATTCCATTAGGCTTCATCTTGGAACAGACAGCTAACTGCGGCTTACTTTCATACTATCCAGCTTATAGGTATGCCACTCTAACTTTTGTAGGGGCTTTAGTTATAGCCGCTTTTGGAGTGATAAACCTTATGAAATCTATGTCGAGGTCGATAAGGTCGACAATAGTCCTGTGTACAATTTTAACAGTACTTATGATTTCTAGTCAGCTAAGCACAAGTCTTTATTATGTTAATGCTTCCTACTACTCTATGAATAGTAAAATATCACAGGATGAGTTAGATGCACTCGATTATATACGTCAGCATCTTCCGCAAAATTCTAGTGTTCTTACATTTACTAAGGATTCTGCAAGCAAGCTAAGAAACTTTGCTGGTGTTAACGCCGTGCAAGATGCCCAACGCTGGGCTAACTTGACGCTTTCGACATCAAATCCTTACATTATCATTTATGTGCTTGGCTCATCAAATGTAAGGTACATCTATGTATCTCAGGAGGACGCTAAACTCATCAGGTCTAATGAGATTATGACATTTATGATAAATTATTTTCCAAAAGTTTTTGAAAATAGCTATGTAACAATATACGAAGTTCCTTCTTTGATCCCGCCCTCCTCTAACGCCTCTCTTGGAGTCCTTTATCCTTCTCCCTTAATACAATCTGTTACATTGGGAGGGAGTAACGGGTGGCATCTACATAGACGATATGGTAAAATTAAAAATTATGAATTAAATACGAGCAATGGAATTCTAATTATATCAATAACTTCAAATCAATCCGGGAATGTGTGGGTCAGTTATACTTATTCAGGACTTAAGTTGAACACATCGATTTATTCCACTTTTGTTTTCAGATACCGTGTAGATAATAATTTAACATGGCTTACTCTTCAGCTGTGGAATTCATCAAATAAAGTGTTCTTTTGCATTAAACATCAAGCAGCTAGGGAGTTCACCACGAGGAATTTCACCTTACCTGAAAATCAGACAATTACAGGAATCGAGGTCATAGTGGAGACCGTTGGGGATGCACCTGCAAATACAACAGCACGCGTTTACATAGATTATATTAAGTTCATACCCAAACTCTTTAATATTGATGATGTCTTTCCGGCTTTGCTTACAGCTTCTCTACAAGAAAAGTACTCATTTTTGTATATAGATGATATATTATCAAAAAATCTAGATCTCTCGCATTACACGCATGTTATATTGGCATCTGATCCAAAAATTCCTGTAAAAAGCTTATTAGGCTGGATTTCAGCAGGAAATAGTTTAGTGGTCTTTAACACTCATGGAAATGGATTTTTTGCCAATCTATTAGGGGTAAATGATTCGTCTCAGCTTCTATCAGTGAGAAATTATGGCTTGGGTAAAGTGTTATATATCAATCTCGAAAAATCTGATATAAAGTCCGATATAACTAAGCAGGAGCTTATTGGGAAAATCAGACAGATTCTATCGTTAAGTGAACATTCTCATAAAGTAGATATACTTCCAGTATATAATTCAACTTATAATAATATAAGAATTAACGGTAATTTAGATCTTTGCACAGATGTACTAGAGCTGCAAGGGCGCACGATTTTAGCAGGTTTACCTTTTCAACTCAACGGATATGCTAAAATCTGGATCTATGGCAAGGTTACTGTAACTATTAATAACTCATCTTTGCTTATTTCGCCGTCGGAATCATATCTTACCATTAAGCCTGAAAGCTATCCTCTTGAGGGCAAGGTTACTGTAGAAGGCCGTAATGCGTTAATAGTCGTGGATGAGAATATTACTTATAATTTAAATATACCACTAAACTTTGTATTTAAATCAGAAAACATTTCTTTAAATGCAAGATTACCTTCGGTAAATGCCTCTGGAACTATTATCTTCGATAAACTTGATGTGCATGAGGCCCTTTATGTTCCTTTGGCAGGGATCGTGCAACAAAAAGCTGAAGTTAAGGGCAAGGTCAGATTCAGTACGGCATATATTAGTAACCCGCTTATAATATTTTCTATATTTAAAGCCGACGGAAAAATCTTAAATTTAGATGCGATGACACCTTCCAAACCAGCAATTCCTTGGTCTGAAGTTCTAAGCTCATCATATAATTTAGTCTTTAATATAGCTTTCTTTTCAAGTATAATATTTTATGGTTTTAAGAAAAGAAGAGCAAAACAAACTATTAAGGAGAAGGGCGATGAAAATTAATCGGAGAGAAATACAATTGAAGTTATTGAAATATGGTGGCTTCTATGAACTCATAAGGAAAGTAGGAATTACAGTTATAATTGACTTTATCCTTGCAGCCTTCATAAATAACCTTTCTAAAAGATTTTATAGGCTCCAAGGAACCAATTATGGCCTACTTGAAGCTTTATTTTTCCCAAGGGGCATAGATAGATGGAGCAGATATGCACACGTTGTAAATCAAGTCGAAAAGTTAAAGCAGAATAAGATTCTTGAGGCAGGGTCGGGAGGAGAGGGCATTGCAGCTTTTCTTAATCAAAATTGTGAAATATTCTCTCTTGATATACAGGAGCGCGCATTTAGAGGCTTAAAAAGCAAGGAGATGATACACGGCATCGTTGGTGATGGATGTAGGTTACCGTTCAGGGATAAGGCATTCGATGTGGTTATCTCAGTTGACACTGCTGAGCATATACCAAGACCCGTCCGTTACAGCTTCTACAGCGAATTGAAGAGGGTTTGCAAGAAGAAGGTTGTCCTCACCTGCCCTGTGCAAAGTAATGATGGTATGTTTCAAGGAAGAATATATGATATTATATTTCAGTATCTATATGAAAAAAATTATGGAGTTAAAGAACCAAATACAGCACAGCACATTGCCGCAGGTCATCCAACTCTAGAGGAGCTTAAAAGAGCGTTCCCTGATTCCACAATTCAAGGATACAAAAACTGTGATGTGTGGCTTAAATATATGTTATTTTCGCGTAAACCCCTTCTAGGTCTATTTTGTGGCCTGCTCTACTACTTATTCTGGAAAAAGGATGACAACAAGCCACCTTACTGGGGTGCGATAGTAATATCAGATTACACCCAAGAGTAATTTTCATAACTTTTGTATTAAGGGCTTATGGAGGGGATGTTAATGTGAGGTTAAAGTGCTCCTAACTGGAATATTTGTGTTAGGATGTCTCTTATAAGAGGTTGAATGCGCGCGCAATTCCCTGCATGCAAGAAGGTATTTTGTCTTGGTTCCTTAAGAACCTGAAGAATTTTAAGGCATTTGAGCTGAAAATTTTCACCAATAACTGGTTTACGCTGCTCCGAGATTCAGATTTATGAAAAAAGTTAATAATAAAAAATAAAGAAAAAGAGATTAGATGGGGATATCTCCGCTAGTACCCCACTGTCTTGAGAACGCTTGCGTTCTCTCATAGTTTTTGCCTGAGAGAAGTGCGTACCAGTAGCCATTTGAAGGTCTCCAAGCTATAATGTCCATCTTTCCATCTCCATCTATGTCGCCGATGAGGGGAACATCTCCATTTGTACCCCATTGCCTTGTAAGAGGCTTCGTCCTATCATAATTAGTGCTTGAAAGGAGAGCATACCAGTAGCCATTTGAAGGCCTGAAGACTATCAAATCTGCCTTTCCATCCTTGTCAAGGTCCCCTATAAGGGGAACATCTCCATTTGTACCCCATTGCCTTGTGAAGGGCTTCGTCCTATCGTAGCTAACACTGGAGAGAAGTGCGTACCAGTAGCCATTAGATGGCCTGAATACTATGATATCGACCCTTCCATCACCATCAAGATCTCCGATGAGAGGCTTGTCTCCGCTAGTACCCCACTGTATTGAGAAGGGCTTCGTCCTATCATAGCCAGTTGTTGAGAGAAGTGCGTACCAGTAGCCATTTGAAGGCCTGAAGACTATCAAATCTGCCTTTCCATCTCCATCTATATCCCCTACAAGAGGAGCATCCCTATTTGTACCCCACTGTCTTGAGAACGCTTGCGTTCTCTCATAGTTTTTGCCTGAGAGAAGTGCGTACCAGTAGCCATTTGAAGGTCTCCAAGCTATAATGTCCATCTTTCCATCTCCA
>Ga0209225_1003291_pt1 | contig 13642 bp, 5 predicted proteins | sample WasSprMetagenome_FD_184732 | JGI IMG/M metagenome (GOLD analysis project Ga0209225, IMG submission 184732) | Sulfidic aquatic microbial communities from Washburn Spring, Yellowstone National Park, USA - WS (SPAdes) (version 3) | ecosystem: Environmental > Aquatic > Thermal springs > Hot (42-90C)...
TACAATACTGAGCTATACAAGAAGATGAGAAGTGCCGTGGAGAGGTTCTTCGGATGGCTGAAATCATTCAGGAGGATAATCATAAGGTATGAGAGGCTAGCATCAACATACAAAGCCCTAGTAACAATAGCATCCATAATCATTCACCTAAGATACGGAATTTAGAGATGAGTTCTCCAAAAAATAACTACAGTTGTTATCGTGACGGACTTGCACAGCCTTATTTTTATTTTACGCTCTTATTCACAGGATTGTTGGTATCCATCAGGCTTTTGGAGGATTTTTCCATCGCCAACAAACTCCCTGATTAAGAGCGTTATTTTATTTTTTGCTCTATTTTTAGCCCTATATCAGGGCTATTTGGGGCTCAATTTGTGGCTCCAGTTTTGAGGATTTCCTTTCCTAGGTCCCTGTCCAAGGGACCTCCGGGGTTCCTAGGAGGGCTCCAGGTCCTTACAACCATGGGAAGGATGACCTCTGGCTACATCCGCATTCCTCTCCCTAACCTATCAGAGCCACCGAGTTTAGCCAAATAGGAAGGAGGTCCCTTAAAATATGCCTCCTCGGGAAGGTTTCTCCCTAGGGGAGGATCCCAAGCTAGGATATGTTAGATACTATCCTAAAGACCCTTCAAATTTTAACTACCATCCTAAAGATGGATATGATCTCATCGTATACTGCGGAGACGACTGGAAGAGGGGGTTCCATACGGGTTGCAGAGCCGAGAAGTCTTGTTAAAGAAATTTCGATAACCTTAACTGTTAGTGGAGGATATACATACTGAGTTGTCCGGGCGTTTCGTTTCTGAACGCGACTTCGTTGCTAGTTACCTCCTTCCTAGGCTTAGGGAAGCCGCTAGACTTCTAGGCGTTTCCGATGTCATCGACTTTCATGTTGAACCCACCATTGACGGAAAGCCTGACCTAATAGCTGAGAAGGCGGGAAAGAGGCTTTTCGTGGTTGAGGCGAAGTTTAAGAAGAAGGTTGGGCGAGTAGAGCGGGACATAGAGCCCCGCGACCCAGATGTGATTAACCAAGCCGTGAACTATGCGGTGTTCGGGGGCTTCCCCTACTATGCTACATGTAACTCAAAACGTCTAATTCTTTATCAGCTAAAGCCCGGAATGAAGGCTCTTGAAAGCGAGGTTCTATCGTTAGATTTTGAGCGGGTTCCAACTTGGGCTGAGAGCCTCCTGAAGACCGTGCTAGAGCTTACGCCAGTTCGGTTAAAGCCCTTAGACGATACCCTTGTGGATACGCTGCACGAAGCCTTCAACGACCTTTACCCCGAGTTTCTCTTATCCCTGAAGGATAGGCTGCGTGATAGGAAGTTTAAGGAAAGGTATGCTGAATGGTTGGAAAGCCAAGGAATCGAGCCTACGGATGAAAGCACCAGCCTCATCGCTGAGCAGACCACGTACCTCCAGATTAACAAGCTCCTCTTCTACCAAGTCATTAGAACGATCTACCCTGATAGGCTAAGACCCCTGAAGATTGGGGAGGACGAGGATGTATCCGAAGCCCTGAACAGGTTCTACGCTGACGCCCGTGCCATCGATTACGCCCCCGTTTATGAAAGCGACATCATCAGCGAAGTGCCCTTCACAAGGCGGGCTGAGGAACGTATAAGAACGCTGCTCGACACCCTTAACGAGTTCGACTTCTCAAGGATGGAAAGTGACTTCCTCGGACGCATCTATGAGAAGCTCATATCCCCCCAGGATCGCAAGCGGCTGGGTCAGTTCTACACGCCTCCAAGCATCGTAGACCTCATTATTGAGCTTACCATCGACAAGCCTGATGCCGTAATTTTAGATCCGGGATGCGGTTCGGGTAGCTTTCTCGTTAAAGCCTATCATAAACTACGAGAGCTAAACCATGTCCCAAGGGAGTTGAAAGGTCCTCTAAGCGAGAGGTTTCATCGAAAACTCCTCAACCAAATATTCGGGATCGACATCAACCAGTTCCCAGCGCATCTTTCTGTGATAAACCTCGTAACACAGAATCCTAGGGTGAGGATAGAGGGAGTAAACGTTGTCGTCAGGGACTTCTTTGATATAAGACCCGGCCAGGCGACTTTAGTGGGCTTCGAGAGCCTAACAGCTGAAGGCAAGCCTACTATCGTGAAGATGCCTCCGGCCTTCGACATAGTTGTTGCAAATCCGCCTTACATCCGTCAAGAACTCCTCGGAGCTAAGGAGAAGCAGAAGATCAAAGAATTGATTGAAGGCGAGTTCAAGGATAGGCTGTTCATCGGAGCCCCGCCTAAGAAGGTTAAGGATGCCATTATCCTTGATAAACAGAGCGACATCTATATCTACTTCTTCATACACGGACTGAGGCTCCTGAAGAACAATGGCTTCCTGGGCTTCATATCCTCGAATAAATGGCTTGAGGTTGGATATGGAGAACCATTCCAGCAATTCCTCCTTAATTATACGAAGATCCATTACGTTATCGAGTTTGATAGAGCCATTTTCCCAGATGCGGAAGTCAACACGGCCATAACCATACTTGAAAAGGAGGAAAGCAAATCAAAACGTGACTCTAACATCATCAAGTTCATTCGTGTTAAGAAGAGGATGGACATGGATGCCTTGGTTCAACTAATAAGAGAAGCGAAGGAAAGCTATGAGGATGAGAGCATTAGAATTAACGTTGTGAGGCAAAGCGAACTCGCTCCAGGGAAATGGAATGTGTATTTGAGAGCACCCCCGGTCTTCAGGCATATTGTCAAGCATCCTAAGGTCAAACCGCTAAACGAATTAGCCGAAGTTATTAGAGCCCCTACCACTGGATATAATGACTATTTTATATTAAGTAAGGAGAAGGCGAAGGAGTGGCAAATAGAAGGAATGTATCTAAGACCTTGTCTTCCTTCGCCGAAGAAAGTTAGAGGGCTCATTGTTGAAGGAGTTGAAGACTTCATGTTCATAGTTTCGAAAAGTAAGCAGGAATTGCGAGGAACGAATGCCCTTCGATACATTGAATTCGGAGAAAAACTTGAGGTCGAGGTTACTAGAGGATCAAAAAGAGGTATGAGAAGACTACCTGAAATCGAAACACTTAAGAGTCGGAAGCCATACTGGTACGCCCTTCCTGAACCTGACGCCCCTCCGATCTTATTCCCCAGATTAACGGATGTTAGACCAGTTTTCCTGAGAAACGATGCTGGAGCCCATACCCCTCATGTATTTTACTATATCTATCCGAAAAAAAGAAGCGACACCGATGTACTTCTTGCTTACCTTAACAGCAGTGTTAATGCGTTTTTAATAGAACTTTACGGGCGTTCTTACGGAGGTGGTGTGCTAGAACTTCTCATATATGAAGTCCAGAACCTTCCCATTCTTGACCCTGGGCAAGTTTCAGAGAAGGAAAGAAGCAAGCTGATTGCAAGATTTTACACCCTTATCGATGCAACTAGACTTAGGAATCGAGCTGAAGATGAATTTGAGAAAGCAAAGTCCACAAGTCGTAAGGGTGTCGGTCTCTTTGAGCATGAAGCTAGGAAGCGTTTAGATGAAGCCCTAAAAAACGAGAGAAAAGCCCAAGAAGAACTAGATGAGGCTGTATACGATGCTTTAGGCTTAACGGCTGATGAAAGAAGACAGGTACGGAAGGGATTAGAGGAGCTACAGGAGATTAGACGCCTAAGAACACAAACCTAAAAGGGGATGAGGGGTTTTTCTCCCCAATTTTCCCTGAATTCTATGGAAATCTTCTTTTATTTATATTAACCCTAAAACTTTGGCAACATTTAGGCTTAAGCTTGCCTAGGTTGATGACTTTAAAGAGCTCCGGTTTCGGGTACTTAGCCCTTAGATTTTCTAGAGCCGCATCGTAGTTCTTCCGTTCCTCTTCGAATATTCTCCGTTGCTGCTCAGTCATAGTTATACTAACGCCGCTAATCCTACAAAGCGTGTTTGTCCTGATCCCCGCTTTTCCTGTCTGAAATATCCCATCGACAACTTCAAATATCTTTTCTCCGTCGAGGTAACATTTGATTCTGTTCCCGAAAACTTGAACCTTGAGGTTATAATAGCGGCCTCGATCTATGGGCATGAACCTTGTCGATAGAACAGACCATGTATCGTCCTCTCTCCGATACAGTACAAGCCTCTCATAACCCTCAAGGCAGAAAAAGTAATAATGGCGGAGGTCTTGGTAACGAAACATGATACCCGAATGTCCGATAGTGTTAAGTAAATCGTCGGCATTTGGGGTAGATATAGGTAGCATATGCCTGATCGAAGCCTTAACAGTGTAGTCACGCCAGAGGCTGTCTCCCGTCACTAGACATCTGTCGCTTAGGTCAATGTGCTCCAAGACCTCCTTTTCGCCCTCCTTAATGACTCGAAACATGCTAGGCATGTTCCAACGCTTATGGGCCGTTAGGGCATTTATCCATCCCCCGAAAAACCTTTCCTCCACGCTCTGATCTGGATCCCTCTTGTCTAACACCGTGCCAACTGGACAACCACTTAAGTCAAGCCTAGCGAGGACTTGCTCAACCCCAACCATTCGATACTCCTCCGAATTAACCAATCGATGTTGAGTTAACTGCATGATAAATGTTTCGCTAATTTCACACTATCCAGGCTTCTTTTCCATCTATGATTACTGATCTTTCCTTTCATCCACTACGGCCGTCTTGGCGCTTCCTATATGGAAGGCTTCGGATAGGCTTCCGAATCTATGGAGCCATCTCCATATGGACTGATGGCTCCTTGGATAGAAGAAGCTTATTCCATTGCCCTCGAATCCTTCCTAAGGCTTAATCCCGATAAGTATAAGTAAAGGGCATAGGCTACTATGGCTAGGGGAGTCCTATTCCTTTCAAAGGCTTTTTGCTATCATAGTTCATCGATACGAAGGGAGCAAAATTTATATACCCAAAAACAATAAAAAAATAGGCATCAGTATGCCTCGATCAGCATTATTCGCAATCCTCGGTTTTTGCTTTCTCCTTGTGATCCCCCCTCTGTTGTCGGTTGGAGGTTATGTCCAACAACCGAGTGCACAACTTGACTATGTTTCTCTGCTTCGGTCTTTCGATGTGCAGGCCAAGTTGTCAGCGGTAAAGGAACATGTATCCTTCTTCTCCACTCTTGGGTCGAGGGCTACAGGTTACGCTGGTGGGTATGTGGCTGCGAACTATATCAAGGAATGGTTCACGAAGTATGCTGACTATGTGTACATTCAAAACTACACAGTTCTCGTCCCCATTGACCAGAACACAACAACGGTCGCGGCCTCCTCCTCCAATACCAAAATTATAATTCACGCCTACATGCTTGGCCCGAATGGTGCGAACCCTTGCCCAATCAACCGATTATCTGGTAGGCTGATATATGCTGGTGATGGGGAACTTTCACGCTTTCAAGGTATGAATGTCACCGAGAGCATCGTTCTTATGGATTACTTCGGCTCCGCGGATAACTGGATTAACGCTGCTAAGTTGGGAGCCAAGGCGGTCATATTCATGGATAATGGAAGTCCTATCACGCGCCAAGAGGCGAGCCTTAAATCCCTAGGCGTCCCTTTATACTTCCCCCGCCTTTGGATAAGCCAGGATGACGGCCAAAAGTTACTCACTCTGCTCGATACTGAAGAATCAGTGGAAGTGACTATCTCAGACGGCCGTATGAGTTGGGAGAATGTCGTGGGCCAGAATGTGATAGGAGTCATACGCGGTACTAGGGAGGGCTTCGAAGTTAAGGCCCCGGGCATTATCTCTGCCGTAGGCAGTATAGCTATAATGGCTCATTATGATTCTTGGTCTGACGTCCCATTAAAGGCTCCAGGTGCAAACGATGCCCTTGGTATATCCACTCTGATGGAGCTTATGAGGTTTTACTCCGCTAATCGCCCCCTGAGGAGCATCATCTTCGTCGCGCTCTCAGGCTATTGGCAGAGTCTCGCTGGCATGCGGGAATACATCTTCCGTGGCCAACAACTCGGCAACCTTAACGACACACTCGCGTACTTTGCCTTGGATTACAGCACGGATTCACCCTACCTCGGGCTGTTGTTCACAGGAAGCTACCATCAGTACGCTGCTATGTACGCAGAGTCCAATACTCCCTTGGCTCGAACATCGCCCTTGGCAGACCTCTTCTTTAAGGAATATAGCCCCGCCTTCACGAGGCAGACAGGAATAAAACTGTGGGTGGGCGACGGCATCTCTGGCGTGGGTGCCTGGGGACCGAGGGGAAGTGGATACATACTTTCTTACTTCGCCTACGGGCCGTTAGAGAGTGAGCCGCTAGGGCCGGCGGGGATGACAGCGGTCACACTCCGCACGACCTTAGACACTAGGCTTCATGCTGGCACGATGTACGATACCCTCGACACTATAAATCTGGAAAACTTTGAACCGCAGCTTACCGCTTCATTTGTCATGCTAACGAGCTTTGCCAATGAGCCGAGACAGTTTGTCCAGTACCGTAAAATCATCACTACGCCAGATCTCTGGGTCGTCGCCTTCACAAGGTTCCAGGGACAAGTCGTGGAGTATGACCCTAAGACTGCTTGGTATAAGCCTGTCCCCAACGCGATCGTCATCGCGCGGGAGGTCAACCCGCTCATTGCGACCGGGACAGCAGCGGCCGCCGGCGCCCTTGTGGGGGGCTCGCCGATCACAAGTGCTGAAGCCGTTGGGGGTTTCTCTCAGATCATATACGTTAAGACGGATGACAACGGAACCTTCACAGTTCTGGGAACTGTCGGGATGACACAACCTACGAGTAATGCTTGGGCTTACTCTTTCTCAGCCTATGTCATCAATCAGACTACTGGGATGGTGGAGTATGCACCTGACTTGGGCGTCTACGGGGCAGCTAGGTTTAAGACAGAAGGCCTGACGGTCACGAAGCCGGTGAACCTAGTCACGATTCCCATCTTCCGGTGTGGCACCCTAGCCATATACGACTTTCTAAACCCAATGGACTTTTCGACTGTCATAGCTGGTGTAATTGACGCGGTGACGCAGTCACCACCCGACCACTACGGCGGAATAGGGTTCCCTCGTTTTGGCTTGAGCCTCGTCTTCACGGATGGGAGACCGGTCGTCATTAAGGCGGTTGATCCGCAGCAGAAGACGATCATGCTCCTGCTGAATGCTAGCGAAGCTAGGCCAGAGGGACACGGTTTCACCGTTCCCTTGGGTAAACAGCTGACAATCTTCGCATCTGCCCAGAGTGCCCACGACTTTGCCATCTTAAGCCTCACTAGGCAGAGAATACTGAGCGAAAAGGGCACATCGACCCCTGAGCTAATCTTCTACAAGGATCTATTAGTGCAGTACAACGACCAAGCACAGCAGCTCTTATACAGTAAAGTCTATGACCAGGGCTACTCGAAGCTGATATGGGCCTGGGCTACAGGAGCCTGGCTCTATAACGCCCTCATGGCCGTTTTGACGAATACGACGAATTCTGTTACCGTCATTTTCTTCCTCGCTTTCCCCTTCGCTATAATGTTCGAGGAGCTAGTATTGGCTAGGACGGGGCTCAGGCGCATCTACGGCATAGCCATAGCCTACATCATCATCTTCATCCCCCTCAGCTTCGTCAATCCAGCCTTCAGCTTGGCGTCGAATGTGGGCGTGGTGCTTCTCGGGACTCTTGTCGTGGCCCTCGTCATACCGGTGATCGGCATGGTCATTGACAACTTCGGCATGTATCTTAAGGTCATGCGGATGCGGCAAGTAGGTGCGCACTTCGTAGAGAGGGGTGGCTTCTCTAGGACATTCACGGCATTTCATGTCGGCCTAGCACATATGAGGAAGAGGAAGCTAAGAACCGTGCTCACACTTTCGGCCCTGCTCGTAATCGCGATGAGTATCATGCTCTTCTCATCCATATACTTCTTCACGGCTGTCATGGTGGTACCTAGCTATAGACCTACTTACTTTAACGGCATCCTCGTACGGCAGGCTATGTGGGGATCCCTGCCTTGGCAACTCGTGCATCAAATGGAGGGTATCTTCGGTACGACGAACGTCTCGCCACGCGTCTGGCAGTACCCTAGCGCCCTCTCAAGCGCCGGTGAGGATCTCATAATCTTCAACATGAAGGGAGGGAATTATACAATCTATAATGGGGCTGGTTTCCTAGCCCTCTCGCCACATGACCCTCTCTTCACGCATTTGGAGGCATTGAAGGCGATGGGCAAGGATCTGAACCTGAAGGGCCGCTTATTCGAGGAGAGAGACCTCTATTCTATCATACTTATGAGTGAGTACGCTGATGCGTTAGGTGTTAACCCCGGGGACTCGGTGATTCTGGACGGCATCAAGTTCCAAGTCGTCGGGGTCATAGATTCGAAAGCCCTTACAGGTCTCATCGAATATGATGGCTATACTATGCTTCCGAGAAACATACTCTTGGCTAATATAGAGATAAGGCTGGATGCGCGCAACATCATTATCTTCCCCCTGAGGTTCGCGCGGTTGATGGGTTGGAACCCGAACCTCATCATTGTCGACCTTGGTGGGACGAGTAGCCGAGATGTCATACAGAGGGCCTCAGAGTTCGCAAGGCTAACATATCTCAGCGTGTACGCTGGCACCAACGACGAGGTATATACCGTCAGCAGTGGTGCCGCTGTATTCTCCTCTAGCGCCTTTACGACCGGCCTCGTACTTATAATCACCATTGCATCTCTAGTCGCTGCCAACACCCTACTCGCAAACGTCTACGAACGGATAAGGGAGATCAGGATCTACAGCTCAATAGGCATGACCCCTAAGGATGTGGGTATGATGTTCCTAGTTCAGTCACTGGGCTTGGGCGTTATAGGCGGGTTCTTAGGCTACGTCATAGGTGCTCTCATCAACTACGCAGTATACACGACTGGCCAGATGCCAGCCGGCTTCACCCTCAACAGCTCCTCACTTTACGTCGCGATCTCCATCGTCTCAGTCATCGTAACGAGCCTCCTCGTGGCTATCTATCCCTTTGTCGCGGCATCCAAGCACGTGACACCCTCCCTCGAAAGAGTCTGGAAGATCACGACGAAGCCGATAGGAGATAATTGGACCATCTTCCTCCCAGTCGAGATCCACAGTCGCGAGGAAGTCCTAGCCTCCCTTAGGTACCTAAAGGAGTACCTCGAGGCTGCCTCCGTGGCCGAGAGAACCTCGCCCTTCGTCGCTAGCGACGTTTCGATGAGGACTAGGCTCAGAGGAGCTCTTGAAGATGAAATCCTAGAATTCAATGTGAGGCTGGCACCATATGATGCCGGTATATTCCAGAGAGTGACAGTTACCGCCTTGAGGGCCAAGGAGGGTGAATCCTATAGTTTCGAGCTATCCATACACAGGAACGCTGGGGCCATCGAGCCCTGGATAAAATCGAATCGCTCCTTTGCCGACACGATCAGGAAGCAGTTGCTCATGTGGAAGACCCTCCCCCCAGCTCAGAGGGATAAGTACCGTAGTGAGGCCTAAGTTCGCAACCCTTGGGGTGAAAGCGATTGGCAGACATGGATAAGGAGATTAAAGCAAAGTCCTCGCAGCTCGCGCCCACCGTTAAGAGCGGCTTTACATACCGCACACTCTTGGCCATACTCTATGGGAACTTCTTCCTGCAGCCCATCTCAATATGGCTATTTCTTGTGACGAACAGCGTCATTGCCAGTGCGGTGTCGATGATAGTCGGTCTGTTCTTCGCTGAAATAGCGGCCCGTAGCGGGGGTAGCCTCACGAAGCAGGAGCTCTTTGTGATGATGACCGTCAGTGTCCACTGGTATCCGATCTTCTTGAATCTCCTTCAGAACGAGTACTACCTTTGGAGTCCTCTCACAGCAGCCTTCGGGATCACGGATCAGATCCCATCGTGGTGGGCACCGCCGCTCAAGTTTAGAATTATGGGGTTGCGAACGTTCCTCCATCCAGCCTGGGTTATCCCAATCATGATTGCCCTAGCTCAGCTAGCTATCGTCTACATCGCTGACTTGGGTATGGGTCTTTTCACGAGGGAACTCTACATTAAACAGGAGAAGCTCGAGTTCCCTTTAGCCAGACCGATGGCAGAAGCCGCATTGACGCTGGGCGAGAGGGAGCCAGCGAAAATGTCGGTTCTCTTCGTAGCTGCCATGATCTCCATGGTTTACAACTTTTTCCTTTACGGACTTCCCACGATAAGCAGGGCGCTGTTCGGAACGTCAACGACCATCATACCCATACCATGGATCGACCTGAATATAGCGTTCGAGCGTATGGTGCCCGGGATGTCTTTTGGCATCGCCACTGACATGTTGGTATTTGCAAGTGGCTTCATTGTGCCCTTCCCAGTCGTGCTATCCGTGTTCGCAGGATCCTTAGCCCTCTATGTCTTTGGGGGGCCCTTAGCCGTCAACATGAAACTGTGGCCTGGCTGGTTGCCCGGGATGGATGTCGCCCTGAGCTTCCAGCACTCGGTGCTCTATGTCTGGATCAGCGTCATCATCGGATTGTCTATGGCCGCCGCTATCCTGCCCATCTTAAGGTATCCGAGGCCCTTCATACGTGCCATAGGCGCCCTCAGGAGGGTCCAGGTTCGGGGGGCAACCGGGCAGAGGGATATTTCGCCTCTCTTCACATTGCCTATGTGGTTAGCAGCATCGGTGGCAGGCACCATCATGGCGGCCATCCTCGTCCCCACCTTCCCATGGTACTTATTTGCACTTCTAACGATTCCTTTCGCCTTCGTACAGGGCCTCATAGCGGCTAGGGCGGTTGGTGAGACTGGCATGCCCCTCGTGTTGCCATATGTATCGCAAGGCGTCTACATGTTGGGTTATACCTTGGGCTACCAAGGCGTGGATGTGTGGTACGCACCCCTTGTCATATCGACAGGTGGCTCTGGGGGGTGGGCTCAATGGTTTAAGATTGCGGATCTGACTGATACGAGCGTGCCCAGCTTCATCAAAGCTTTCACAGTGGGCATCCTCGTCTCCTTGGCGTCCCACTTCATCTTTACGGAACTCTTCTGGAGGATGTCTCCGATACCCTCATCAACCTACCCTGCGACCCAGATCTATTGGCCCGTCAATGTCTCCATGAGCCTCGTCTGGGTAACTAGGCAGATTTTTGTCTTCAAACCAGAGCTTCTCTTGGGATCCTTCGGCGTCGCAGCCATCATCTACCTCGTAGGTGAGTCCACCCACCTGCCTATCTCCCTCATAGGATTGGCGACGGGTGCTGCTACCCCTATACCGACGGCATTCAGCATCTTCATAGGTGGCGTCATAGGGAAGATACTCGAGAAGGTGATCGGAAAAGTTCGTTGGAGGGCGAATAATGCCATCATAGTGGCAGGCCTTTCCGTGGGAGAAGGCATCATTATTGGCATAGCTGCTGGCGTAGCCATCATCAGCAAAGCCCTCTGGTCGCTTCCATACTAACCAAGGCAATACCCTAGAACCAACACGGCTCTTGAAGAGGTAAAGGTAAGCTTTCTCTCCTACCTACTTGCTGGGAATGCCAGTTCGACCTTCTTAGAAAGTCTCCATGCAGATCATATCCATCGTTGAGGATGTGATCTGGTGGTGCTCCATCCAATAAGCATGAATGAGATAAGCTTAGGAGGGTTTCTACAGAGCCACTGGAAACAACGTTTTTATTTCTCAAGCCGCGGAATGCAAGTGATGGTATTTGAAGAATGTTGGTGAGGTTCGAGTAATCGTTGAGAACGTCATAGTGTCGGGGAAGCTTCCCTCGCCCGTAGACCTAGAATATACGGCTCGGGTATTTCCGCCGCTTCACTACTTCCAGCCGCAACCCTTCGCCGTGGTACATAATCCCCAAATGTCCTATATTGTCTTCCGACTGGCGGAGCCTGAAGCCATGATAATCCTCCATCCCTCAGGGGAGTTCATATGCACAGGTGCGGAATCGATGGAAGGGGCCCTCGAAGCCGTGAGAGCAATGTTGGGGAGGCTCTGCGAAGTAGGCATCCTAGACGAGGAGGGGGCTTCACGTGTACACCCTGAAGTAAGTAACATTGTCGCCACGGCGCGCGTCGCTGACTATGTGAACCTAGAGAAGGCTGCTGAGGCCCTAGAGCAGGCGCATTTCGACCCTGAAAGCTTTCCTGGCGTCGTTTATGAGGTGCCCAACGCCCGAGCGGTTGTCACGGTCTTTGGGAGCGGGCGAATCGTTATCACAGGTGTAGTATCTCCTGAAGAGGCCCAGAGAACAGCTGAAAGAATCTGTGAAGTCCTAACCAGTACGAAGGCTTCGTGCCGGAGAGAATACCCAGTTGCCAAGGAGAGGTTAGAGGTGGAGTCCCCCGCATTAGGTCCTTCCGGACATGTTGATGTTGCGGTTGTTCGACGGGATGACCCGGAAGCCGCTGTCAGGGAGGCCCTTTCCCTCATTAGCGCTGAGAAGGTGGTTACGGGCCGGGAGAAGGTGTTGATAAAGCCCAACTACATTGCGCCGAAGCATCCTAGCACGGGCGTGACCACCGACACGAGGGTGGTCGGGGCTCTGATCAAGTTCGTGAAGGAATGCGGTTGCAGGGACATCATTGTGGCTGATGGAGGAGGGGGAAGCACTGAAGCGACGTTCAACATTGTGGGCATCAAGCCCGTAGTGAAGAGGCATGGCGTGAAGCTTGTGGACCTAAACAGGGATGAGACCCTAGAGGTAAATATTCCCTACCCACTGGCGTTGAGGAAGATGAACATCGCCAAAACTGTCATGGAGAGCGACTGCATCATCAACGTTCCCTGCCTGAAGACCCACGAGCTTGGCCTCGTGAGCCTAGCCCTCAAGAACCTCATGGGAGTAGTTCAGCCCCACGGTGCCCTTCACAGACGCCTCCATGAGAACCTCGTGGGCTTGGCAATGTTGCTAAAGCCAGCCCTGAACATCATAAGCGGAATTGTGGGAAATGAACGGCATCAGGTTCATGGGAAGCCTGTGCCAATGAACCTGATCATAGCGAGCACGGACATCGTGGCCACGGATACAGTGGCGGCTGAAATCATGGATGTAGAACCAGACAGGGTGAGGTCCATATGGCTCGGCCGGAAACACGGCCTAGGCGTAGGTGACCTTAGAAAGATAAACGTGCTCGGTGAAACCATCGATGCGGTGCGCAGGCACTTCAGACCATCGTACACGCCAGCCTATCTACCAAGCTTGGAGACCATAAGGCGATGGGGAGTGGCGAACTGGGACTACCACATACTCTCAACCGCAGGGGTCATCAAGCCAGAGCCGGGGACCGAGCAACTAGAGATTTAGACATCGTTGCTTTGCTGGGGGAAGGGCCACTAGCCGTGCTGTGAACTTTAGCCGTCACCTCCTCATTAGGGCTAGGATGCCCGGGCGTTCTGGTTCTCCATAGCCGCAGGGAGATGCCTCGATTTCCATATGGTACCTTGCCCTTTATACCAGGAAGCCCAGAGCCCTATAGCATGCTATCCATCGTTAAGGAGGTGATGGGAAAGGCTTAAGGTTACAGCCCCCAGCGATACTCTCGTTTCCCAAAATCATTTCCGCTCACCATATAGCTCATCAATGGCCAAGCTAGACGACAGGAAGATACGCTGGATCATCCGCGAGAAGTCTAGGGGAATGAGGACGGGTGAGGTAGCCCTTGTCCAGAGGATCACGCCAAGGCGGGTGAGACAGCTCTGGCATGCC
>Ga0209225_1003303_pt1 | contig 13595 bp, 7 predicted proteins | sample WasSprMetagenome_FD_184732 | JGI IMG/M metagenome (GOLD analysis project Ga0209225, IMG submission 184732) | Sulfidic aquatic microbial communities from Washburn Spring, Yellowstone National Park, USA - WS (SPAdes) (version 3) | ecosystem: Environmental > Aquatic > Thermal springs > Hot (42-90C)...
CGGGGTGACATTTCCCACCCTGTTTTCCCGAGGCGCGCAAGCGCCGAGGGACCCCTCGCTTCGCTCGGGGTGACAAAAGAGGGGTTCGGGGTGACAAAAAAGGGAAGGCTCGGGGCGTCCAAAAAAGTAGGCTCGGGGCAACAGCAGGAGGGCTTGCACCAAAACATTTTTAATACAGCCTCGAAGTCCCATTGACTAAATTTATCCTGGTTATTAAACTTTTTATCTTAGAAGCCCCTGTTAATAAGTAAATAAGGCTTATAAAGAACTTAATTTAGCTTACAATACTACTCACAAGATTTACAACAGGATTAGGCAGTGCATATTTAAGTTTGTTTCAGAGGATGATGAATTTTTAAGTGGAGAAGTAGAGATGGACGAAAGCTATTTTGGAGGTAGAAGGAAGGTCAAGAGGGGGGGGAGCAAAGGGTAAGATACCAGTGTTTGGGATACTTGAGAGGGAGGGTAGGGTAAAGGTAGAGGTAGTGAAGGATGTGACGGCGGAGACATTGTTGAGGGAAACGATAAAGTAGGTTAAGAGGGGGAGCACTATATACACTGTTAAGTTCAAGGCTTATGATGGTTTGGTACTATACGATTATAATTTTAGGGCTAACTTAGATGAAATGTTGTCCAATGTGCTTGGTGGAATATTTTAAGATAATTGATAGTTTAGGTATGAATTAAACAAAAGAAGGAGGTGATTTGATGTTAATACGCACATTTACTGCTGTTATTTATAAAGAAGGTGATATTTATGTAGCCGAATGTCCTGAAGTTGGGACGGTAAGCCAGGGATACACAATTGAGGAAGCAATTGCAAATCTTAAAGAAGCAACTGAGCTGTATCTTGAAGAATGCTTATCAAAAGAAGGGGCATCAACTGGTTTATATATTAAAGAGATTGTGCTAAGAAAGAGCTCGAAGCCTATTATTTCTACTTTTGACACTGCAATTAATGTTTAAACTAAAAAATATTTCAGGTGAAGAGGTTATAAGAAGATTAGAGAAATTAGGATTTTATAAAGTTCGTCAGCGTGGCAGTCATGTAGTTTTAAAGAAGCAAACATCTAAAGGAGAAATTATTTGTGTAGTGCCTTTGCACAAGGAGTTAGCAATAGGTACTTTACGAGGTATTTTAAGACAAGCCAAGCTCACAATTGAAGAATTTTTAAGTTGCGAATAAAATTAGGTGATTGCTTAATATATTCCACCATGCTATAACAAAGCATGGGGGGCGTGAAGATGAATTTAGTAGAACTCGTCAAAGGGAGCTTTTCCAAAGAGGAAGCAGATGACCGCTGTCCCTTTTGTGAACACCAAAAGATAGGAAGTAAAAAAGCCTCTTTGAATGCTATGGATGTAGGAAGGAATGGAGCATAAGAAAAGATAGCATGCTTGAAGGCTTAAAAGTCTCCTTGACTAAATTTATCTGGTTATTAAACTCTTTATCTTAGAAGTCCCGTAAAGGTAGAGATAGTGAAGGATGTGAGAGCGGAGACATTGCTGAGGGAAGCGATAAAGAAGGTTAAATGATTTGATGGAGCTTGAATTTAGGTATAATTTTAGGGCTAACTTGGATGAAATGTTGTCCAATGTGCTTGGTGGAATAAAATGAGAAATTATCATTTATTTTTATAAATATAAAAATAGGATGAAATGTTCAAAATAAAGTGGGATAAAGAAAATAATATTCCACTGCTTGTAGATTCTGCAGATCAAGAAATACTTTCTCCTCGCCCAGTTTTCTTTGAAGAGCTTGACCTTTTAGGATTTAACAAATATTGGGATTATCCAAAAACTGAAGAGCCTTTACTGTGGAGTATTGGGAGAAGATATTATTATAAGGGTGAATTTGTAGCTGAAGCTACGGGAGGAAATATATTTGAACCTCCTAAAATAATAATCACAGAGAAAGGTAAGAACCTTGTTTTAGAGCCTATCAATATTAATCTATTGATTGAAAAAAATAAAGACGCTCTTAAAACTTTGGAGAGCGAAGCAATTGATTTTATAAACAATGTATATAAAAAATACAAAAATAAAGTTGATTTTTTTGTTGTTGCTTTTAGTGGAGGTAAAGACTCTCAAGCGGTTTTAGATTTAGTATCTCGCACCTTACCACCTGATGAGTATTTTGTAATTTTTACAGACACCACTATGGAAATACCACCTACTTATGAAACTTATGAAGAAACCAAGAAAATATATCAAACATTATATTCGAACCTAAAATTTTATGTTGCGAGGAATGAAAGGCATTCTTATGAGCTTTGGAAAGTATTTGGTCCACCGAGCCGATTGATAAGATGGTGTTGTTCAGTATTAAAAACCTCTCCTCAAATAAGATTGTTAAAATCATTATTTCCTGATAAAAAGAAATTAAAAATATTAGTTTTTGATGGAGTAAGAGCAGAAGAAAGCCCAAAAAGGAGTAAATATGAAAGGATAGCAGAAAGCGTAAAACATTATACACAAATAAATGTAGAAGTTATTAGATATTGGAATCTAATAGAAGTTTTGTTATATATATATGAAAGAAAAATTCCACTTAATAAAGCATATAGGTATGGTTTGGTAAGGGTAGGATGTAGCATATGTCCTTTTGAATCATCCTGGTCAGAATTTATAATAAATAAATTATATCCAAATTTGACTAAAAAATATATTGATAGCATAGTAACCTATACAAAAAACTTAGGTTTAACAGAAGAAAAAAGTATTAGAAAGTATATTACTCAAGGTAATTGGAAAAAAAGAGGAGGAGGAGAAGGAGTAAATGAAGAAAATATTAGATTGGATTTTATGGAGTTAGAAAATAATTATCAAATAATCGTTAGGAACTATAGAGAAAATTTATTTGAATGGCTTAAAGTAGTGGGTCCTTATAATTTATTAAATACAGATGATCATAAATATACAATAGAAGTTTCCATTAATTCTTATACTATCACTATCGATGCTACAATATTAAACCATACTATTATTGCAAAAATACCTAAAAGTACTGATATTCCAATATTAAGTTGCCTAAAAAGAGTTTTTTATAAAGTAGCTTACTGTGTTAATTGCGGTGCCTGCGAAGCCGAATGTTCTGCATCAGCGATAACTTTTAAAAAGGGATTGAAAGTTGATATCAAAAAATGCATTCATTGTTATAATTGCTTAAAATTTACTGAAAATGGTTGTTTAATAGCTAAATCTATCTCAAGAACGGAGGCTATAATGAAAAGGGAAGAAGGACTTAAAGGGTTTGGTAGGTATCTTACTTTTGGAATGAGGTCTGTATGGTTAGAAGATTATATGTCGAAAGGAGATAATTGGTTGATAAACAATAATTTAGGAAATAAACAATTAGAAAGTATGCTTCAATGGTTAAGAGATGCAGAACTTATAGATATAAAGAAGAAAAAAATAAATAATATTTATTATAAAATTAAAAAAATATTTGAAACAAATAAGTCACTATTTTATCAAATTATTTGGGTAAATTTGTTTTATAATTCTTCTGTAGTTAAATGGTATCTACAAAACATAAAATGGAACAGTATTTTATCAAATAAAGATATCATTAAATTTTTAACAACGAAAGGACTTAATGAAAGAACAGCAATTAGTGGAATAGGTTCTTTATTCAATATGTTTAAAAATGTGCCTTATTTTCAAGAGTTAAATTTAGGAAGAATAAGAGAAGTAAAAGGAATAAGCTATGTCGAAAAGATAGGTTCTGATAATATTCATCCTATAGCTATTCTTTATTCTATTTATAGATATGCTATCTCTAAAAACAAGTTCAACCTTACAATCTCTGAATTCTATAGAGAAGATAATAAAGATGGTGGTCCTTATCTTATCTTTGGAATTTCAAGACCAGCTTTAGAAAATGTATTAAGGGGTTTACAAGAAAATATAAAAGATTTAATCAAAGTAGATATAATAGCCGATTTAGATAACATATATCTTTCAGAAAGTATAAAAGATTATGCTCAAATATTAGATTATATAAAGTAAATATGTATGTAAAAATTAAAGGTTTTAAATATTACACGTTTGGTTTAAGACAAGAGTGGTTATATTCTTTTATAGGAAAGGGAAAGCAATTTCTAAAAGATAATTCCTTAGGACCAAGACAAATAGAAGCATTTATTTATTACCTTAAAGACTGCAAAATAATAGATAAAGAAAAAAATCCTAGTCCTCTTTTTAATATTCTAAGGTCAATTTACCTTAAGGATGGAGCCATTTCTCAAACCTTTTGGGGAATTGTATGGATAAATTTATGCTTTAACTCTTCTCTTTTTACTTGGTGGACTACTCTCCCTATAGGTAATTATAATAGAAAATATTTAATTGATAAACTCATTCTATCTTATGGCAAAGAAAATAGATATCTTAAAAATGGCTTTTGTAGTATAAAAGAAACTTTATCAAAATCTCCCATAGGAGAAATTTTAGGGCAAGGGGTAGCAATTAAAAAGGGAAAAATTATTGAAGGACTCTTTAAAACCGGGCTTAACAAAATACATTCAATATTGATTCTTTATAATCTTTACAAATTAGCAGAGAAAGAAAATAGATATGAAATTAATCTCCTCTCATTAGAGGATGAACTTTTTTCTCCACAAAAAATTTTTGCTATTTCTACAAGAGATTTAGAAAAATCTTTGTTTGAAAGCCTAGAATATGAAACTTTTTATAAACTCCCTTTGGAGAAAAGAAGATTGATATTTCTTAACAAATCTTTGATTCCTATAGGTTTGTTAGAGAATTATATAGGAGGATAAGGAAATGAAGTACAGCCAAATAATAGAATTATATGAATATTTTAATCCAGTATATGATATTACCCAAGAATCAGGTGATTACTGGAAACAATTCATTCCTACCCAAAATTTTTTTGAGGTTTTAGAAGCTTTCCTTAATTCTTTGGAATCTAAAGATACTAAAAAAAGAAAATCTATATGGCTTCAAGGTCCATATGGCACTGGAAAAAGTCATGCTACAGGAGTAATAAAGCATCTTTTATGGGATGAGCCTTCTGAAATAGAAGATTTTATAGAAAAATTTAACAAACCCCAGCTAAGGGAAAGACTTAAAAATTTTAGAAAAGAAAATAGAGTGCTTCCAGTAACTATTAAAGGAGTCTCAGGTATAAATACTCCTAAAGACTTTAGTCTTGTAATTGAAAAGGCTGTAAAGGATACCATAAATAAAATAGGTATTTCTATAACAACACAAAGTGAATTTGAAAAATATTTAACTTTTATAGAAAAGGATGATAAGATAAACTGGCAAAATTTAATCAATAATAATCCAAAATTAAGAAGTTTAGCAAGCAATATCGATACATTAAAAAAGAGATTAGAACAAAAGGACCTTGAAATAATACCAATTATAGATGAAGCATTAGGAGACTTAAAACTTTCACATCCTAATATTGAAGAATGGCTTTCAGAAGTTCTTATAGAACTACAAAGTAAAGGAATTTCTCATATAGCAATATATTGGGATGAGTTTACTCCTATCATAGAACTTTCTATAAGCTCGGTCTTACTTAACGTTCTACAAAGTATAGCGGAAAAGAGTTTTTATGAAAATATTTTTTTATTTATAATTTCACATAGACATCCACAACAAACTCAGGTATCTAAAGAGGACCAAGAAAAAGTTTTAGGGAGGTTTGAGAGTAAACGTTATGAGATGGAAAACATTACTACATTTCACATTATTTCAAATGCTATTAAAAGAAAAAATAAAGAAATTTGGGAAAAATTAAGAGATAATCTTTTTGAGGAAAACAGACAAAGTTTTACAAGAATAATTAGAAGAATAATTGAAGATAGAGAGAACCTTGTAAGCATAATTAAAGACCTTTTCCCTATTCATCCTTATACTGCTCAACTTGCAGTTGGATTAGCAAGATATATAGGATCCACCGAAAGAAGTATTTTTAGTTTTTTACATGATGAGGAAAAGGGATTTAAAAATTTTATAATTAACTATCCTGATGAACAAAATAATGAATATTTTTTAACAGCTGATAAACTTTGGGATTACTTCTTAGATGAATTAGAAAGAAGACAAGAAGAAAAATTCCATAATATAGTTACGAAGTATAAACTACATTATGATTCACTCAAAGAAAAAGGTGAAGAATATTTAGCTGTTTTTAAAGTGATTCTGCTTTTAAATTTGCTTCAAGCTTATGTCTCATTCTCAGATGAGTTATCTTTGTTTTTACCTAAAGAAGAGAATATAAAAGATGTATTTTTAGGTTCTCATTATTATGACCAATTAGATACAGTTTTAAATTACATAGATAAAAATGTGATTTCAAAAACTCCTGATGGATTATATCTTATATCTCAAATACCGCTTCCAATTGAAGAGATTAAGAAAGAGGAAGAGACAGTAAAAAAGCAATACGAAGATATTATAAAATTAGTTCAAAAAGAGAAAATAAAAATTAGCCAAGCTATAGGACTTGAAAGCATCATAAAAAGTGGTGTATCGAGAGAAACTCAAATTTTAGTATTATGGGCTGGAATTTCTGAAGATGAAATTCGAAGAAGAATATTATCTAAATTTCAAAACCCCTATGTTATTAAATTAGTTCTATTTCTTGCAAAAAATAATGAGGAACTGTTTAATTTAAAAAACAAATTAAAAAAAGTAATTACAAGTAACGAAGAAATCTCTAAAAGTGTAATAATTGCTATATCACAAGAAGTGTTTGGTGAAGAAAATTGCAAAAAGTTATTCGAATATATAGCAAGAAGAAATATAGCTGGAAAATATGATTATAAAGAAGAAAGTAAAAGATATGAAGAGTATATAGTAAAAATATTAGATCAATGGTTTGAAAAGATACAAAGAAATTATTTAGAAGTAATATTTGGCGAAAAAATAGAGAAGTACCCTTTTTTAGAGATAAGAGATAAGATAAATAAAATATACTCTAAAGAAATTTTTAATTTTGGTTTAGAAAAGTTAGAAAAACTAACCGAAAATAGAAATATTTGGACTTTCAAAAATGCTGAAAAAATTGCGGAGATATTTCTTTATGCAGAAAATAGAGAGGACCTAGAAAGCAATTTAGGAAGAAAGAACCCTGAAAGACTTCTTTTAGAAATGCTGAAAACACACACTGGAGAGTATATTGTTGATAAAAATCTTAAGTTCTATGATAAAATTTACTTAGATCATCCTACTTTCAAAATTTGCAAAGAAGTAGAGAATGCTTTAAAGGAACAAGAAGGACATACTTTTAATTTGGGCGAAACATTAGAATTCTTAAGTAAAGCCCCCTATGGACTTTATCCAAATATGGTTCATTATGGAGTATTAGCTTTTGCCTTAAGACCTTTTGTAAATAGATTATATGAATCAGGAACTGGTAGAAAATTGACGCCAAATGTGATGAAAGAAAAACTAAAAAATTTATTTAATTTTTGGACTGAAAAAAAGGATAGAGATAAATTAGAAGTAAGACTAGGTAGTAAAGAAGAAGAAGAACTCACCGAAATATTAAAAGACATATTTGGATTAGAAGAAGTTGAAAATTTAAACAAAGCAAAGTGGGAGGTAAGAGATTGGATTAAAAAAATAAATCTTCCTATTTGGAGTTTAATACACTTGCCTTATATATCCGAAGATGTTAAAGAGGCTATAAAAGCTATTGATGAATTAAATAGAAGTATTGATAAAGAATTAAGTGAAGATCGTATTAAAAAAATCTTTGAATTAATTAAAAAAGTAAAGACTGACTTGAAATTGATTATGAAAAAGGAAAAAGTGGAAGAGGGATTTAAGAACTGGTTAAAAAGCCATAAAGATATAAGAATAAATGAAAATGAAATAGAAGAAGTAAAGAAATATTTATATAAAAACATGCAAGAAGAAGTTGCATTATGGAAAGAAGATAAAGTTTCTATAAAGTTAAGAGAGTGGAAAATAGAAAAAGAAGAAGAAAGATACAAGATAAATTTAATAAAGTCTATAAGTGATTTGTTTAATCTTCAAAATATAAACAACTTTCAAGAGTTGAAGGTAGGAATTAAGGCATTTATAAACAATAATTTAGGTTATCCTTTATGGACTTTAAAATATATTTTAAAAATTGAAGAAATTCATAATATAATTGATTTCATAGAAAATTTCATTAAAAATAACATTGAACCATCTCGAGATCAAGTAGAAAGATTTTTAGAAATTCTAGAATTGCGTAAAAATATGCTATGCGTTAACTTAAATTCGGAGATAGCAAGACAAGGTATTCAAGAATGGCTAAAAATAAACAATAAAGATGTCGGGAAATATTATATAGATATTTATTTAGATTTCCTAAAAGCTAATCTAAAAAGAGAACCTTATAGTTGGGAAGAAAAAGATTTACAAGATTATATTATTTTCTTTGAATTTCAAAAACTATTAGCAGAGCTCTTTAATATAAACGCAAATTATATAAAAACTCCAGAAGATCTAAAATTAAAAATTAAAAGTCAAATAATTGATAAAACATATCCTTTTTGGGCTATAGGGTTGACATCAAACGAAGAGGTTAATAAAATAATTGAAAAATTGTCCAATTATATCACTTCTGATACAAGTTATTCCTTAGAAGAAATAGAGAATTTATACAAATCACTTATAATTAATTTAGAAAAAATTAACTCTATATGGAAAACATCAGAAATCGAGAAATTATACCATGATTGGTTGAGAGAAATCTTAGGAATAGAAGGAGACATTACAATATTGGTAAGAGAAATTAAAAGAAAAATGAGTCATGAAGAATATTACTGGAAAAAAGATAAGGTTGAAAACTGGGTTCGCAGAAATCAAGGAATTTTATTAAAGCTAATATTTGAAGAAAAAAAAGAAAAAATTATAGAAAAAATAAAAACTACAAATAAAGATTTAAGAGAAATACTAATGCAACTTTTAGAAGACTATCCTCAAATTATTGTTGAATTAGAGAGGATTCTTTAAAATATGAAGGATATTGATAAATTAATAACAGCAATAATTCAAGAAAAAAGTTCGGTAAAACTTTCATCTAAAAGATATCCTATAAGATTTCTATTGTTGAATAATTACAAAGATTTAAGATATTTGATAAGTAATTTACAGATTGAAATACTTTCATTAACAGACCTTGAAGTATATAAAATAGATTTAGACTCCTGGATTACTAAAAATGAGATTATTACTTTATTAAAGAATCTCGATCCAGCTAAAGATTTTATTATACTTTCTGTTTCTGAATATGTTAGATTTCTTTCCGATGATGAATTTTATTCCGTTATGAGTAGCTTTATGGAAATAGAAAATACCAAAGATAATCCTAATAGGAGAATCTATGTACCTTTAGTAGGTATAACTAATAGGTTTATAAATACTTTTTGGAGAAAGTATCATAGACGCCAAGAAATAGAACCTTTTTGGAAAATTAAAGGTGAAGAAGAAAAATATAATATCTTTTTTGTAAATTTTTTGGATGATGTAGAAGTAGAGAATTACCACATTATAAAAAATTCAAAGGAGTTTCTAGACCTATGGAAAGAAGATTTACCAAAATTATCCAATATATTATGTATCTCTAAAACATTAAATTTGTATTCTGACAAAATATTTAGTGATGAAATTTTTAACATTTTCAAAATTAAAAATTTTAAAGAATATTTAAAGTTAATACTTAATATTCATATTCCCTTTAAATATGATGAGCGTGATAAAGCTTTTTGGAATAAATTACTCCTAGAAGTATATAAGAAAAGAGCTTTTAATTTCTATGAGTTTGTGGAAGATTTTATAAATGTTAAAAGAGTAGATCCTATAATTTTTTTGAATCTCTGGTTCAAAAATGAAGATTTTGGATGTTGGCTTTTAAAGAACTATATTATAAGCAAAAAAGAATATGAAAATACTTATGTTCTAAAAGTATTAAATTCTGTAGAAGGATATGAAAAAGAAGAAATCCTTTATAAGTATTATTCTATTATCTTTGACGAAAAAATACCTAAAAAAGAAATATTAGAAGAAAGAAGAAAAACGTTAATAAATTTATTAGAAGAAAAAAAAGACTTAGACCTAAATTTTACTAAAATTGATAAACTGTTAGAAGAAAAAGGCAAACAACTCCCGCCAGATAAATTTAAAATATATCTTACAGGAACTACTCCTTACGAAAAAAAATGGATTATTGAGAACATTGAAAAAATAGAAAATTTAACGGACTTGTATCCTGAACTGGCTCATTATCTCAATGATGTAGATTACAAAAATATTACTCCTGAACAAAGTTGGATAGTAGAATATTTCAAAGAATATCGCTTATCAAGATTAAAAGAGTCCCCAAATGAAAAACTTTTGGAGATATTAAATGAAAAAAATAAAAATGAAGAAAGTTTTTATAATTGGTATTATTCCTTCAAAAAAGTTGATTATTATTTAAAAAATGATTTTAAAAAATTTTGGATCGATGCTCTTTCTCTTGAATTTCTACCTTTAATAGTAAAGCTTTTAGAAGAGAAGGGATATAATGTAGATTTTGATATAGCTGTTTCAAATTTACCGACAACTACAGAATTTAATAAGTTTGAAGGTATAGAAAGAATAGATGATCTTGACAATTTCATCCACAATAGACCGACGAAAACCGCTTTCCCAAAACTGATTCAAGAAATTGAAATAGTCAAGAAAATTATTGAAAAAATATTAATAAAAGATGAGAAAGAATTTATGATAATTTCAGACCATGGTTTTACTTCTTTTGCAAACAAAAATATTCAAAAACAAAAAATACCACAAATAAAAGTAATGGAAAGCAATATACGATATGGAATTTTAGAAAAAAATATAGAACTTAATATAAAGGAAGATTTAATAACACACAAAGCAGATAATGGGTCAGTTTATGTTATTACCTTAAAATATACTTCTTTTTCCTATCCATCTTCTCTTGAAACCCATGGAGGGGCAACACCTGAAGAAGTTTTGGTTCCTGTAATATATGCATACAAAACAACTACAGAAGATATTGAGTTTCCTTACGAAATAGAGATAATAAATCCGGAAATCTCAATTAGAAACCCTATATTGTATTTTCGAATTGTACCTAAACCAACCTTACAAATTGTAGTAAAATATAAAGGAAAAAGTTTGCAACCAGTCTATATTAAAGAAAAAAAATATTATCAAATTGATTTAAGTGATTTTAAGCCTGGTAGTTATGAATTAATCTTTCTAATTGGAAATCATGAGATAAAGGAAAAAATTATTATAAAAGGTGGTATAAAAGAACAGGAGTTATTATGATTGAGCTTACAGATTTAGATAGGAAAATTAAACAGGTTTTCCCGCATGAATCACTTCTTAAAATAAAAGAAAATTATAGCGTATTTGAAGGAAAAAGTATACCTTCTTTTATAAAAGATTGGCTTATTAAAAAATTTACCGATGAAGATGACAAGGTAGATAAAGAAGCACTTTTAGAATTTATGGATAAACACATTCCTCAAAAAGGAACAGAGAAAAACTTTAAAGGAAGTATAATGTATGATAGAAGACCCGTAAAAATATTATCTCGAGTGATAATTGAACCTGATATTAAAAGAGGGATTTTCAGATTTTCCATACCTGAGCTTGGGATAAATTTTAATGAAGGGAAAGTGATAGAATTTATTTTAGATAAAAATCCTGAACTAAAAGGTGGAGAAGTATGGGGAGTTTTAACTCTTCAATATATAGAAGAAGATAAAGAGAACTTTATTGCTCTAACAGATTATAAACCTTTCAAACCTTATGAAATAGACTTGGAATATTATAAAGAGGGAAGAAAAAATTTTACTATAGAGGAATGGATAGATTTATTGATAAGGTCAATGGAATATAATCCCAATGGATTTGATAGTTTAGAACAAAAACTTCTTTTCATTTCAAGGCTTCTTGTTTTTGTAGAACCAAGAGTAAACATGATTGAACTTGCACCTAAAGGTACAGGAAAATCTTATATTTTTAATAATCTAAGTAAATATGGATGGTGCGTGAGCGGAGGAAAGGTAACAAGAGCAAAAATGTTTTATGATATGCAAAAAAATACCCCTGGATTTATTACAAGATATGATTTCGTTGCTTTTGATGAAGTGCAAACTATAGAGTTTTCAAATGACGAAGAAATGAAAGCTGCTTTAAAAAATTATTTAGAAATGGGGAAATTTACTATTGGAAATTATAGCGGACAATCTAATGCTAGTTTTATCCTCCTTGGTAATATCCGCTTAGATAGAGATATGACTCCGTTGAGTAAAATTTACTTTTCAGAATTACCAGAAGCTTTTCATGAGTCAGCCTTATTTGATAGGTTTCATGGTTTTATAGAGGGATGGAGACTCCCAAGAATTAGAGAAGATTTAAAAATAAGAGGGTATGCTTTGAATGTAGAATATTTTACAGAAATATTACATAATTTAAGAGATTGTTCTGAATATGCAACAATTGTAGAAGAACTTTTAGAAATACCTAATAAAGCTGATACCCGAGATACTAATGCAATAAAAAGATTGACTACTGGATACTTAAAATTGCTCTTTCCTCATGTAAAAAGTATTGATGATATAGACAGAAATGAATTTGAAATATTTTGTTTAAAACCAGCTCTGGAAAAAAGAGCTATAATAAGAAAACAGTTACATATGATGGATCCAGAGTATAAAGAAGAATTACCAGATATAAAAATTAGAAAAATTTAAAATAAAATGATAATTCACTAATCACATAATCATATTTTAAATTACTCATTTTTTTATTAAGGGTAGTGTCTCTTTAATTGTATAAAGACTTTAGGGAAAGGGAATGGGCATGGTAGCTTTCCTAATAACTTTAACAAAACAACCTATGGAAGAAATTTTGTGGTTACTAATTTGATATGCCATATTGAGAGGGTATCCTCCCTGTCCCTTCAGGGAGGTGATAGCTTTTCGGGATAAATTGATTGAGCTTCATAAAATCCGCATAAGTCATGAGAGCTTGAGGCAGATTTTAATAAAAGAGGGGGGACATGAGCCAAAGATGTGGCTTTCCAAACTGGGAATTATGGTTGACCTTACTGACAAACATCAAGAATGTGCTAAAATAAGAAAATCATTTAAGGGGTCAATTCTATAACAAGTTGGCGTCAGTATACATAAAAAGGGTCGAGATTTACGGGTTTAAGTCCTTTCCTTATAAAACCGTTGTAGAATTGCATCCTGGGATTACAGCGATAGTAGGACCAAACGGGGCGGGGAAAAGCAACCTCCTTGATGCCATAAAATGGGTCCTTGGGGAAGGGAGCCCAAAGCGCCTCCGAGTTAAAGAGATGGCTGACCTTATCTTTTCTGGCGACCATGGACGAAAAGTTGACTTTGCGGAGGTTAAGCTTGTCTTAGCTCATGAACCTCCTGTGTTAGAAAAGTTTAAAGAACTCTCGGAGATAAGCATTGTTAGACGTTTCTATCGGGACGGAGAGGGCGAGTTTTTTATCAATCAAAAACCCTGTAGGCTAAGGGATATTCAACTTCTTTTCCTTGAGCTTGGTATTAGCAATCAAGGTT
>Ga0209225_1003307_pt1 | contig 13580 bp, 13 predicted proteins | sample WasSprMetagenome_FD_184732 | JGI IMG/M metagenome (GOLD analysis project Ga0209225, IMG submission 184732) | Sulfidic aquatic microbial communities from Washburn Spring, Yellowstone National Park, USA - WS (SPAdes) (version 3) | ecosystem: Environmental > Aquatic > Thermal springs > Hot (42-90C)...
TACCGGAGGAACTAGCCCAACACATACCTATATTCGTTAGACAAATCGTTGTTAGGAAAATGAAGGGTGTGGATAGTAAGCAAGGCCCCGTACTATATGGAATTGATAGAGAGGGGTTGAAGCCCGTTATATTGAAGATTTCAGGCTCCACAAAGTAGGTTTTTCCTTGATTTAATAACCCAGTGTATTTTCTCCAGTGTTTTCAACGCGAGATCTTCTTCCCCCTTCCCAAAAACGTATAAACCCAGAGGTGAATACTCAACCTCTCCACAATGTAGAGATGGAGCATCCTCCTCCAAGTGGATTTTAGCTATGTAAGCGTGTTCGCCTCTCCTCCCACAAATCAATAATTTAACTCCATAGTACTCTATAAGGAGCATTAGGTATGGTCCTTGCTTCTCCCCTATAGTCCTCGTAGCTCTCTCTGTAAGTTTCCTCGTGAACTCCTCCATCAAGAATAAATCACACTAGACGAGGTATAGATTTCTACGTGTATCCTCGGGTAGTACTTCCTCATTGACTATAATAGCTGTTAGTGGTGGATTCATAGTTTTGTACCCAGTGATGATGAATCTAGAGGGATCAGTGATGTTGACTTGCTCCATTTTCTCTCCAAATCTAAGGTTTAAAACTCTCACTTTAACGTAGAATCCATCACTTCTCTTAACATATATGTACTTCCCGTGCTTTAAGCCCATGGACAACACCCATTATTTAACTCTATGCATACTCCACGTATATATGTAGCCTAAAATAAAGTTTACAATGAAGCCAACAATTACACCCATTAATTGACCAAGCCAGAAGGGTGTTCCAAGTAGTAGTGGGAGAGCATTTGCGAGGGAAACCTGCGATGCAAAGCTAGCGATACTTGCAACGTGGTATTTTAGTAAGCGATGAGCCACCATAATCCAGGTTCTCTCAAGACCCGTACCCTTAAATGTTATTAATTCATTTAATGTAAAATTAGAAAATACACTCGCCTCAAACCCCATGGATGATGCAACTGTATTAGTAAGAACTCCAAGGTATTGCTTAAGTCCATTATAAACGAATACGGCAACAGCGAGGTTAACTAGGATCCCTGATGCACCTATAGCTATGAATGATAATACTCTTAGTGGCTCGGAGAGAGGCAGTGCTAGTATGCGTGGTAGTTTCTCAGAGTATACCCTGTACAGATCTTCGCTGGATAGATCAATTAATACCTCATTACTTGAGAAAGCTGAACCCTTATATCCGACAATTACTCCACCGCGGTGGAGGCCGAGATTTTCTATGCCGATAATTCTCATTAAGAGTCTGTGAAATAATGGTAGTTTAACTACTATAATAAATGATTCACTCAACTCGACATCTCTGATTTTACCTTGGACAACGCCAAGCCATGGCTTAGCGATACAAACCCCATTGCTTTGCTCAAGACAATTCTCCATGTAGTCCACCATAATAGCTACTTTATAGAACCCTTCTTCCTCGCTAGACTAATGTAGTAATTAGCTGAGTATGGATAGTCTTTTTCACCATACCCATTCACACTAGCTACTGCGTAGAATGAGGTTAACGCATCAGAGATCATTGATGGCAGTCCACGCTCCCTCAGAGAGCGAGATATATATGAGTAGTCCTTCATAGCCCACATGGCTTTAAATCTCACGGGTTTCTCGCTAACGATTCTCTCCATGTATCTCTCAATTATTTGTCCAAACCAGAGCTCTCTTGCAACGTCGAGGAGTAATTTATAGTCTACACCATATGCCTTGAGAAGCATAATAGACTCAGCTAATAATGCAGGAAAAGCCAGTCCAATATTGTTGAGGGCAAGCTTTAAAACAACGGCGCTCGGTGGCTCGCCAACGTAGTATACCCTGCTACTATACAACTCAAGTAAATCCTTTACCGCGTTGTAAACACGTTTCTCAGATGCAACTATAGTTACAAGTCTACATTCACTTGCTTCACTACTACTACCATAAACTGGTGCTTCTACATAGTCTATGCCCCTATCGCTAAGTATTTTCAATGCCTCTAAGCTAGCTTGAGGTGTGACTGTGCTTGCGTTAATAAAAACTCCTTTACCTCCACTAAACTTCCCCGAAATTATTGAAGCCACTTCCAGTAGATCCTCGTCTCTCGGTACAAACACTACTACAGCTTCACATTCAGCTATTAGTTTCAATGGATCATCATAAACTACGCCACCAATCTCTCTCGCAACTAGTTTAGCTTTATCAATAGTTCTATTGTAGTATCCGAGATTAACGCCCTTTCTAGATAAGCACTTTGCTAGGTTGGATCCCATTACCCCTGTTCCAATAATTCCTACTTTCACTATGTTGCTTCACCCTTTGCTTTATTGGATTGAATATATATCGTTACCCATAATTAGTTTTAGCATGTATTGGTGTTTAACTTGATGATGCCAGAAAACCCTGTTTTGGAGTCTGTATACGCTGTGATTTTATTTATCTATATTTTAATCTTGATCCTCATCACTAAGAAACTCTATAAATTAATGACGTCTAGGAATATGAAGAACAATGTTGCTGTCTACTATAATAGAAAGATTATTCACATCATGGCCGGCGGAGTAGTGGCGTTTCTAACGCCATTAATTTTCACATCGCCTCTAATCCCCACGCTCTTTGCTCTAATAATAGCTATAATACTATACATCCCCCACCATAAGGGTAGTCTATTAAATTGGTTTCAGACAGGTGAAAACATGTATGAAGTGAACTTTGCTCTTGCATGGGGTATTTCACTACTCACGGTGTGGGTTTTAACTGGAAACAAGTACTTCGCTGTAGTTCCACCATTATTTATCTCTATTGGAGATGCCATAACTGGGATTATTAGGAATAGCGTCTACGGTGAGAGAACAAAGTCTTGGATTGGAAACCTGGGAATGATCGCTGTCACGCTGCCAATAGGCTACATCTACTCCGGGATCCCAGGGGCATTAGCCGCTATTATAGCTAGTGTAGTGGAGCACTTCGAGATCCCACCATACCTAGACGACAATGTATTGATAACGCTCTCAGCCAGCCTAGTCTTAATCTCCTACCCACTAATAACATGTCATTGAGTGGTGATTTATGGAGGAGGAGTGGAGGAGGCTTGAATTAGAGATCTTGAATTGTAGTAAATGTAGGTTAAGTAATAGTAGAACGAGAGCAGTCCCTGGAGAGGGGAATAAGAAAGCCCTAGTAATGTTTATAGGTGAAGCACCAGGCGAGAAGGAAGACGAGCAGGGTAGACCATTTGTTGGCCCTGCTGGTAAGTTGTTGACAGAGTTAATAGAGTCCACGGGATACAAGCGGAGTGATGCATACATAACAAATGTAGTTAAGTGCAGGCCTCCGGGTAATCGAGACCCCGAGGAAGACGAGATCGAGACATGCCTCCCCTACCTCTTAAAGCAAATAGACCTCATTAAACCCAAGATAATAGTCACTCTCGGTAGACACGCAGGTTCAACAATATTCAAGCTAGCGGGGTTAAAGTGGACTAGTATGACTGGAAACCACGGTAGAGTCTACACCGGTAGAATACAAGGGAGAGAAGTAAAGATCATTCCAACATACCACCCAGCCTCAGCACTATACAAACCACCACTACGTAGAGTACTCGAAGAAGACTTCAAAAACACAATTAAGCCAACAATAGACGAGGAAATGGGTAAAAAGCCTCAGCCACGTGGAAAAACACTGCTTGACTATATATAACTACATACTCATGAGAAAAGCCTTGGAAACTTCAGCACTCTTAGATAAAAAGCCTTGATTTTAAATAAAATATAAGTGGAGATCTACGAGACCTTATATCCCTAGTTGTCTGAAAGACCTACAAGTACGTGGAGTCTACGATTCTACCGAAGAAGGGCTGTTTCGGTCTTCATATTCATTTGTAGTATCCATATTTGTTGATTTATCCCCGAGGAGATTTATAAGCCTCATGATGCTTACAAACTTATTGGTGACCCCGGGCTCCCGAGACCCGTAGAGGCTTTGAACCCTAGGCGACTAGTGGGGAGCCACTGCGGTGAGCGGGCTCGGGGAGGCCGTAGAGAAGTAGATGGTGGAGAGCCTTGAAATCAATAAAGATGAAGGACAATGAACCACCATCTACCGAGAAACGGTAAATGGGAAGAAATCTATAAACACCCTCATTTCTATAGGGTCAAGTATAGCTCGAGATAAGTATAAAAGAATTCCCGTATTACCATGCAGAGGTATGTGTTCTAAAGTGAAGTGGCTAGTTTAAGTAATTGATTCTTTGAGACTTTTTTAAAAATATATACATATATTAGGTATTGAATAGGTTGCAAAATGAGGTTGTAGTATCTAGGCATCAATCTATTGAAAGTGCTAAAAACCTTTTTACCCCACACAGCATATTGCATAGCCTCGGGTAAAGTCAGTATTGTGTTTCCTAGATATGGAACAATAGAAACCATGAGTGGTGCAAGTAGGTTGGATAATATCCATAAAACAATAGTCGAGGCCAGTATACTTTTAATAAGTCTTAAGTTTCTATTCATAATTCTATAAACGCATTTAAAACACGGCTCCCTGCTTTCTATACATATAGAAATAAATAAGCTAGCAAAAGGCGAGTATATAGGGTGTATGAATAAAGCATATGAAGCAACTATAGCATTCCATACAAAGACAATAAATGCCACGCATTGATAAAACAAATCCTCAGCTAAAACACCTCCAACTCCAATTATAATATTGGGAGCTAGAAGTAGGAATATAGGAATAACTGCTGAAGTAAAACTCGTAGCAAAGACTCCGATTTTAGAGCGATCTACATGGCTATTTAAAACAAACCATCTAAAGGCCAGAGTAAATAAAAATACGTCTCCTAAAAGAATGACAAGGGAGGATATCCCAGTAAAAAGAGCAATATAGCCAACTCTATAAGTGGAAATATCTGTTATCCTCAACGCGAAGAACAAGTCGTTGAAAGCTACGAAGTAGTTTATAATTAATGTAAAAAAGAAAAGTGTTAATATGCGGAAAACAATTTTCTTTCCAGCGAATTTATTTAGAGACCTCTTAGCCATAGTAAACATCCACCCTTCCATAGTAACCCACGAATCTCTCGTCAATAGAATTCATTACGTCGTCGTATGAATACACTGGTATGGTTACTTTGACAGGCCTAAGACGCCACCCCTCATTATCATCCAATAGCACGTAGAAAGTATTATTTTCAGGCTGAGATGGATAAGTTATGAAGAGCTCTAACTCTCCCTCTTTATAATCGTTTATTCCAGGAGACCATGAACACACATAATACCCGTCTGAAGTGCGCTCTACATTTAAGCTCTCTTTTAATCCCTGTAATAGTTCAACCAATCTATCTGCTACGAAAACACCTGCGGATACTTCTATTGAAAGACCGGAGAACCAAGAATAGACTTCAATACCTGTTGATATAAAACCCCATAAGGATACTACCGCACCAATATACTGATCATATTTAGTCCCCGTAGTCCTCTTAAGATTGCAGCCAAAATTGCTCGGTTCCGATAAGGGCTTAATAGCTACAGAGGCACCGTATATTCTGGGGGCATTTCCATTTGCATCGTAAACGCTAGAAATTAAATGTTTCAATAATATATAATAGTCGCCGAGACTCCAGAAAGCCTTGGTGTCGACAACTATACTGGATTTATATACATAGCTTGAGCCCTTGCCTTGAGCTAGGTTTAGTTTGAGCCACGGAATCCTTATATGAACCCATGTAAAGTAGCTATCCTCTCTCCACACCTCTGGAGAGTACTTGAAATCTATTAGTGCGTCTATGAAGAAGTATATATTCCACGATGTAGAGTTATGCTCTATTGTTACCATGTGCCCATAGCCTCTTATATTATTAGTGTCTAGGTATATTGTGAAACCTGCGTAACCAAAGTATGGTTGAAGCGGGGCCTCCACCGTCTGCTCAGCATACGTAACACCGTCAACTTTTACCGTGATCTTGATTTTCTCTGGAGCTTGGTTTTTATTTAGAATGCATATATCGAGGTATAGAATAGGGCTTAATTTATTTATCGAGTCCACGAATAACCCATTCATAGTGTTTGAATCCATTGTTATAGAAGTTGCTGGGGACTCTAGTATTAAACCCTGGCTGGCTGCTGATCCATACGTTCCATATAATTTTGGATCCAGCATGTCAGACGCCTTAGCCCTTTGACAGTATGGAGGTAGCTCGGCTGGCTCATTATAATCTCTAATGTTAGCTATTCCAACAGATAGGATTTGATATGCCGTAGAGGTTTGATTCGTTGGCATCGTATTCCAGACTTTCTCAAGGTCTAGAGTGGATATTATTACATATGGATATGATCCACCTGCGTAAGAATATGTTATACTTATATTATACCTCTTGCTACTACTATAAGGTATTGACGGTGATATGTATATACTTGTTGGCGTGTTTCCAAGACTATATGAGTAACTACCACTCCATGTAGTGCTACCACTATCTATATCTATTACTTTAACTGTAATATTTAACTTAGCTTGCAGCGAGCTAGAGCTAGAATTAGCATATATGTATATTGTAGCACTATATATGTTAAAGCCGAGATATAGATTCTTCGTTATAGAATCCATTACCTGGGTTTTATTTAATAGTCTTAAATTAAATTGATAAAATGCTGTTGGACCCCCACCACCGCCATTAATTAAGTAATAAGCTGGTTCGTATTTATTCTTTTCTTTATATACTGTTTTCTCCTTAATCTCGGCTATCAATCGATCTCCCGAGGGATCGTAGATAAAGGCCTCTCTACGATCATATTTTGCAATTACCCCTTTACCGAGGTCTAGACTCTTTAGCTTCCCACGTATTGAGCTAAGCCACTTATTCCAAGTATTTTCAGCTAATATGGCTTCGTTTGATGAGAAATTAGAGAAAAATTTTGGAGTAGCAGGTGTTTTTAATCCCAGTGCCTCACCTATTTTCTCGAGGATAGAAGTGTCATATGGCGTTTCCCTTATGGGAGGTCGTCTCTTCGAGTCTTGATCATAGTATATACCGAGGCATAGATCAGTTTGTAAAGACTGAATACCTTTATCAGTTAGTACTCTCACACCCTGAGGTATAATAGCAATATACCTCTCCCTTAAGCCATACTTTGCCGCGAGAACATTCCAGAAAAGAGTAGATGTGTTTATACTACCTACACTACTAATAGGGATGGATATAATTATGAAATCATCCTCGGTTAATATACCATCACCCACGTCTGGAATAATCACCGTAGCATTGGCTGAAGCTAAAAGAGTTCTAGAGAAACTCCTGGGAACGAGTTTAGGTAATGAAATTGTGCTAGTATCGAGGCACGATGATACTAGCAATCGATCTATGCGGACGCCTTGTAGATTCTTGAAGATCTTTACAGGTATAACGATAGATGCCACCTCCCCTACATTTGTGGAGGCTTGGACATTAGAATAGTTTTTAATAGCTTGAGGCAATGCTGTCATTAAAGAATATACCTCGGGAAACATTGAAGTTAATACCATCGCTATAATTATAAAACCTAATCCTCCACAACACTCTCTTAAATAGTTCAAAAAGTCTCACCTATTTTATATTTATATCATCTCATCTTATATTGATAAATCTCAATGTAGACGAGTCTATTAAAATATGTGCACTAATTCAGTGTAGGCTTTTGAACCTTGACTTGACCCTAGGGACATTACCTAATCCAAATAGCTTCTTTCTTACAATTTTAAACTCTATTTGTAGTCTATGGCTAGTTTCTCCAGGTTGATGTATCAATCCAAGCTATTTCCACGTTTAAGATTGTTTTTGTATTTACCTTACTATTCGCGATAATTTGCATGTAGAGATGGATTCTTCAAAAACAAAGTTGCAGAGAAATATATTCCATGATTCATACATGCCCCGCTTTTGAACAATTTTAAACACCCCTCTTAAGATTAAGACGCCCAAATAAGCGAAGAGAGATCAAATATCTACTACGTAATATTCCTATCAACACTATTTACAGCCTCGTCTCGGATCTCTTTTCTTAACCTGGTTAACCTCCTCCTTGCCATGAGTAACGTGGTTCCTGCTATTGCGGGGAGGTTTGGAATTACATCTTCCCGTTTAGGGGTTTAATCCTGGGCCGGTCTCCGGCCCATTGCCCCACCCCAAACGGGACTCGGGTAACGTTGACGTTTTGATCAAAGAATATTGTATTTGTTATATTCAACATCATTAACTATATTTTTACTAATTTATTACTGATGGAGACAATTATTCTTATTGAAAATCAAACAATACATTAAAAATACCCCAACCAGTCTTAACCTAATTAATATCCCGGTTAATATCGTTCACGAGTTAACTCATACTGCCCATTATAACACTGCCCCGTAAGTAAACCATTAACTCCGAAAAGTAAGAGTTTCCGATTTGTACTGGCTGGATGCATTCGATGAGTATTATCGTGAAACATACAATTGAGACTTCATCTGTAATTTAAAATATAACATTAGGTTATTTTACCATAGCGAAACAGTTGGAAAACCATTTCTTAGTGCTTTTCTCAATTGAATTCTGAAGACAATAACTCCTAGTATTAGGAATAAAGCTCCATAGACTCCACCAATCAATATTGTCTTCTCAATTGAAACCACTGGCTCTATTCCTAGTAGTGAGTACCTTAGTAACTCCGCGGGGTAGCTGAATGGTGTGAGCAGTGCTATGGTCTTTAGAATTTCAGGCGATTGCTTCAATGGGAACAATCCCCCAGTTGCTACTGGAAGTATAAAACTCAGAAACTCGACGAAGTATCCAGTGGAGCCAGTTGATAGCATTGAGCTACCTAGAAGTAGTGCGTAGCCAATAAGGCTCACCGTGTACAGTATAAACCCTACAGCGAATGCATAGGAGTTAACAATAGTTATAGCGGGAGGAGCCCACACTATTGACAATAACGCATAGTTGAAAACTAGTGCAATGCAAAGCCACATGAGAGTAAATGGTAGTATACCAAAGTAGTGTGGTGCAAAGCCAGCTCCACTCGTAATGTAGTACTCTAATCTCCCATTCATAATCATCCACCTCAATTCAGCTGCCCAATCCCAACTAGCAGCTGAGAAATAGTAGAATAGCATTATGCCGACGTAAATTCTAGAGGCTACTTCATCTCTACTAACCCCTCCTGGAGTGAATAGCGTAACAGGTATTGTGAACATAATGATCCAAAGACCCATCGATATGAGTCCATATATAAATCCATGTGATCTAATGAAGTCGCTAATAAAGTACGCTTTAAAAACAGCGTAGGATCGCCTAAGAAATCTTAACACCTTCTTTCACCTTTTTCGCTTCCCAGGCCTTAATAGACCATGCACTAGCTGGGAGGTATAGGAAAAACAGTGTGAACGCTACCGCCAGTAGTAGGTAAGTATTAGACTCTAAGCGCAGTAGTGTTCTCTGAATAATTTCAACAATGAATGATGAAGGTATTAAGGAGCCGATAACGTATCCAATTAAGGGAATATAGAACCTAGGGTAATACACACCCATTAATATCATTACAATTGGTCTAACAATATTTATAATTCTCCAAGACTCACCCACTCTGTGGCAGACACCAGCAATAAAGATCGCGAATGGAACCATGACTACGCAACCTGCTGTAATCAGGGTTATCATTAGGAGACTCAGTAAAACCCCTTCTAATCCATAGTAATACATATACACTGGTAGTATACTCGTAGCACCCATTAAAATCAACTCTGTGTATCTAGGGAATGGAAGAGCTATATAGTACTTTAACCTATTAACAGGCGAGGATATAATATAGATCAATGTACCGTTTTCAGAATCGTAGAGAGGCCTCCAGAGCAGCACATCAATACTCGCTAGAATAGACATCAATATGTAGCTCGAAGTAATCAAATACACTATAGGGTTCAAACCAAACTTCTCTATAAAAACACCCGGAGAACCCCCGGCATAGCCTATAAACAACGTAAATAATGTGAAGAGATAAGGGTACAAGATCAACATAAGTAAAACAGACTTGCGGCGAAACATGTCATTATACTCTAATCTAAACTCAGCTCTCAAGATATCGATGAAGCTCATATAGAGCCCTCACTGTAGTATATAAATACATCTTCGAGGCTTGGTTCCTCTACTCTCACATTGACTACTTCATGCCCACTATTAACTAGGGCCTTAACTATCTCACCCAATACCTCCTCGGGTTTAGGAACATACATCTTTACATTGAAAACACTGTTTTCCTCTTGTTTAATTTCCTTTCTAAAAGTGAAGCGTTCTAGTGGTTTCCCAGGGTCTCCACTAGCCTTAATAACTAGGTTTATTACCTTTAATTTAGGTATTTTATCTTTCAACTCCTCGGGAGAACCCTCGGCAACTATTACACCTTTATTAATCAATAAAATCCTATCGCAGACTATTTCAGCCTCAAACATATTGTGGGTGGTGTAGAGAATAGACTTGTTCTCTCTATGAGCCATATCCCTAACTAACTCCCTTATCTTCCTAGCGCTAGGTGGGTCTAATCCAAGTGTTGGCTCGTCTAGTAGGAGAATTGGTGCATCCTTCAATAAGGCTCTAGCAAGGCTTAATCTAGCCTTCATACCTAGGCTAAACTCTTCGTATAGTTTCCTATCAGCACCTAGTTTATCTAGCTCGAGGAGTTTTACGAGGTGATCTATTCTCTTCAACGCAATACTCCGTGGCAATCCATATAGTGCAGCAAAGTACTCTAAGTTCTCCCTACCATTCAATTTACCATAAAACCCCTTCTCAACAGTGAGCATTAAACCTATATTCTCTCTAACCTTGCTTGCTTCCTCTACAACATCATACCCCGCTACTCTAGCTGAGCCAGAATCTGGTAGTAGAAGTGTTGCAAGTATTTTAATAGTTGTTGTTTTACCAGCTCCATTAGGTCCAAGTAGGCAGACGATAGAGCCGTAGTTGGCTGTGAAGCTAATTCCTTTAACGGCTTCAACAAACTCTACACTCGACTTGAAGAGCCCTCTTCTACTCTTAACTCTATAGGTCTTTGTAATTTTCTCAACTTCTATTGCTCTACTCATTTAGCATCTACCACGCTATATGTTGGTTTATAGTGTGATGGGAAGATATCTCTTAATGATTCGTAAATACCTATATATTGGTAACCCCGCTCTGTCAATACATAGACTCTCCTCCCCTCAATAATCCTCGAGTATATTAAACCGTACTCTTCCATGACCTTTAGTAACCTCTCGCAACGATCTAGTGGGAGGTTTGAAGCTAAACAAACACGGGACTTCAACGGCCTACCAGCATTTGTAATTGACATTAATATATCGTAGACCACGTCGTGAATACACCTCTTCATCATGAAACCCCACACTTTAATTCAACACTCAATTTCTCGGCTTTCACGAGTTTCTTAACCTCAGCGTCCTCCCCGATCTCTGCTTTCTCTACATACAATAATTCATCTACTTCAGCTCCATCCTCCACTACAACTCTATACGCTTCTAATCTATCAATCTCAGCATCTCTCTCAACCCTTACATCGTACCCAATGACCTCCTCAACCTCAGCCTTCTTCCTAATAACTACTCTACAACCAATAATTACTCCATAGACCTCCGAGTCTTTACCTATCTCCACGTCCTCAGCGATCACTCTCTCGACTCTAGCTCCACCGCTAAGTCTAAATATCTTAGACTTCACTATGTGCGATTTTAATGATCCACCTACATTTACCTCCCCGGCTTCTAGATCTCCAGTAATATCCGCAGACCCTCCAACTCTAAAAAACTGCTCAACAAGAGCGTTACCCCCAATGCTGATCGCACCACCCACTACCACCTCGCGTGCCTTCAAGTTACCACTTATTTTACAAGATCCCCCAACATCTAGTGAGTAGACATCTAAATCCCCATCAACTTTCAGTGAGCCACCAATCTTCACAACTCCTGCTTTTAGAGGCCCCTTTAACTTTATGCTTCCACCTACCTTTAACTCCTCAATCGCCATGTTCAATCCCTCCTTGTTTATACCGCTTGATTTTTAAAAGTATATCTCACGGATCGTTATATTTGATCACGTAATTCTCAATCTCGTACTCTAATACCGTAACTCTCTAAAGTAGTGAAGAAGAAGTAGTATCTAGTGCAATCTTAAGATTCAAGTCTTTATTTCCGATAAACATTTAGTAGTGTATAGAGTTCTAGAGGAGTAGTGGAGTATGAGTGATGCATATAACTGGCATGCCATGCATAGAGACGAGGTATTGAGAAGACTGAATACTGATGCCTCTCGGGGGCTATCACGCAGTATTGCTGAGGAGAGGATTAAAGTATATGGCCTCAACGAGATCAGGGGTAAAAAGAGACACCCTGTAGTAATGTTTGTGAGGCAATTTGCAAACTTTCTAATCAGTATATTGATAGTGGCCACGGTGATCTCGGCACTACTTGGAGAGGTCGTTGACGCTGTGGCTATTTTCTCAATAGTCTTAATCATGGGTATATTTGGATTTATACAGGAGTATAGAGCTGAGAAAACCCTTGAGTTACTTAAGAAAATGGCTTCTCCTAGATGTAGAGTTATACGGGATGGTGTCGAGGAGGAAATAGAGGCGAAGTACCTTGTACCAGGAGATATCGTGGTTTTGAGGGAGGGTGATAGGGTTCCAGCTGATCTAAGGATCATTGAGGCTGAAAACCTCGAGGTTGATGAATCTCCATTAACAGGTGAGAGTACTCCCGTTGAGAAAAACCCCGATGTAGTCCTGGATCCATCTACACCCGTAAGCGATAGAGAGAACATGGCTTTTCTAGGAACATATGTTGTTAGAGGTAGGGGTAAAGGGGTTGTTGTGTCAACAGGCTTGAACACTCAGCTTGGTGAAGTAGTTAAAGCAGTATTGGAGGTTAGAGAGGAGAAGACTCCTCTAGAGATCGAGCTTGACTATTTTGGGAGAAGAGTAGGCGCAATCATACTCGCAATCTCCGCTGTAGTGTTCATAGTCTACTTATTGAAGGGCTATGGAGGCGTAATTGATTCACTATTAATAGCAGTAGCACTAGCAGTTGCAGCTGTACCAGAGGGTTTACCAGCCATCGCAACCGCTGTACTCGCCATTGGAGCACACCGAATGGCTAGGAAAAACGCGCTTGTAAAGCGATTGGCCGCTGTCGAGGGGCTTGGATCGGTTGACGTGATCTGCGCTGATAAAACAGGGACTATTACAAAGGGTGAAATGACTGTTAAGGTTATCAGTCTACTTGGAGCTAGATGCAACGTTGATGGATCTGGATACTCACCCGTAGGCAGTGTCCAATGCGATGGAGTAGAAGATCTTGAATTCCTCTACAAGATCCTTGCAGCCCACACTACAATTGATATCAGGTTAATCCATGATGGAAGACAATGGACTATTAAGGGATCACCAACCGAGGGCTCAGCACTAGTACTAGCCTATAAAGCCCTCGGGGAGAGTGGAGTTAGCAAAGCTATTAGTGAGTTAAAGCTTGTTAAAACCTATCCATTTG
>Ga0209225_1003308_pt1 | contig 13580 bp, 19 predicted proteins | sample WasSprMetagenome_FD_184732 | JGI IMG/M metagenome (GOLD analysis project Ga0209225, IMG submission 184732) | Sulfidic aquatic microbial communities from Washburn Spring, Yellowstone National Park, USA - WS (SPAdes) (version 3) | ecosystem: Environmental > Aquatic > Thermal springs > Hot (42-90C)...
ATAGGATTTATTAGCAATTTATTTTTGATAGGGTTAACATTTTATTTGATTTTGAAAGGATATGAACTTGATTATTTAAGAACAATGGTCTTTGCAATGCTTTGTATAGATATTATTTTCTATCTTTTCTCTTGCAAAAATTTGAACAAAAATATTTGGAATATAAATCCTTTTGATAATAAAGTTTTAATTTTAGGATGGTTATTTGGATTAATAGCACTACTAGGTGCAATATATTTAAAGCCTTTAAATATTTTATTAAAAACAACTCCTCTTAGCTTAGATAGCTGGTTAATAATAATTTGTTTTGGGGTTTTGAATTTATTTTTAATAGAAATAACAAAGTATATTATTTTTAAAGTAAAATGAAAGAAAAAGATTATTCAAGAAATAAAATTATTGATCAAAGAAGTAAAAAATTTATATTCGTGCCATTCTGTTTAATTTGTCAAGCTTTTCAGGCTCAAGGAATTGTTAAATATGGATTTAAGGCTGTTATTAAACCTATAGTTAAAGAGATATTAAGGTATGACATAAATATTATTCAAATGCCTTGTCCCGAAAGTCAGTTTGGTGGTTATGAAAGAGGCTTACAAAGAAAACCAAAAAGTATAGATCAGTATGATAAACCAGCTTTTAGAAAAATTTGTAAATATTTAGCTAAAAAAGTAATAAAAATGATAAAAGGAATTTTAGCAAATGGTTATGAGATAATAGCAATTTTAGGGATGGAATTTTCTCCTTCCTGTAGTGTTAATTTTCAATATTCACAAAAGGGCATTGTACCTCGTTCAGGGCTTTTTATTGATTCTTTAAAAAAACAATTGAAAAAAGAAAAAATTAAAATACCATTTATCGGAATAAATAAAAGAAATATCAAAAAATCATTAGTTGAATTGAGAAAAATTTTAGAAAAATAAAAAGTTGACTTTTATTTTTTTTCAATTATAATTATATTAATTTAAGAGTCGGCATTAACAAAACAAGGGACTAACATGAAAAGGTTATTTTTAATAGCTTTAGTTTTAATGGTCGCTTATTCACTGGCATTTGCTCAGACAACAACAACTCAGACAACAACTACACAGGCAACAACAACTACAACTACTAAACCATTTGATCCTCTTGCTTGTGTAAGAGCTTATCTTAAAAAAAGAGAAAATTCTTTAAATGAAGCAAGGGCGAAGTATTTTGATGCAGTAAATAAAGCATATGAAGAAAGAGTGGATGCTATAATGAAGGCTTGGAAAATTGAAAGTAAGCAACAAAGAAGAAAAGAGCTTTCAAAGATTTATAAAGATTTCCAAAAAAAGATCAAAGAAGCATGGAAAGACTATAAAGATACAGTAATAGATATTTATGATGATTACAAAACATTTAGCAGAAAATATTGTGGGGTTAGAATAACTGAAGAAAATTATTCTGTAGATTTAGGTTTTTAAGCAAATAAAAATTTTAACTTTTTATTTATTGTAGGCTTAGGTATATTGAATAAGAAACTTATTGATTTTCCTCTAATAATCTTTTTAATTCGTCTCGAATATTAATAAGCTCTAAGCTGAGAGTTTTACCGCTCTGAGAGATTTCCTCTATAGCATCACAAATATCCTTTATATCTTCCTTGAATTGATCTCTCTCTTCCTTTGGACATTGATTTATTGTGCTTAAGACATATTTTAATAATACAGCAATTTCATTAGATTTTCTTACAGTATCAGCACTTCCTCCTCCATGGAACCAACTGGGGGTTTCTTCTAATTCTTTTAACTTTTTTTTAATTTCCTCGATAGTCTTTTTAATTTCCGTTATTTTTTCCGTAGGCTGTCCTCCTGCTGGCTGTCCTTCTCGGCCCTTTTTTTGAAAGCCTCCTTCTTCTAAATTAAACATTTAAGATTTTTCTATAAAAAATTAATGCCGACTTTTATATTTGAAATAGTGATTTATAGCCTACTATTCTTTAATCTAACATAATTATATCACTAAAATTTAAAAAAAATTTTCCTTCCACATTAGATTAAATACCTTTTAATAACTCTTGTGCTTCTTTTTCGATTTCTGGCAATAATCTTTCTAAATATTCTTTTGTTACTTCTTTTCTTTTCCATATTTCCCAAGCATGATAACCAGGTGCATTTGGATTATCAGGTTTACCACCAATTTGATGAAATGGCTCTAATCCTTTTCTTTCTAAAACTCTTCTTATAGCAATATTATAAGCCTCACATTCCTTTTCAGTTCTACAAGTAAATCCTATCATAAAATTTTTATCTCCATGAGGTTCAATTATTTTTAGCTCAACTTTCTTTTGTTTTTCTTTATTATTAAATTTTTCTGGCATTTGCTCTGTTCTGCTTATTTTGTTCGAACCCTTGAAAACATTATAAAACAAACTCCATGGGAAGTAAAATTAAAGATTAGGAATACATATGAGATTTTAAACAAAGTATAACGCTTTATTTTTTAATTTCTCAGTAATTTTAAAAATTCTTCTACTGATAATCCTGTTTGTTTAATAATGGCTCTTAGTGTGCCTTTCTTTAAATCTTTATTATGGTAAGGAATTGTAATACCGATGTTGCCCTTAACATAAATTCTATGACTTCCTTTTTGTCTTACGAAAACAAAACCTAATTTTTCTAAAACTTTAATCACTTCCTTAGGCTTTAAGGATGGCAGTTTAGATGACATTTAGACTTTTACTTTAACAGGAGCAATAATTATTTCTTCCTCTTCTTTTATCTTCTCTTTATCTTTTTTCATAACTTCAAGATATAGAACTATAGCTTCTTTAATATTCTTTAAAGCTTCATCAAAAGTATCTCCTTCAGAAATACAACCAGGCAAAGAAGGCACAGTAACTGTATAACCACCATCTTCATTTTTCTCAAAGATAGCTGTAAACTGATAGATTTTTTTCTTTAAAGATTTTCTGGCCATTAGCAAAATTTGTTTAATTTGACCTCTTTTAATAAATTATAACATAACCAAGGAGAAAGTGCTAATTTTGAGAAAATTCATTCTGAAATGCCATATACCAGAGCAAAGCACGGTATATGGCCGTGAACCGTGCTTCGTCCCGAACCAGAACGAAGTTCGGTTTGGAATCCTGTACCGAGCTGTGCTCTGGTGCATGGCTCTGGTTCACGGCTCGTCTATATCCTTGGATTTGCGAAAATTAGATAGTTATAAGCATAAGTCAAATTTTGAAATTGGTTAAGTAATATCCCCCATTGCTACTTTATATATTTTTACCCCCCACCCTCTACTTTATATATTTTTAGGTAGTTAAGTTCTAAAATCCCTTGACAAATAAAAAATGAGCGTTAAAATCTTATAGGATTAAAAAACAACTATTTTACAACTATTATGGCTAATCCAAATATAAAACCAAGATGGAAGAAAGGAGAATCTGGTAATCCTGCTGGTAGACCGAAAGGAGCAAGAAACTATAAGACTTTATTCAGGGAAGCCTATGTTGCTATAGCTAAAGATTTAAGATTGGGTAAAAATCCTGATGTTTTGTTGGTTGAAATTTTAAAAAGAGGAATTAAAGAAGCTTTAAAAGGAAATTATCCATTCTACAAACATATTATAGACAAGATTGTATGGGAAACCAAAAAGTGAAACTAGTGTAAGTTTAAGAGAAGAAAGATTAGAGAAATTAGAAGAAGAATTATGGAATTGGGTTAAGGAAGATTTATTCTAAACAAAATCCATTGACTAACTCTGTAGCACAACAAAATGGTTTTCCTTTTGATGGACAGTAGTACTTAGAACCATCTGGACAATTTATTGGGCTATAACCATTACAAGAATCAGGACCAGTATATTTTTCTAAAGTGATTTTTCTCTTTGAGAAAATTACCACTCCAATAAGATCGCTTTTTTTATAGATATTTGGATAAAGTTCTATTTGTTTTAGATTATCTTTTTTTCGGTTTAGTGGGTATTCCAAAGAAATGGCCTTGAGGAACTATTATTTGATTTTTACTCTTATCGTCAATATAACTCATTGTTTCAAAATCATACACAGCTTCAAGCTCTTCGCCATTCACAAAGAATGTCCCATTTTTTAATTCAATCTTATCTCCTCAAGTCTAATAACTAAAGAAATAATATTCTTGCCTTCTGTATTTATCACAACAATATCTCCTTTATTAATGTTTTTAGTTTTCTTTACTATGATGGAGTCTCCTTTGTGTAAATAAGGTTGTAATCCATCATTCATCACAGTACCACGTTCAAAGAATAAGCTACTAATGATTATTGCCAGGAAAATCACCATAAAAACTTTTGCCATTTTAGCTCCAACTTTTTTATAAGTGATAAAGATTATTGTTAGCCAAGCTAAAATTGAGCCCACCCAGAACAGTATTGTGTGCCACCGAAAATACCACGCAGGAGGATTTTGACAAAAAGAAGAGGGGGTTGGAATAGTTAGGTGAACATAAAAACCCAAGCTAGATTGGATAACTAAACTGACAACTGCACCAACAATTGTTGCCACAACTACCCATAAAAATTTCTTCAAAATTGTTTTTTGTTTTATTTTCTTGGTTAAATACAGCTATATCTTCCTGATTCTTCATTTTTTAGGGTAAAGTCTGATTTTTAGTGATTTTTAGGACCTAAAATTATTAAAAATTAATGTAAATAAGCGACTTTTTTGCTCTTTTAATGTTAACTTTCTATAATTATACCTCTTAATTTACCATCGGAGAATTTCCAAAATTTTTTATTTTTACACTTTGAATATTTGAAAATCATAAACCTTAATATATTTATTTATAATTATTTTAGGTCCGGATTTTCAAACTTTACCCTTTAATATGCTATAATTAAACTCATAAAAGCCTAAAAATCTTAAAATTTGTATATAAAACTATGGATTTGAATGAGTTTTTAACAAAAGAAATTAAAGACAGATTCCAACTCTTTAAAGGATTGAGGAGCGAAGATGAAGATAAAAAAATACTTGAAAAAGTCTATAAAATTTGCATTGAAGAGATTATTTCATTTATCCAAGAAAATTTGACTGATGAAGAAATCAAAAAATTTTATGAAGCGGCAAAAGAAAATAACATTAGTAAATTATTAAAGCTTTTAGAAACTTTTTTCTTAGACAGTTATAATTCGTGGCGCTTAAAAATTCGAATTTCCAAGTTTTTAGATAATCTTTTATTGAAATCTTTGGATAACATAAAAAACAATGAATAAAAGAGAATTATATAAAAGAGCAGAAACTAGATTAAATTTTGAGGATAGAAATACTTTCAAGAAAGTAGAAATAAACGGAAAAATTATTGCTGTTCCTGTACCAGAATCTTTACAACTTTTTGTCAAAGATAAAAAACTAACTGAAAAAGGGCGGTGGTGGACAAAGTATTTTTACGAAGAGGTCTTAAAAACTATTCCAGAAGATTCTAAGCTTGAACACATAGAAAGTAATTTAAAAAGTGCTTTGTCTGCATTAAAGGAAAGTTGCCCATCACAACTTTATGATTTACTCAATAAATCTATCAGGTTGAGAATAGAAAGACTAAAAAGCATAAAATATTATGAAGAAATAAAAACTTCAAATTCTCCATTTTTAGACTTTATAGATTTTCTAAAAAGTTATTATCAAAAATTGGATCCATTTTTTGTTGAAAATTTTTCTCTGCCAGTTATTTTAAAAGTTAAAAAAGAAATCTATAAAATAGCGGAGTCAATAAAAGCAAGCTACAAAGATATAATAGATGATGAGCAAAAATTTAATCTTCTTATTTCTTTTATTGAAAAGAAGTTTGTAGAGACAAGCAAGAGTTTGTTTGTAGAAAAAACTGAAGGTAAGGTTAAGTTAAAAGATGTTGCCGAAACTGTAATGAAAGAACTAAGGAATAAAGAAAAAGAATTAATTTGGGAATTTCAGGGATACTTACAAAAAATTCCTCAATTAACCACAGAAAATATAACCGAAATTTCTTTCAGTAAAAAGACTCCAGATAGTACAACAAAAAGAAAAGGGGTATCTAGAAAAATAAGGGATATATTAAGAAAGATTTTTTGGACTCTAGGCCTTGCAGTAGTTTCTGTTGCTATGGTCAGTAGTCCGATTAAAACTCGTCAACCGATTAAAACTCTCCCTAAAATTGAAATTGTCAGTGATAGAGATGTTGTGTCCAAAACTTTTAAACCAGAAGATTATGATATTGAAACTTTGTTAAGATCAATAAAAGAACCAATTACAGAAAAAATTGAAATTCCAAAAGAACTACTTTTAAGACATTCAAAGGAAAGATTTTTAAGGTTAGAGCCCGGTGAAACTTTTTATATAGAGGATTTATACCGATATATTCAAATATTAACAAAAGAAGTTTTCGAGAAAAAACCAGATATAAATGAATTAAAAAAATTTGTGACAACTGTAAGGTTTCTATTAAGCGCCAAAGCTTTAAATCCACAAGCTATAAAGTTTAAATTAGTTGAAAATAATGGTTATTTATCATTAGAAGCTGTAGATTATTTAGAAAACATAGAAGTAAAAGAAACTATTAAAGGAGATGTAGTAATTATTGGTAACGAACTTGAATCAATAGTTGGAGCCATTTCTGCCGCGAAACAAGGTAAAGTTGTGATTTTAGTTTACGATGGTCCTTTAGGAGGATTAAGTTCTGATAAGGGAGGGAATATGCGCTATTTCGATTTTGTATCAAGCGCGCCAATAACTCCAGAAATGAGAGAGCTTTTTGAAGCCCTTGAAATGACTCAACCAGGTAAACAAAATGTGATTCCAAATGGAGTTGAAGAAAAATTATTGACACTTCTTCAAAAATATCCCAACATTAAATTAATTAAAACTAGAACTTTCAATAGTATTTTGGTGAGAGTAGAAAATAATAAAATACTTTCAATTAAAACGGAAGAGGGTAGAGAGATAGAAGCAGAAAATTATATAGACTCAACTCCAGATGGTGTTTTGGCAATAAAAGCAGGTGTGCCTTTTACTATTGAAACTTTAAATCTTGCTTATGGGGCGGTTTTTGACCTAAAATATCTAACCAAAGCCGATTTAGAAAAGCTAGAAAATATTGATATTGACGAAGTATTGAAAATATCTGGCGTAACTTTGGAAGAAGTAATGGCACATAAAGAATTGAAAACCCTCTACGAAGAATTAAAAAATACTCCCCAAGGCGCTAATGTGTATGAATTTTACACTCGTTGGGGCTATCAATTTTTAGCTAAGGCTTTTAAGTTTTATTTGAAAGCTAAAGCTTTAAAAAATCCAAGTGATTTATTATTACAAAAAACAGCAGAGGAGACAATGGTCGATGGATTTAATGTGGCAGTTAGAGATTCTGAAATAGGGTATGAAGCTACTTTTAACAGCCTGAGTTTTAATTCTGATAAGTCTTATCACCAAGGCGACCACAATGTTTTAACAGATAATGATTTACTTTTCCAAATCATTCGTCGTTCACTATTAGAATTTGAAGAATTTACTAAGAAACTTATAGGTAACCATATTGAAATTAGAATTCCTGAAGAACTTTATGTAAGAGGGCAAACAATCGCTTTTAATAACCTTCCCTTGAAAGGTATGTTAAATTCAGAGGGAAATGCGGTATTTGTATATGGTTGGGATGTAAGAGGCATAGGAGAAAGATATCCAGGAGATGAAACAATGGAATTATATTACAATACATTAAAATATCTTGAAAATTTTTCCAATCGTCATCCTATAGAAGTGAAATGGGAGGTTTCAGCTTTTCACACGCAATTAATGGAAAACCTATTTGGGGTAGGAAAAAATTTTTGCAATCCTGATGCTGCTCCAACTTATAGAATTATTCAAAATCTAATGCTAGTTATGGAAGAATTAGTAAGAAATTTAGATAATGAAGAATATTGGGGAAGTAGGAAAATTTTAACCAGAAAAATACCATTATCACCTAAAGTTATAATAACAATCTCATCTTCTCCAGAAGCTAAAGTAAAATTTAAAGGATCACAAATTGTGTTTGAAATTCCTTGGAAATTGCTGCTTAGAACCGGTTAATAAAAATAATGAAAATTATGTTCTTTTTTTATTTCGTCACAAGCTTGGGTTGCAACTCCGCACTGCTTACTTTATTCGAACCCTTGAAAATATTATAAAGCAAACTCCTTGGGAAGTAAAATTAAAGATTAGGAATACTTATGAGGTTTTAAGTGCTTTATAATTAAAAAACAACTATTTTACAACTATTATGCCTAATCCAAATATAAAACCAAGGTGGAAAAAAGGAGAATCTGGAAATCCTGCTGGAAGACCAAAAGGAGCAAGAAATTATAAAACTTTGTTCCGTGAAGCTTATGTTGCTATAGCTAAAGATTTAAGATTGGGTAAAAATCCTGATGTTTTGTTGGTTGAAATTTTAAAAAGAGGAATTAAAGAAGCTTTAAAAGGAAATTATCAATTTTATAAAGATGTAATGGATAGAATGTTTGGGAAACCTAAAGAAAGAATAGAAGAAGAAACAAGAGAAAGATTGTTGATAATTGATAAAGAGGATGAACGATCACCAATTATATAATCCCTTTAGATATTTAGTTTTCAATATACCCCCTAAAGAGTCAAACGCCCCCTTAATACCAAAAGTTGCTATTCCTATATAGCAGTCTTTGCTCGGATCATCTAATAAGACTGGAGCCCCTGAATTTCCTTTGTCTATCTTCGCATCAGTTTTAAAATAATATTCATCTAAGCTTCCGCTTATAATTCCATTTGTTACTGTTAATGTTTCTCCTCCATAAGATGGATAACCTAAAATTAATATTGGATCGCCTATATTAACAATATCAGAATTACAAGCTTGAATATATGGGAAGTTTCTATCTTGTATATCTACTGCCTTCTTGCTTGATTCATTCCATTCTTTTTCTAAATATAAAACAGCATAATCTAAATCCGGGTCATATATATCGGTAATTTTTGCTGAATAAATTTTTGTTGGTGGGCTTTGAAAGTTTTCTGGAAACATAACAATACAATGAGGAAAATAACTGTTTTTTTACTACATGATAATTTGTAAGAATAAGCCCATCCGAGCTGATTAAAAAACCCGTTCCTACATCAAAGTTTTCTTTAGTTTTATCAACGGCACATTCAATTTTTCCAACAACATTTGAATATTTTGATATAAATGTATCTTGGTTCGTAGTTTCTCCATAATGGCTTACATAATACCCCGCTATAGCACCAATGAGGAGTAAAATACCTCCGAGTACTAAGCCTATGATTAGGAAATTTTTAGCTTTTTTAGGATCCCTGTCTTTATTAATAAGCCATGCTAAAATTGCTCCCAAAGGAATAAAGCCTATACAAACTAGAGAAAGTAAATACCACCAATTTGAAACTTTTTGAGGTTGAGATTTTAATCCTTGTAATTGTATTTCCTCAGAAGGTTCAGCATTTTCTGACTTTAGTTTATAACCACAATTACCACAAAACTTATCTTCGGGTGATATTTGAGCTCCACAATTCGGGCAATTCATTTTTATTGGCGGTTAATTTTAAATAACCCTTCCAAAATTTTATCACAAGTTTTCGCATCCTCAATTCTTCCTTGTTTTTCAAAAAGTTCTCTTGCTTTTAAAATTTCTTCCTTTGCTTCATCATATCGTTCTAAAATTGTTAATAAAACCCCTAAATTTGCATGTGCTTCTGCGTAATTGGGATTTATCCTTATTGCTTCTCTGTATTCTTTCTCTGCTTCATCGTATCGTACTAGGCTTTCCAATAAAGATGCAAGGAAAAGATGTATTTCTGTATTATTTGGATCAATTTTTATAGCTTCTTTTAATTCCCTTTCTGCTTCTTCATCGTATTTCCCTGATCTTGCCAACAGTTTTCCTAACTCATAATGTGCTATTGCGTCATTTGGATTTTTTTCTATTCTTTCTTTTAATTCTTTTATTGCAGCCTCTTCACGCTCTTTTTCATATTCTTTTTTTGATTTTCTTAATCCTTCTTCTTCATCTTGAATTAATTTTACTCCACAATTTGTACAATATTTATTTGTAGCGGGGTTTTCTTTTCCACATTTTGAACAAAAGACTAAATTAAAAGTTTCGGTTTTTTGCTCTTCTATTATCTCTTTTAAAATTTTGTTAGCTATGTTTGTATATCTAATTGGAGCAAAAATAGAGTTATCACTAATATCTATCTCATGTATTTTCTTTAGTAAGTTTAACAATTTTTTCTTTTCCCCTTCATTTAGATATTCAAGAGCTTTTTTAAGAAGAATGAAATAATGGCAAGCTAATTCTGCAACCGGCATAACAGATGGGGACCAATCGTTAATTATGGTATATTTACTTCCTATTCTTTCAATTGTAACCTTAAATTCGAGTTTAGGATATCTTTCTGAATAAAATGAAATTATATCTTCCTTAGGCATTAACTCATCAAAATCAAACTGAAAGTTCTTTTGAATTATCTCTTCTATGGTTTCTTTGAAAAGATAATTAGCCGCAGGTTCTGTAAGGAAAACCCATTTGAGCTTAATTGTGTACAACGAAAACAAAGCATACAAAGAAGGTTTGTCAATAAAAGATAATTCGCATCTATATACACCCTTTTCGCAAATCACTCTTGCTTTTGCTACTTCCATAATGTCGAAAGAATTATTGTTGGAAATCTCTCTATCCTCAGTATCTTGATTCTTTTCTAAAGACAAAAATGTAGAAGGCAATATTATGTTATTGTTTATATCTTTTACTATAACTGCTCCTTTAAAAATAACATCTTCCCAAAAATTTTTGTTTCTAAGCATAGTTTCAATTACACCTTGTTCTAAAGTTTTTCTATTGGAATCGTGTAATGTTATTCCTAAAACAAAAGAACCCATATAACGAGCCAAAATTGTTTAAATATTAAAAGTATCACAGGTAATATAAGAAGAAATATTAAGGAAATGGTGTAATAGAAATAATAAGCTACTTTTTCTGGCGCAGGGAAAAAAGGAGAGGAAAGAATATATCCAAATCTTTCTCCTTGAAGAATCTTTAATTTATCACTTTTATATTCATTAACAAATTCTTCGTGGGTTAAATATCTAATTCTTTCCTCATCCATATTTATAAATTTTATAAAAATTTTTAAATTTTTTACAAATTTTTCATTTTTTAAAAAAGCTGATACTGTTTGTTTGTGCGTAAATTTGGTAATTGAACAATAAAAAGTTTATTTTTAAGCTTTTTCTCTAATTTTTTAATACTATTTATTACATTCCTTTATCTATGTTTGAATATTTTATTTTTCTTTTACCTCAAAATAATAATTACATTTTGTTCCCCATAAGCCTAGCCTTTTTTCTTTTGCTTGTTTTTCTAAATAATCAAATTGCTTCATAAATTGGAATGGTTCATAAATATAATTAAAAGCATAACCTTCTTTAATAAGTTCAGCATTTATTAAAAGTCCATTGGGAAGGAATACATATCTTAAAAGCCTTCCATATTTATCTCTATTAGAAGATAAAGGATCAGGAATAAGATAAACATATTTACCTTCTAAAAGTTCTTTGGTTCTTTGGCTTGCTTCTTTCCCAAAACATTCTTCTGGTTTATAAGGGTTAGGAACTTCTGGTGCATCAATTCCTAATAATCTTACCAATTCTATTTTATTATTAAGCTCTACTTTTATTGTATCCCCATCTATTACTTCTGCTACTTTATAAAGAGCTGGAGCTTGTTTAATTATAGGTTTATGAGGAGCAAAATAACCAATAATTCCAGCCAAAATAATTATTATTGCTAAAGATACACTCTTATTTAATTTTGATTTGGTTAGGATCATGGATAATAATCTCCGCTCTTCCTTGATAGGTTCGAATTAATCCGCTAATTTCTACTACTTTACCTTCATATTGTTTAGGATCAGAAAACTTATAAGAATCAGAAGAAAATATTACTGAAGAAAAAGGACAAGTTCTATAATCTGGACAAAAATTAAGAAATATATTACCCTTACGAGAAATATGAACATTATCAACCTTTCCTGTTACACATTTATTTTCTCCAACATATTTTTCAGCTTCTCTAAAATCAATACATGGTCCAGATGGTTTTTCGAATCCTTCATTTTGTTGTTGAGAAATAGATGGCTGAGATATCCTTTCTGTAGTAGATGGTACAGTAGAAGTTATTTTTGATAGAGATAAATAAATAAAACCACCGATTATAAAAGCAGCTATTATGATTGCTATGATTATTTTATTTTCTTTACTCATTCCTGATTTTTAGTTAATTGTGGCCATTTTATTCTCTTTTATATTTTATAAACTTCTGTAAAAATTTAAAAATTTTTCAATTTTACAATTTCTTAATTTTTATCTACAATTTTTTTTTGAAAAGAGGAATTAAGGAGGCTTTGAAGGGAAATTATAGTTTTTATAAAGATATTATGGATAGAATGTTTGGTAAACCAATGCAAATAATTGAAAGTGATTAAAAGAGATTGTTGGTATTAACAGACGAAGAAGAGGCTTCGAATTTCATTTAAATTTTTTGAAACACTCATCCTTAGTATTTTCTAATCTATCCTCACAATCTTCAGCCCATTCTTTGATCAAAAATTTACATTTTCCTGTTTTTAACACTTCTGGACAATCTTCAAAAAGATAAGGATTTTTTGCACAGGATTTTTTATAATCTTCACAATATCCTTCCCAACACTTTAAATAAACTTCTTCTGCATCTGATAAACACTCTTCAAGTGCTTGTTTACGATTTTCTTCTTCTTGTTTTTGTAATCTTTCTTTATTTGGTAGATAAAAAACATATCTATAAAAAATAGCAAAGGACAAGAGGAAAATAGAAAATACAATAGCTATTTTTAGTAAATTGTCTATACTGAGATACTTCTTAAAATTTTTGACATCTGTTTTATTCTGATTATCTATTTTATTTTCTGTGCCCATCTATATAATTTTAAAAAATATATTTAAATCAAAAAATACTTTATAATTAAACCTTATATCAACGAAACGTTTATATAAATCATCGTTCCAATCTTTCCATAAACTTATCAATGCCTCCAGCACGTTTTATCATTTTCACACATTCTGAATAATATTTATCAGGATAGATTGCACCGTATTTATTCCAAATTTTCACTGTTATAGAATAGCAAAAATCTTTTATTTTTTTATTTTGTTCATATCTATCGGCAAGATACCCTCCTACAAAAATCAAGATAACAAACAAAATAATGAAGAAATTAACTTTATTTTCACCATACTTATCAGCAAGCTTTTTATACAGTTTTTGTAATAAAACTGGTCCTATAGGATGTGTCATTTTTTATTTTTACATTTCTAAATAAATTATTTTCTCTCTATTAGTTTAATTTTACAATATTTATCAAATTTTTATATAATTTTACCAAATTTTAACAAGGTTTTGGTTTTTTCTAAATTTTAGGGGTTATATTGGAGGAATTATTATAAAAGGTGATAAATTGAAGAGCTTTTTAAAATTAATTTTAGTGTGCGCTCAATTTTAGTTGTTTTAAAATATTTCAATGTCTTTGATTATCTGTATTTGAGAGAAAA
>Ga0209225_1003309_pt1 | contig 13576 bp, 13 predicted proteins | sample WasSprMetagenome_FD_184732 | JGI IMG/M metagenome (GOLD analysis project Ga0209225, IMG submission 184732) | Sulfidic aquatic microbial communities from Washburn Spring, Yellowstone National Park, USA - WS (SPAdes) (version 3) | ecosystem: Environmental > Aquatic > Thermal springs > Hot (42-90C)...
GACATCAAATGAAACCTTGTTCACTGCCTTAATGGTTGCAAACAGTGTCCTATAGTGGACAGTAAGACCCCTAACCTCAAGCGTATTTGCCGACACATCTATTCACCTCTAGCCCTAGGATTGAATACCTCCTCAAGCGAATTGACGAGGAGGTAAAGCGAGGTTATCAGGACAACTATCACTATTCCTGGAAGGAGCCATGCCCACCATACCCCTGAAACCAGTGCCCCCATCTGGAGCCACTGCTGTACCCTTGCAAAAAGGGACCAATCCGAGGCCTTGATGCCGAGAAACTCTAATGTAACGATGGTCCCCAATGCGTTGGCAAGCTGTATAACGAAGACTAGTAGGACATACGACGCCATGTTGGGCAACAGATCCTTAAAGATTATTTTCAATGTAGAGTTGCCGCTAAGCTTCGAGACGGCAACGAAGTCGCTCACCTTTAGTGCCGAAGCTATAGACCTTGTAGCCCTGGCAGTCCAGTGCCAAGAAAGCAGACCCGTCATAACGCCGAGGAGCACTATTGTATATAGATCTTTAAATGGCCCAGTCACTGGGGCTCCCAAGATGTAGAACGTCCCCAGGATGACTAAGAGAAAAGCCGGCGGAAGCATCAGTAGGAGAATTGTTAAACCGTCTAGAACTGAGTCTGTTACCCCACCTACGTAGCCGGCTATGATGCCGAGGCCGACACCGACAATTGTTGCGATTAGCGCGGCAATAAGTCCTACTGATAGGGATACCCTTAGCCCATACACAGTTGCACTGAAGACATCGTATCCCATATTATCGACACCGAAGGGGTGTTCCCATGAGGGTGGCTGGGACCTCACTGGGAGAACCTGGTTGGGCTTGTATGGCGTCAAAAAAGGCCCAATTATGGCTAAAGCGATTACTGCGAGGATTGCTGAGACGCAGAGCCAGAACATCTTATTCCTCTTTAACAAATAGATAGTTATGCTTCTCGACATTTCACACACCCGATATGCCGAGCCTTATCCTTGGGTCTAGCATTGCGTACAAAATGTCCACAATAAAATTGGCCACAATAACCATCAATGTGTAAGCGACAATTATTCCCTGGATGAGAAAGACGTCCCTGAAGTTAATTGCATAAATCAAAGCTATGCCTGCTCCAGGATAATTAAACACAGAGGAGACAACGATGCCCGCGACTATTATCGTTCCTAGCTGTATTCCGAGACCAGATATCTGTGGATTAATAGCGTATCTGAACGCGTACTCTGCAATTTTCCTGTCGGAGAAGCCTAGCATCTCCATGTACCTGGAATAGTTTGAGCCAAGCTCCTGAATCATCATAGACCTCATTCCAGAGGCCCATCCACCAATAGCTATGAGGGTCAGTGACAAGAAGGGGAGAGTATAAGCTTTCAAGAAATTTGTAAGGGTTTCCCAGCTAAAAGTAGTGAAAATAGCGTCTATATCGCTAGACATAATCGTTGCCTTGAATACGGGATAGACCACGCCGAGCTCATAGGCAAAGAGGAGCCCAAGTAGGAAATAGGGAGTAGCTGTCAAAACGTAGAATATGGGCAATAGAAACTTGTCGAGCTTTCTGTTCCTAGCGGCTAGAGCACCGATATAGTTCCCGATGAACCAGCTAACGAGGACGCTTGGCGTCAAGAGTAAGAGATCTCTAACGAGTATCTCACGCAACTTGCTTGTTACCGGTGCAGAGAAATAGGTGCTGTAGCCCAGGTCACCCATTATTAGCCTGCTCCAAAACAGTGCGTACTGCTGTGGCAGGGGAAGGTTCCACCCTAGAAACTCTATAGCTCTCCTCCTGTATTCTTCGATTTGTTCCTCTGTGTATCTTACGCCTGGAGCCATCATGGACCTCATTACATTGGTAAGGGCTGGGTCTCCTGGGGCGAAGCGGATAAGTAGCCATACAATAGTTATGGCAATAACGAAAACGACTAGATATGTTGCTCCGCGCTTTAGAATATAGGATTTAACAGACATGTTTTCTACACCTAAAAATATAAAACAAAAAAATATATTTTTTAATTTTCTTTATTGCTTTCCCGCCTCTTCTTTTTTGGGCTTCTTTCTAAGGAACATGTAGACAGCTATGACAATGATGACAAGCACTACGATGACTATGCCTATTATAGTGTAGTCTGGGCCAGCAGGAGCTGTTGGCTGTGTAGTTGGCTGGGGCTGTTGCTGTGCTGGCTGTGTTGCCGGCTTGAGGTTGAGGAGCACCAGCAAGCCGCCGTGTTGCCATTGTCCGTTCCAGTTTGTTGGAACAGCGTATGGGTTATTCTCGTTCGGCCACCCTGTCCAGTACTTCTGGGAAGCAAGGAACCAGTAACCATTCAGCCAGAGTGGTAATGCTGGCATCTCGTCTAGCAAGATCTGCTGGATGTCCCTCAGGACGCTCTTCATCTTGTCTGTCTGGTCTGGAGGTATCTTGCCGAGCTGGGTAATCAGTTGCTGTAGCTTCGCGTTTTGGTATCTACCCATGTTTCCTGTCCATATGCCAGGCGTAGCGTTGTAGGCCCAGTAGTATAGCTGGTATGGAGTGGGCGCGGCGAAGCTTCCGAAGTTGTTTATAGCTGCGTCATATGTGCCCTTGTCTATTTGCTCAACATATGCGCCGAAGTCTGGGAAGACAGCTTCCGCGTTTATTCCGACAGCCTTCAAGTCGTCTGCTATGCTGATTGCGGCGAACATCCAGTCTGTCCAGCCATAAGGAACGATTATTGTTACTTTTAGTGGCTTGCCGTCTGGGGTCTCGCGCCAGCCATCCCCATTGACGTCCTTGTATCCAGCCTGGTCTAGGATCTGCTTAGCCTTCTGTGGGTCATACTTGTATCCATACTGGTTCAACAAGTCTGTGGCAAGGTATTGTTGCCAATATGGTAGGAGGCCAACAGGGTTTGAGGCGACGACTGCACCTTCATAAGCCGAGTTAATTATCTTGTTTATGTCTATTGCATAGTAGAGTGCTTTCCTGAAGTTGGGGTCGTTAAATGGCTTCTTGGCCGTGTTCAAGAAGAGGAATGCAACGTTTGCCGACAAGTAGTATGGGCTCTTTGAATAGAATGAAACTACGTAGCCTTTCTGAACCATTGTTGGTCCTCCTGGTATGTAGAAGGTACTCCAGTCGAGCTCGCCGGCTCCCAGCATGTTAGCAGCTACCTGGTTGCTGTAGACAATTACTCCCTTTATGTACTTGGGGCCTGGAAGCTTTCCGAAGACGTCTTTGCCCCACCAGTTGTCGACTCTTTCCAGTATGAAGTAGTCGTCACCTGTGTATAGCACCTTGTACATTCCGCTTCCCAGAAGCTTTGTGGGATCCTTGTTTTCGGCAATGACGGGCCACTTGCCGAGGTCTGTCAGCTCGTCTCCGTACTGGTTCACATAGGGTTCATAGTATTTCTTGGGGAGAATTGGTGTACTGTAGAGCTGGAACAGGAAATCTCCATAGTTAACGTTCTGCGGGTCAAATTTAAAGCGGACGGTCTTGCTATCAACAACAACGACATCTGTGATGTAGTTTCTTACTCCTGCCCAAGCGGCAGAAGTAACTTTCCTTGGAACATCGTAGAACGTAAACCTTACGTCGTCTGCTGTTACGGGGCTCCCATCCCACCATTTGGCCTCTGGCCTAATCTTGATCTCGACCTCGGTTGGAGATATCCAGTTGGGCAGGGCTGCGGCAAGCCACGGCTGGAACCTTTCGTTTTCAGGCTTGATTGGGATCCATAGGTATAGCGGCTCATAGATTAGGCCGTTTGTTCCTGAGACAGAGCCGCCATAATTGAGTGGATTGAATTTCTTGGGGGGCTCCCACCATGCTCCACCAGTTATTAGCGTCTGTTCTCTTGGGATGTTTGGTGGTTGCGCGAAGACGGGTACAGCGACAATAATTGCTATCAGGAGTATGGCTATTACCAGGGATATTTTCCCTTTGCTCATGTTTATCACGGTTGTATTTTTTAGGCATGTTATAATTAGCATGGCTCTTTATAAATTTTGTGGTAGTTATTTTTAAGCTAAAAGTTCTCTTGGAACGCATTTAAAAGTATATACTAAGTATTTTTATAATTATTAGTTGATTTATAGCTAGGGGTTAAGTTTATAAGCATCCACAGAAAAACCTAAATTGACTAAAATGGTTAGAAAGGAATTCCCTGAGAACTTTAAATGGGGCGTCTCTCAGTCGGGATTCCAGTTCGAGATGGGCGACCCCTACAGGAGATACATCGATGTAAACACTGACTGGTGGCACTGGGTACGAGACCCCAAAAACATAACGAGCAAACTTGTTAGTGGCGATTTGCCCGAGGAAGGTATAAACTATATCGAGTTTTACAGGCACGACCACGAATACGCGAAAAACCTTGGAATGAATATTTATAGGCTGGGTATAGAGTGGAGCCGTATTTTCCCCTATCCGACAACATTTATTGAGACGGATGTAGCCTACGACGGGAACGGTCTCGTCCAGGATGTAAAGATAGATAAAGAGACTCTAGCCAAGCTTGACAAGATAGCCAACAGGGACGCCGTTGCAATGTACCGTGCAATAATACAGGACCTCAGGTCGAGAGGCTTCAAAGTAATTGTAAACTTGTTCCACTTCACTCTGCCATTCTGGCTACACGATCCAATCAAGGCCAGGGAGACAAACCTCAACAACGACAGAAGGGGGCTCGTAGAGGAAAGCTTCCCGATAGAATTTGCAAAATACGCTGCATATATTGCCTGGAAAATCGGAGACCTTGTGGACATGTGGTCGACAATGAATGAGCCAATGGTGCCAGTAGAGCTCGGCCTTATTGGGCCCTATACAGGTTTTCCGCCAGGCGTGATGAGGCCAGACGTTGTACCAAGAGCCATGGCTAATATTGCCCTTGCACATGCACTTGCCTACGAACAAATAAAGAGGTTTGACACCGCCAAGGCTGATGCGGACTCTTCTTCCCCCGCGGAGGTGGGCATTATCCACAACATTATCCCAGCTTATCCTGTAGACACGGCAGGCAACGATAGGGCTGTTGAGCACTACAACTATTTCCATAATACCTATATTTTGGACGCTATTACAAAGGGACAAGTAGACCTAGAACTAGACGAGAAAACCATTGTTAAGGCAAATGTTCTAGGCAACAAGCTTGACTGGCTAGGTGTAAACTACTATACAAGGATAGTTGTCAGAGAACAGAAAGGGAGGTTCCCCGGTCGACCAGTCCTAGACTTTGACGGAGTAGCAGGCTACGGATATGCATGCGTCCCATTCGGCTTCTCAAAGATTGGAAGACCATGCGACGGTATGGGGTGGGAAATGTATCCAGAAGGTCTTCTAGATGCCCTAAAGATAGGCTACAAATACGCCAGCAAGATATATGTCACAGAGCATGGGGTATCAGACGCTAGGGACATACTTCGGTCAAAGTCAATCGTAAACCACCTTTACATCTTGCATGAGGCAATCGAAAGCGGCATCCCAGTTAGGGGGTATCTACACTGGGCCCTAACAGACAACTATGAGTGGCCCCACGGATTTAGACAGCGCTTCGGTCTCTACGAGGTTGACTTGCTTACAAAAGAGCGGAGGCCGCGGAAGTCAGTAAGCCTTATGCAGGAGATAATCTCCGGGAACTCCCTTAGAGATAACCATTTATCAGCCCTCATATCCTTCAACAAACATAGCAGTGAAAATATATGACCAAAACCATAGCGGTAGACGAGGCTACCTGGAAAAAGCTAAGGGCACTTAAAGACAAGCTTGGACTGCAGTCCTACAACGACGTTATAAACATCCTGGTTGAGCGATGGCACGTCACTGAAATAAAAGAAGCCGTAGACACATTGAGCCTGGATCTTGAGCCGCAAGAAGCCGTCTCCATACTTAAAAGCATGAGAAAAATGAGGGCGCCAAACATTGACAAACAGTGAAGAGCTCCTCGAACAATCCGACCTGTTGCTTGACGCGTCAGCTCTGGCTGTACTTCACAGCTCAAAGTATAGGGACTTTATACCCATAATTGTTTCTAGATTCAATGTTCACGTTACAATTTTCTCGCTGGTAGAGTTCGCAGCGTCTATATACTATACGAGAAAAACACCGCCCTCCACAAGTATAATGCAGGTCATGCGGAAAATATACAACGTGATTGACACCCTCGACGATGCACTCATTGAAAAAATCGCAATGCTGATGGGAGAGCTTACTCACTACTCTATACCTGCCACTTTTGAAGACATAGCCAACGTAGTCATAGCCCTGCAGAGAAAAATGGTTCTTGTAACTGGGGACCCCGAGAGATACACGGGTCTAGAAAAATACGGCGCGATAATACTTAACGTGGAGGAACTTATCCGGTCAACGGAAGAATTCTTGGAAAGAGAAATCAAGCCATAAGTTTCTCGCAACTCCCTTCACTTTTAGTAGTAATCGCACTTTTAATAATAACATAATGGAAAGAATATACTCAAACTTCGTCGTGCCTAAGAGCATGTAGACCTTGAACTGACTTGTAAGCCCCGTCAAGCGAGACTATAATTCCGTCAAAGAGCAAGGCAGTAGCAGCGTGCAACGAGTCAAAAAATGAAAGGTCATGCTTCTCTCTTAGCACTGAAGCCCTAATTTGTACTTCAAGCGTTGGAGGCGTTTCTCCCAAGTTTGGAGAGTTCCAAAAGTAGAATAGGTCTTCCCTAATATCACGCTCGCCGTATCCCCTTTACCTAAGGAGCAAGGAATATTCTAAATAAGCCGAGGAGGCAACTCTTACATTTTTGTATTTTCCTGTAGCTACCCTTTCAAAGAATTTGCTAACAACTTAGCGATAATTATCATTCTTGTTAACATAGGCAATCAATGAGTCTACCCCCACAATCATTTTCCAGCCTCCCTCATGATGACTCCCTCAGCTTTTTCCTCTACAACGTCATAAGTAAGAAGGGGGTCCTCGTACTTAGCGCGCAAAGCTTTTGCAGTTCTTAATTACCTCTATGATCACTTTACCATTTTCCACTCTCCATACTAGAATGTTCCCTACCTCTAATCCTAAAACTTTCCTGATGCCTGCTGGAACACTTGTAAGATACTTATTACTTACTTTGCTATGCTCCGTAACTAATCCTAAGAATTATAAGAAATCTTAGCTTAAAAATTTTCTTAGCTCAGTTATTTCTACCAAATTTAATAAATCGTATATTCCACGAGATTTTGCTTATTATTTGGCTCTTTAGTTATTTACTCGTTTTTCTTACTGTTTGATATAGTTGTTTTGTTTGTACCATTGGATTGTTTCACGTAGCCCAGTCTTGAGGTCGTATCTTGGCTGGTAGCCCAGTTCCTTTATGGCTTTTTGTATGCTGTAGGCCCTGTCCGTGGTTACGGAGTCTACAAGCGCCGTCCTGTGCATCAGGTTTCCCTCTCCAGTTAGACGGTCATAGGCTTCTAGGGGTGCTAAAAGGATCTTCGCTAGTAGGGGTGGTACACTTATCTTGGGTGGCTTTATCCCTGTTAATTCATAGAGTATCTCGTATACCTGGTTGTACGTGTACCACTTGTCCTCAGTGATTATATATGTCTGGTTGACAGCGACATCTTTTTCCAGTGCAAGCATGAAGCCCTGGACAACGTCCTTCACATGTGCGAACTGGATTAGTGTTTCCCCTGTCCCTATCTTCACGAGGCTGGCAAGCCCCCTGTTGGCATAGCTCGTGATAAACCAGTACGACACGTCGTCAACGTTTCGTGGACCATATATCCCCGAAGGCCTAATAATCGTGTATCTTAGCCCCTTCTCTGCCAAGGCCTTTACCTCTGCTTCCGCCTTTGCCTTGGATCGCCCATATTCGAACTGCGGGTTTAGTGGAGTAGTTTCGTCTGCCGGCGGGTTTTTCACTGGCCCTATTGCCTCTGTGCTACTACAGTATATGAAGCGGTCTACATTGTTTTTTAGGGAGGCTTCTGCGAGCCACCTTGTCCCCTTAACGTTTACAAGCTCGTATAGCTCTTTCTTGCCAAAAAATGTGTAGTAGGCAGCTAGATGCACGACTACGTCTACGCCCCGTGTTGCTGGTCCGAGGGTTTCAGGCTTCGTTATGTCGCCCTCTATCATTTCGACTCCTAGTTCTCTGAGGAGCGCCGTGTTGCTTGTCCTGCGTACAAGTGCTCTAACGCTGTATCCCTTTGCCACGAGCTCCTCGACGAGGTGTCCTCCAAGGAAGCCTGTAGCCCCTGTGACTAGTATCTTCACTGGTCCCTCACCCTGATATAACTTGTATAGGTGAAGGCCGAAGGTATAAAAGTCCCGTCGTATGGCTCGCTTGGGGTTCTTAGGTAGCTTTCTCCGAGTGGGACAACCCTGTAGACTCCTGTCCAGTAGATGTTCTGCATAATTTCTTGTAGTTTTTCTCTTGAGACCGCTAGGGAAAGAGTCTGCACCCTGTCGACCCCCTCATATGCGGGGTTTGATGGAAGCTCAGCTACGAGGTTTAAAGCCTCCTTTATTGATGAAACCCTTATTATTTCGAGAAATCTCCTCCTGGCATATAGGGGTAGCAGAGAGTTACGTGGCAATGTGGCTAGAAGGCTCTTCTCCTCGGACAAGACTATGGTCCAAGGATTGCTGGGATCCTGGCTTGCGATGACTTTTGCTCCCGCTAGTTCGAGGCTTCTCCGTAGCACGAAGAGGTGGTATGGGAGGCTTTCCATTTTTATGGGGTACTCCCTGCCTATACGGTCCAGCGAGGAGGCTAGTTTTTCTGCAAATAGTTGTAGCTCCTGCCTTGTACCAATGAACGTTGCCTGAGTCGGTGAACTACATAGTTGCTGGTCGTAGAGAACCATTTCTAGGGCAAGTTTCTCGGCTGTCTCGTCTGTTGCTTTTTCCGCATCGATTATCGAGAAGCCCGTCATTGGACCATTTACAATGAGCCTTGGCCTGTTGGGATTTGAGGAAATAGTCCTAGCTATCACGGTTCTGCCCGGCTCGCCACCCCAATAGTTGACTACGCCTAGCGGCGCTTTTTCCAGGAGGGTCTTCAGGTTCCTGCTTTCATGTGTAAAGTAGGCGACGAGAAGGGCTCGCCTCACTGGCTCGTCCGATGGGATATCTTGGAGTGGTTGGAAAACTTCGCGCACGGCTTTGAAGTTTGTTAGAGAAGGCCTGAGGATTGTGAAGTTGCCTGTAGCTAGGGAGATTGTTCCAGGTATCAGAGGTGGGACTACAGAGTTGCCGGAGCCTATTATGAGTACTGGGCCGGCCGGAAGGTTTCTGACATATTCTCCTGGGGCTAGTTCTACGGGTTCCTCTAGGCTTCTGGAGCCTCCGACTAAGCTAACATCTAGTAGTCTCCTTAGGTTGTCCTGGCTTAGGACTTCTCCTACAAATTCTAGCTCTAGACCTATCAGTGTCTCGCTGTAACCAGTTGACTTTGCAAGCTCCCTTTTCAACGTGTCAAGCCTTCCATGTTCAAGTTTCTCAAGCCATGTCTCCCTCAGGTGCTCGAGGACGCCGAGCCTTTTCGATAGGGGCGTACTTGAAAGTTCTTGCTGTAGTCCTCGCGCTTCTTTTAGGAAAGATAAGAGCCATTCGGTCTTGGGCTCGTATATTATATTCCCGTTTAGATTGATTTCCTCAACCGCTTCATTTTGGATCAAAGGATGAAGCGGAAAAACTTCACTCTGCATTTATTTTTCCACCCTTAATCATGAGCTCTTCCAGTGTCCCGCCGCAAGCCCTCTGAAGGCTCCATCCCTCATCTTCTGTTAGTCTCCTGACGTAGATGAACTCTCTTCCATAGTACCTATCTGACGGGATCTGCCTCATAATGTCTCCAGGAATAAATACCTCCAGCCACGTTATAGCCATGGGGTCGAAGATTCCGAGGATGCCGTCTACATTGTAATCGTTTATCGGCTTGTAGGTCTTGGGGTCCAACAGGAAAACCTCCTGTAGTGGATGAGGAATCTTGTTCATTACGCCGTACTTGTCTAGATGAGCCGTGAGGGTCTCAGTCATCCCTAGAACATCCATGAAGGGAACTGGAACTTCCTGGCCCGTGTCGGGGTCCTCGGCCCTGAAAACCTTTCTAGCTTTTTCAACTATGACGCCGTATTCGGGAATGTTGAAGCCCTTTGAGCCGCCGCCTGTAACTATGACTCCGCCCCTTCCTAGGTTTATTGGTGGCGCACCCGTAGCAATCTTGTAGGCTATCCTCTTTAGAAAGCCAAGATTACCAAATTGCTCTGACAACAGGTGGACTCCGGCAGGCGCAGAGAAGAAGAGCTTTGGCTCTTTTTTGCTTTTTATAAATTCTAGTATCCTTTGCTTGTTGGGAACAAGCCTCTTCCATAGTGGTCCACCAGAGGACTCAGGCAAGAGATCCATCCCGTAAAGGAGGGGGATCTTCTTGTACTGCAAGGCAAGGTCTACAAAGGCTACAAAGTTCAAGTGGTTTTTTAGCTCCTCTGCGGCTAGAAACAAGGCTAGACCCTTGCCTGGTTCAAGGAAATGCCCATATACATACTCGAATAGATTGGCATTAGCCATAGTCATCATTAAAAGTTCGATTGGGCTCCTGTAGACCCTTACTGGATCCTTACCAGTTGTACCGCTAGACCTGAAGACATATCCTCCATCGTCCTTGTTGGGGATGTAGAACTTCTCTATACCGTCGCCCCTCAATAAGTCCGAAGGGACAGCCAGCTTCGCCAAGTCTTCGACTTCTGCGGCTTTGGGGTCGATCCCCAAGGAGTCAAACATCCTCTGATAGAATTCGCTGTTCCTAGCAAAGAAGTCTAGAGAGCTCCTAAGCAAATCGCGTCTAAGCTTCGCGAGGTAGTCTGGAGACTTTTCGAAGAGAGTTTTGTCCTGTGAGAGTTCAAAGAGCCTTTTTACGTGTGGGTCGCTGAGAAACTTGCTTTCGCGGGCTTTTTTCTCTATCCATTCATACGTAGGGAGTACACTCATATCAGCATCGATTTTTGCCAAAAGGCTAAATAAATTTTGCCAATGGTTAAATCCATATACAAAGAGAACCCATACATGTATAGGTCTTCTTGTCTAGATTTTTTTCGGAATCAACGCCAAAGTAAAGTACACAACTAATAGATTAGGGTTTTAGGGCTCTAGAAAGTAGACATATTTTCTTTCTCTGGTAAAAACTTATAATTTTGTCTTTTCACTTTTCCATGTTTTTGAAGACATTTTTCTCCACGGCATGCTGATAGCTTCAGTAGGTGCTAGCTCTACAGATATTTTTGTAGAGTTATATAAAAAACTTTAATAGATTGAAGAGTTTAAGGGGTTTCGTGTCTGAAAGAAAGGACGAAAAATACGCTATTTATGTCGAGAACTTGATAAAAGTGTATTCTGGTGGTCTAAAAGCCTTGGAAGGCGTTTCCCTTGAGGTAAACGAAGGCGAAATACACGCGGTTGTCGGCCCAAATGGCGCCGGAAAAACAACCCTTATGAGGATATTGACAACACAGATCCAGCCTACTTCTGGCCATGCCCGTGTTCTAGGTTACGACGTTAGGAGTGAGAGCGGCGCTGTTAGGAAGCTGATAAGTTATGTGCCACAGGAGTTCTCCGTGTGGACTGATATTACTGGTTATGAAAACCTGCTTTTTTACTCCAAGATATATGGGATATCAAGCGACAAGCGTCACAGGATTATAAGCGATGCCCTCGAATTGATGGGCTTGTCTGAGGCTTCTGGTAGACTGGTTAGGACTTATTCGGGTGGAATGATTAGGAGGCTTGAGATAGCCGCTGCCCTTATGGTTAAGCCGAGGGTCATATTTCTAGATGAACCAACTATAGGGCTTGATCCTAGGGCGCGCGAGGTTGTTTGGGAAAAGTTGCTCGAATACCAGAAGGAGTACAGGGTAACAGTTCTATTCAATACCCATTATATGGACGAGGCTGAAAGGTACGCGGAAAAAGTTACATTTCTAAACAGAGGTAGAGTCATAGCCGAGGGTACTCCACAAGAACTGGTTAGGTTGCTTGGCGGAGAAACCCTAAAAGTATGGATAGAGGGGGAATCTGAGAGAGCTTCACAGATCCTCTCAAGCATTGATGGTATTCAGGTATTGTCAGCCACAAACAATCAGCTTGTAATTTTAACGCCTGACTCTTCTGTCATGCTTCCAAAAATTGTCCAGACACTATCTAAGTCGGGCATAGAGGTTAGATCGACCACTGTAAGTAGACCGACCCTCGAAGACGTCTTCATAAAGCTGACAGGTATGAGCATCGAGGAGGCCGAGAAGGCTAGTGGGCTGCGAGAAGTCCGTGCAGTAAGGAGAGCAATAAGGGCGGGCGGTTGACATGAGCCTTAAGTCGTATTGGGAGCAGACAGTTGCATTTGTAGAGCTCGAGCTGAGAAGGCTATGGCACGACCCAACCGAAGTCTTCACTAGGGCAGTCCAGCCAATACTATGGCTTACTGTTTTTGGCACCACAATGGAGAGGCTACGTAGCATCCCCACAGCCAATGTAGACTATTTGACGTTTATTTCTCCAGGAGTCGTTCTACAGTCTTCAAGCTTTATAGCCCTTGCTTACGGGATAATGCTTGTTTGGGAGCGGGAGTCCGGAATATTGAAGAAGCTTGTATCATCGCCGGTGGACAGATTCATAATTGTCTTGGGACGCTCCCTCGCTGGGGCTGTTCGGGCAGTTACACAGCTCTTTATTGTTCTACCAGTGGCTCTCCTATTCGGTGCAAAACTTAAAATCGACCCAGCAAGCCTAATATTGGCTACATTCGTATTGCTTCTTGGATCAGTTGGCTTCACCTCTCTATCAATAATCCTTGCAGTCTTCATGAAAACAAGAGAGAGATTCATGGGAATATTACAGGCAATAGTTATGCCTCTCTTCTTCACAAGCAACGCCTTGTACCCGATAGAGATAATGCCAGCGCCACTCCAGGCATTTGCCAAAGTAAACCCAATGACATATATTATTTCGAGCCTCCGAGACACATTAATCTACGGAGACATAGTTTCTGCTATCAATGGACTTCTCGTTACACTTGTATTCTCCTCAATAGTACTTCTCCTGGCAACAAAGTATCTACAAAAAATCGTTGAATAAGCATCTCTTCAAGAGATTTCCAGGAAGAGAAGAATAAAAATATATGATTATGGCAGAAATCCAGGTCTGGGATATTGCTCCCAGCATGAGCGATTCAGAGGAAAATCATAAAAAGCTATGATAACGTTGTTATTATTTGTAATAACTTTGTTATACTCTTATTTTAAACAGAGAAAAACAAAAATAACAAAGTTATTTTTAATTATAACTTAATTATTATTTAGAATAACATTGTTATACACATGAAATGTTTCGCTAGCGCGCGTCGAGGTCTAGGCGTTTCCAGCCTTCTTCCTGTTTCTCTTGAGAACCCTCATGGCTATTTCGGGGTTTTTCTTGTAGAATTCCTTTACACTTTTAATCTGCGAGTCTATTAGTTTTCTTTGTTGCTCGCTCCATTCTTCATCTGGGTGCGTCTTGACGTATCTCGCCCAATAGATAATGAATTCTCTTCTATCCACTTTTCACCGCCTTTC
>Ga0209225_1003313_pt1 | contig 13560 bp, 10 predicted proteins | sample WasSprMetagenome_FD_184732 | JGI IMG/M metagenome (GOLD analysis project Ga0209225, IMG submission 184732) | Sulfidic aquatic microbial communities from Washburn Spring, Yellowstone National Park, USA - WS (SPAdes) (version 3) | ecosystem: Environmental > Aquatic > Thermal springs > Hot (42-90C)...
GATTAGAAGGAAGACCTTCCTAGATAGCTGGAGAGGAATATTCGGAACAACAAAATACAATGAGGAAGATAGGAGAAAAGTAATAAGAGAACTAGAAAAACTGATTAAAAGCAAAAACAATTTAGTTTCTTGAAAAATCTCTCACAATTTACTTTTTCACAAAGATTTCTGGCAAGGACGTGTTCGAAAACTTTGCTCACGCCAATGAAGCTGGAGCCGTCTGGTTCAGCGTTCGCGGAACAGAATATGCAGTTGGCAGGACACCGGCTTGTTAAATCAAGCACAAGCTCTAGACATCTTGTAGATGGCATCGTATAAAGAGAAAAAATCTATTTAAGCCGCATAAGCGCGCCTGCTGCAGCCGTGTTCAGATTATGAGAATCCTGATTCTTAAGCATCTGCTTCCCAAATTGTAGTATAAATTTGTTAAGGTGGAGTTATAGCTTTTTTCGAGTGTTCTAATATAGGTTTATGCAAATTTTATATACGTATTATTAAGTATTAATACGTATGAAGAAAATTAAACTAACTTTATCCATAGATAAGCGTGTACTTGACGCTGCAAAGTTGGCAGCAAATCAAAGACATATTCCTCTTTCACGTCTGGTTGAGAACTTTTTAAGTTTCTTTGCAGAGCCATATGTGTACTGTTTTAGATGTGGTGAAAAGTTCGTTGTGACAGAGGCAAAAGTTTGTGCAAAATGTGGTTGGCTTATTTGTCCTAAGTGTAATGCTTGTGGTTGTGGTTTGGGAGAAGAAACAGCCATTAGTGTTTTCCACATGAGAAAAGTTTATGAAGATTTACTGGTAGGAAGGGTGAAACAACCTTGAAAATTAACCCTTTAAGGGTTACTAGAATCGGTGTTTTTGCTGCTATGTATGCCGTCCTAAGTCTAATACCCATAAGTGTTTTCATTGGAGCACCGAGCTTTTTGGCTTTAAATCTTATAATTACTCCAGTGATGGCCATTTTACTTGAGCCCTTTGAGGCATTTTTTGCATCAATTTATGGAGGACTTATAGCTCTTTATGTGGCCCCATCCCAGGCAATGTTCGGCCCCCTAACTATTTTACTGCCTATTTCAGGATCGACTTTTGGAAGCCTTGTATTTCACAAGGGGAAAGCTGGTGCGTTGACAACAACTATTTTCTTAGCGATCGCGATATCCGCATATCTTGTAAAAAACTATCCTTTCCCCTACTTTATTTTTCCACATTTGACAGCCATGTTAATCTCATTAACTTTTTCATTCAAGAAGTTGACTCTTACCAACGCAAAAATTCTCTTCTTTACATTTGTCTCCACCATGTGCGAGCAGGGAACGATGATGATTTTTGCTGTACATCTGTTAGGCTTACCTTGGCAAGCCTTTGTAGGAATTTTACCCCTAATGATCTATGAAAGACTTATAGGAACAATTGGATCCACATTATTAATCCTAGCGCTAATCAAACTCATACCAAAATATTTCACAACCCAAAATAAAATAGGCATATCAAAGGAGTTTTAAAAGAAAACTATAAATTATAAGTAAATAAAAACCTACCCTTATGGGGGAAGAGATTCTAAGCAAAACACATACTGCAAGTAAAATCCAATCTACTGATCCAGGATATATTGTTTTAACCGGCGGCGATGAATTATTCTTCAACGAACATGTTCTAAGATTTTACAGATATGTTCTAGAAGAATGGGCGCCCTCTGAAAAACCAATTGCACTTTATTTCGGATGCTCAAATCACAAACCCTTCTCGAAATCCTTCATCCATATGAAGACAATTAGAATGTTAAAAAAATATGATTTAGAAAAATACGTCCAACAATTCATAATATCAGAACCTTTAACAATATGCCCTCGTGAACTTGAAACAACCTTCCCAGCAGCAAATTACGATTTCCCCCCAGAACGACTTGGAAAACAAGGAAAAGAGGAATTTATAAAAAGATTAAGAACCTTCCTCCAACTTCATGCTCTTAAATTTTATAAATACCACGTTGTCTTTGCACCAAATCATCATAAAGAAATATTCTGCAAAGCCTCCGAAAAAATAATCAAACCAATCTATGTGCCATACAACTTATACCAATTGCCAAACCTTCTAAAAGCCCTTACAGAATTAGTGTAAATCCATAGGGGATAAAAATTTGCTAATCGCCCTCGGCACGCCATTAAAGGGAAGACCTCGCCCATGGGAATATTTTAAAGTTCCGGCACTAATGGTGAATGCCTATGAAATTATTAAAAATGGGCGCTTACGTAAGGAGATTCAAGCAAAAGGGCTTCACGAGTTTCTTAACTATGATGGAACCATTTTTCTGGATTCCGGTGGGTATCAAGCAATGAGAAGGGGAATTGATATAAAAATTGAAGACCTTGTTTACATTTATAAATTAGCTAATGCGGATTTTTACTTCTCACTTGACTATCCATCTTATGAATCAAGTAGTAGTAAAAGCAAAATAGAAAAGACCATAGCAAATTATGAAAGACTAATAAAAATTGTGGAAAATGTAATTCCAATAGTTCATCCGGATATAAATCGAGCCTTAATCGAATTTGACGCATATAAGAAATATTCTCCCGAATATATAGCAATAGGTGGTTTGGTCCCCCTAGTGTTAACAACAAAAGGTCTAATGAACGGTAGGAAAAAGGCTATTGATTTGATAGCAAAAATGAGAATGTTACATAAAGGTTTGCTACACTTAATGGGATTGGGTTCCCCAACACTTATTCCGATTATAAAAATATTAAAATGCGATTCAACTGATTCGTCCTCTTGGAGAATAAAGGCTGCTCATGGAAAAATAATGCTTCCAGACGGGGGTGAAAGGCATGTTGCTAATAAGCCTGCAAAATTCGGATGCATTAAATTAACTGAGGAAGAGAAAATGAGTTTAGAGAGGTATAAATGTCCAATAATGAAGGAATTTGACTGGGAAGATATTGAGAATTTATTTGAAGTGAGAGCTCTTTTTAATGCCTGGATCACTTTATTTGTTAGCAGAAACAGTTTTGAAATAAGCGGGCCATTCACCAAATTATTGTCCTATGCATATAATTTGATAACTACAAATTTTACGCTAGATCAACAATGGATTGTTGATTAGAACGCTTATATAGTAGGAAATGTAATCATATTGTATGAAAGTGTGAGGTGTATATTGTGGCTAAATCCATAGGTGTTATACTTTCAGGAAGTACGAGCAGAAAAGCAACATCCCAGCTTTATGTAGAATATGAAGGCAAAGTACACGAAGGGGAAATCTGTTTCGTACAACCTTCTGTCAGACAATCTAAGATTTTATGTAGAATTGACAAGATAATTCCGTTTTCTGAATTTTACGAAGAAGGGGATGCTTGGTCAGAAGCAAGAAGAAGAAGGGCACAAATACCCTCTGAAATTTCAAGGAAATATTATATTTTGCAACTTGAACTTTTGGGAGAAATTAAAGGAAGTCATCTTGTTGAAGTTACTTCTCCACCAGTTCCTGGGGATGAAGTGCTAACATTAGATGATGAAAATGAACTTTTAGCAGTTATGAAACCCAAGGAAAAAGATAAAGCTACAATTGAATTTGGCACCTTTATTGGGTATAGGAATGTACCTCTTATCTTAGATTTAGACGCTATTCCCATGCATTTGGCTGTTTTAGGAGTTACAGGAAGTGGCAAATCATATACTGTTGGCTATTTGTTAGAGCAGTTAAGTAACATTGACCTTGGAAATATACAAACTGCGCTGACAACAATTATTATTGATGCCAATGGTGATTATCTAGACTTTTATAATACATTTCACATAAAAAATCAAAGGATCGGAAAATATAGTGATGTATATAGATTTGTATTCAATAAATCGCCTGCAAGACTTAGTAAGGGTGTTAAAACAATTACGATAAACATTGATGAATTTGAGCCTAGAGAAGTAGCAGAATTAATAATGACTTATTATTCTGGAGGAGACATAAATGAACTTCAAGTTGCGGGTTTAGAACAAGTCTTCAGAAAGCTTCAAGAAGAAAGCGGTTATTCAGTCTCTTCTCTACTCATTGATAAGCGCAATTATAATAATAAACTTTTAGCGGAACTTAGTAAAGCTAAGGAAGATAAGCTAATTCACGAACAAACATTGAGTGCAATTCTAAGAGCACTAAATAAGTTTAGAAATGACATTATAAGCATTTATGAACTAATTCAGTATAGTGGGCTTGTAACACTAAGTTCAGAGTTTATAGATAAAATAACTGATCCTAAAAACCCTACACTAGTTATATTAGATTTTTCAGCTGACGGGGCTCCAGGAATTTCCCTTCAAATAAAACAGCTAGTTATATCTTACATTACTAAGCTTTTGTTGAAGAAGTTTACTGAATACAAGATCATAGGAAAAGAAAAAATATTGTTGTTAATAATCGAAGAGGCTCAAAATTATTGTCCCAATTTAGCAAATTATCCGATTGGATATAGCCTAGCGAGGAATAATTTAGCTCAGATAGCAACTCAGGGAAGGAAATTTGGTTTAAGTTTGTGTCTAATTTCGCAAAGGCCCTCTTTTGTTGACCCTATAATTCTTTCGATGGTTAACACTTTTATCATTCATAGGGTTTCAGCGGGTGATGTGCCTTTTATCAAAACTGTTACGGGCGGGCTTCCGGAAATAATTGAAGATAAACTTGTAAATCTAACTACAGGCAGAGCGATAGTGACTGGTCAAATGAATAGACTTGGATTCCCTATAATCGTGGAAATACCTGAAAGAAGAATAAAGCCAACAGTAGGTGGAATCAGCGTATCAAAAATTCTAACAGGGTGAACTCGATGTTAATTTTCAAGAAAATTTATAGTTGGGGTGAAATGATTTATGAAAGAAGATGAATTCCTTGAGGAGTTTTATCAGCTCCCTTCGATTACAGGCAAAGATGTAATATCTCTCGAAGAATACGCTAAACTACCAAGAGCCGGAACATACAGGAAGATTGAAAGCTTCCTTGAAGGAGTAAGAAAAAGTAAAGAAACTAAACTACTTTTTATAATAGCAGAATGGGGAGAAGGAAAAACAAGCATCTATGAAGGTCTCCTTAAAAAACCTGAAGTAATCAAGCATGATCTAATTATTCCAGTTTCAACGCGTCGATTACTTAATGCAATTAATTCTTACGCTCAAAAATTTTACGATACACAATCTTCAGGTATAAGGTTTTTTGCATGTTTGTTATGTGCTATGAAAGATGTTATTGAAAACGATTTAGTTAATATTAAACCTTTTGATAAAATCAAGATTCCGTTTAAAAAGGAAGATGAACCGACAATGGGATTTGTACTTAATGGATTAAGATCCATGTTCGGTGCATTAAACGCAGACTCTAGAGTAATTATATTTCTCGATGAATTTGAAGATATGTTAGATGAGTCATCAATTTTGCAGAATTTTGTCATAGGTGGTCTCTTAGAGGTCATAAATGGTTATCCAAGGTGTCTTTGCGAAGGGACGTATGCAGGAAGATTTCATATCGTTATCGCTGTTACGCCACCTGCATATCAGAAGTTAAGCACTGCAACTCTTACAGACACTGGAAGATTGTTTGGTCAGCGGGCACAAGTAATTGAGCTTGAAAAACTTGACCGAAAAAACGCTTACGAATTTATCTTAGGTGTGATAAAGTATATTTGGAATGGAAAGCTTACTAAGCTTCCCTTTAGCAAAACGGGAATGTTTAATGCTATTTATCTAGCGACAATGGGCAATCCACGTGCAATAATAAACGTTATTGAATTATTGATAACGCAAGCTAAAACATATGCTCCTGAAGGGAAAATCAAGGTAATAAATCCAAGTGACTTTGTTTCAATTTTGTCCGGTAGAAAGGTTAAGGTATATGGAGGGGATGTGAATATACTTGATAAAAACTCTTTGAATATGTTCTATAAGGAAGTCGAAACACAATGTAAAAATCAAAAACTTGATTTTAATAAATGTCTAAATTTTGCGGGAATGTTCTTAGCTGTTCCTGTTCCGATTTCTGAGCAAAATATCAAAGAAGAACTTAACCTTAAAGAAAATGAATATAGAGACTATTTGAATTTGATAGGTGAAAGTTTTAATAAAATTTGGAATGTCTGGCCATATATTTACTTCAAAAAGATAATAAAAGGTCAAGACGCGATTTACTCGAAGGTAAAGACGCCATCTAAATTGTCTAAAATTGTCAGTGCTCTAGAATTCTACGATTATAACTTGGAAAATCAATCTTTTGATAACTCCTTATTTGTTCCCTACATGGCTCTCGGAAAAATGAGAGATGAGCATGAGCGAATGTTTAGGAATTTTATCGACTACTTTACAACATTTGCCCCTGAACTTAGTGACGAAGGAGAATTAAGAATTTTAGTCGATAAGGAAATTTTTGACTTAACAGATAAATCTGAAGAAAGATATATAATGCTTTCTCCAGCGGCCCTCAACATATTTTATCCCTCTCCTTCTTTATTCTTTCTTGATTTTATAGAAGATTTAGATAAAAGATTTGAAATAGGAATGGACCTAATGCGGAATCTGTCATCATATGATCGACAATTTAGGGAAGGAATCATGGCACTTTTACAAGATGGCGTTAGTGAAAACATATTGGTCCAAAAAGGAGTAAAGTCATACGAGTTCCGAGACATCGAGGTAATTAATCTAACTTATAAAATGGGAACCTTACAATATGATCTTAGATCATATATACATTCACCGCTAAAATTGCCTTTAGCATCAGCTAATGATGAATTATCAAAAATAAAAGAAAAAATGAAAATAGCCCGCATACCACTACTCCTATTCTTCTCATGGAACCCCTTACCACTAGAAGTTAAAAACATACTTGAAACTTTATTAGCACCCGAAAAAGGTGAGGAAGGGCGGATATTCTACTATTTAGAATTTCCTTTAACAACATTACATTGTCATCAGATTGTAGGATATGCTCTTGCCAAGGAAAAAGGTTATCAAATAAATGAAGAAAAATGGAAAGCAAGAGCGACACGAATATTAAATGAATTAAAGTTCGAAGAAGATCTAGAACATTTCATTCAAGAAGGTGAAATCAAGGGATATACTATTAGGCAACTATATTTAAAGAACCTTAAACCTGATGAAGTGCCTGGTATTCTGCGTTCATTATTGTTGACTGATGGAAACTTAAGTGAAAGATATGGACAAATACGTGAGTTAGAGGAAAAATTTAAAATTTATGGTCGTAGTTTCGCTATATCGTCAAAAGACTTTGAAACTGAAAAGGATTTAAAACGATTCATTGATGATTTAGTTGAGAATAAATTAATCAAAGAAAGTGAAGATGGCTGCTATAAAACTGATCTTACAGAGTGTGAAAAAAGAATCGTTGCGATTCTAAGACAGTATAATAGATCTTTGTCAAAAAATGAAATTAACGATTTCTTCATAAGACCAAGATATGAAATGAATGTATTTGACGTGGACATTTATCTCAAGATGCTGATAGAAAGGAAGAAGATAGGTTCTGATAAAGATAAAGATTATTACTTAATTGGAAGAAAGCAATTAGAAGAAAAGTTTAGGGAATTAAAAAATACTTTGAATAACATCAATAATAAGTATAAAAATTTTCCTTACGGGTATATGGTTTCAGTAAAAGAGCGCAAAGTAAATTCAATTATAATAAAGGATTGTATCGAGTTACTTAATAGATTAGCGGAAAACGTTGAAAGAATAAAGTACCTTCCAATAGAAGATGGAAGAGAAATCAAAAATCAAAAACTTTTTGAGCTGTTAATGGAGTCACTTATTGATTTAGATAAAATGCTTGAGGAATTTGTTAACAATTTAAGATCGGAATACGAAATAAAAACGGTCGAAACTATGCGATCATTAAAAAGTTTAGAAGAAACCCTTAACTTTTCAGGTTTATTCCCTAGAAATATTGGAATAAAGGAAAAAATGATACTAGAAGAACATGAAAATGAAATTAAAGGAATACTTGAAAAAGAATTCACGAGAGAAGATGTCAAAGAGTTAGGTGTCAAGCTCACAGATAAAGTCAAGAATTACGAAGGTTTATATAAAGACTTTAAGGGTTGTCCAATATATGATGTTAAAATAATTCAGCTGGCAGAAGCTTATGAAGATTTAAAAAATGTCAATGGTAAATGCCAAAATATGATTGAGAATGTAATCACAAAATTTTCGAATATTCAAAAACTCCAAAGTTCCATATCAAACCATGAAATTTTAACTCTTCAATACCAAGTTGAAGAAACCCCAATCTCTTCAATTGTATTGGAGTGGATAAAAGATAAATTAAAGGGTGTAAGTTAATGGAAAATTTAGAAACTTTTACGTTGGAATTTATCTCCCAATATTTGGAACGTAAGGAGCAAGGTTTAACTAAAATAAAAGAGTCGCTAGACAAGATGAAAACTAATCTAGAAAAGATGCATACAGAAGAGAATAGTTTTTACAATTTGCTTTCTAAAGCTAGAGCGATACAAATGAAACTTAAAGGGTTTTTAGGTGCGTCAAAAGTCGAATGTTTTGAACAGATTGATCAAAGACTTAACGATATTTGTTCCCTATATAACGAAAAAGTTTTAGAAATTAAAAGTGAAGTGAAGACTCTTCAATTTAGTGTAAATGGATTGGAGGATTATAGAGAACATATAACCGAATTTTTTTCTAGTGAAACTGATAACTTAAACGATATAATAAAAAAGCAAAAAGCAATTTTCGAAAATAGTATAAAGGATATTAAAGACGGGTTGGATTTGCTAAAACGACTTCTAAAAAGCCTTTCTAGAAAACTTGAAGAAATTGAAACTTTAAATGATTTCATAATCACAATAGAAAGTGCAATAAATAATATAAGAGTGCCTTCCGGTCTAGACAATCTTATACAATTGAGCGAGGAGCAAATAAATAACTTGTATATTAAAACTATAGAAACTATCAGCACCCTTCGAGAAAAAGTGAAACGTTTCATTATTGAAAATAAATTATTGTCTGAAAATGAAATTGCAACGTTAGAGATACTCTATAAAATGAAGTCTGAAGAACTCGATTTTGTTATTGTTACAACTGAATTAAAAGAGACTTTACAATTTCCTGAAGAAACACTTCAAAGTATACTTTTCGATTTATCAATGAAAGGTTTTATTACTTTAAAGATTATTCCATAGTGAAATTAAAATGCCAACTCTCTCAATCGACGAGTTAAGAAGGCTCATCAGAAAAATGGAATTTGATAAAACCGAACCAGAACTATTAGTGGATTTAGTACATAAAGCGATGGAATCTGGTGAAGGAGAGAAAAAAAGGCTTAAAAGGATTATTGAAAAGTCAGACGGATTGTTTAAATTCTTAGCTGATAATAATTTATTCTGTTATATAAAAGGAAACGAAGATACCATGGAGGGTTTCAAAAAAATCCCTGTAGGCGCTGTTGATGGCAGCTTCCAAGTTGTTGGGGGAAGAGGAGGTAAGTGGTTTGCTATTCTAGGCATATCCCAAATAATAGCAGATAAAGGTTTTACCCTTAACCCGACAGTAAAAGTTGACGGGTTTATCGAGCCGTTAGAAGCCGTCGATGAAGCTGACGCTCACAAAAAATCAGAAATAGTTATGTTCTTAGGAGAAATTAAAGCAACACGAAGAATCGCAGAACAATTTTCCCTTAAAGGCGAATCTTATATTTTAGTTGATGGTCCAGTTGTTGATCCCCCTTTATATATGGATGAAAACTACATTGATGATAGAGTTGAAGCTTTCAAGTTTTGCAGTAAAAATAATGTAGGAATTATAGGCTTTGTAAAAAGAATTATGGGAAGCGAATACCTCAACTTTATCAAGAAGGAGTTTAAAATAGAAAGTGTCGATGAATTCGCTAACGATCTAGACCTATTGTCAACGGTAATGTTTGTTGCAGCAAAGACTATTACATGCCCAGTGTACACTTATCCTCTAAGCTGCAGTGAAGCTGGAGATATGGCATGCGCTTACAAAATTTATAAAGAGAAAGGATTAAATGTCTACTATTCATACTATAAGCCAAATTTGAGAAGCAAAATATATAGGGTAGAATATGCTTCACCAAAAGAATTAAGCAGGACCGAAGTTGCTGAAATATATAGTAAAATCTTCATCCTCTTAAATAAAGTTTGGACATTAACAGGACTAAGCGAACCATTACCCATTATAATCGCACACAACAAATGCAATGTAAGACAAGGGGCAGCAGAAAAATTATACTACGAAATAATGACACGAGCACTAAGTGAAGGCGAAATTAACTTCTGGTTAGAATCTTAGTACGCCCTAATAAGCAAAAATGGTATTATCTTTACCCTTACCTATTTGCTTTAAAGATGTACCTGTTTGCCAAGCACGTATTCTTGAAATTACAAATCTATCGGGTGGAAAGATGCCTAATTGCTTTGAAACAAGTGTTCCTTAACCAGACGCTTCGTATCCTCAGTTATCTTCAACAGATCTTCTCGAGTAGGCTTTCCCCTTATATCATCCATTCTTCCCATCGTACTATTTTCTAACGAACCATGAGACTCGCTCAAGACATACCACTCATCTAGGACAGTAAAGCCCAAATGTTCAAAGAACTGCCGCATATACTTTCCAGCAGGTATCGCCTCATCAACCCCAGTATGCGGTCCAGAATAGGTTACAAAAATCAACGCATATTTGCCAGGAACCTTAGGAGCACACAACTTAACCTTTCCAGCATTACGGTAAACAGCAAACTTTTCCTTCAAAAAATTGACCATAGGCTCAGGCGGATGCCAAGAATACGAAGGTGCGCCAACACAAACAAGATCATAGGAGAAAAAATCTTCACCACCTGCCTCCTCAGGCCTTTTAACAGTCACCTGAACCCCCAACGCTTCCAAACCCTCTTTTATGGCATAAGCAACCTTTTCAGTATTACCAGTTTTCGACCAATAAACTATTAACGCTGTTCGCATACCTAAAATCTTTAATTTGTCGAATAATAAATGCTTTTCTAGCAATCATCTTGCTTTCTATTTTTAAGTCAGATTTGTAAGATAGAGCGTTAACTATCAATAGAGTAACAGGCTTTAAGTGACAAGTTACTAAATAAACTTGTTTGGAAAGAGTTTCTCTTAATTAGTAGGCAACATAAGTTGGACCAAAATAAACTACCCCAATTAGATTGTATAGATAAGTAAAATAATTAGTAACGAATTAATTGAGGTTTCAAATCGAGAGTTTTCCGAGCTTTATAAATAGCCTTGTTCACAAGGACTTTTATCCTGGAATGTGAAACTGAAGTATAACCTTTTCTACATATACGGAAACACATTTTCATCTTTTCCAATAATAATCCTAAAAAGATTATAGAGGATGAGTTAAAGACAAAACCTACTATGAAAAAGTCTACCAGATTAGAAAAGAGTTAGGTTTTGAAGTTAAAAGACCCGGACATGAAAAAACGAGAAGGCAATGTGATATACTTCAATAGGTTCAACAATGTGAAACAGATCGCAGGCAAATTAGGAGATTTAATAGAGAAACTGGTCGAACCTTCTGGAGAAAATAGAGCAAAAGGATAAAAAAGAGACCACCAATTCTACTAGTAAATAATATTCTTTCAAACCATCATATATTTTCTTAAAATATCATTTTAGTCGTGACAACGAAATATGGATTAAATATTGTTTCCTTTTTGATAGTTTTACATAAATTAAAATGCCTAACAATACGAACTAGTATACTTTCCTATTGCTCCTATCCAAGCGCACAAGCTGTATACCTCTTGTTTGAAAAATGGACTATAGAAGAGGCTTATAAGTATTGGGGAACGACTTTATGTCGTCATAGAAGGGCACGTCGCACATAACATAAAGATTGTTCATGTAGTTATTCACTTATCCTCTAGGTTCCATCTAATCTAGCTATCTTCTTATGTTTTTAAGTGATCTTTATGCCAATAAAATCGCATAATATCTTCCAGAATTCCAACAACCGGAAGAAGTTTCTTTGGAACATAGGCCCTCATATCAATTGTGTCCGGCTCTATCTCCAGACTTTCACTCGCTTTGAGCAATTTTTGAAAATTTTTCCTGAATTTCTTCTTCAAATCTCTTTTTACTATTATATATTGATTAAGATTATTCATGTAACGCCTTAATTTATCAGTAATCTGATCAAGATCATCGATTTTAAGGTTCTTCATCAATTCATCTTCATGAGTCTTAAAAAAACGATAGAATGCCCCATCTATTTTTACTTTGTTCTTTCCAGTATATGCGTTTTTCATTATGAACACAAAATCATATAACGTTGGGTCAGTTTCCTTTAAGTCATCCATTAACCCTTTTTGAACAGTAACTTCACTACAAGCCTTGGCAAAATCTCTAAAAGCATAAATTTGTTCAGCCATCATAGAAGGCAAGGATAACATGGCTTCTAGAAGCTTGTTCGCATCATTGGGCGTGAATTTATCCCCTAATGATTCAACTATGGGCATCAGTGTCTTTTCACATAGTTCAGATATGCCTCTTAAATTGTCAATGTATTTCTTGATTTCATTTTCAAAGGCAAGAGCAAGTTTATCTTCTATTCTCTTTTTTCTTTGATATTTCTTAACGTAATTGTAAAGACTTTTTATTATGGGAAAAGATCCCAGAATGATAGAAGGACTGCTTGATTCTGTCACAACTATCATCTTGAATATAACTCAATGCATTTATTTAATTTTTTTGTTTTATTTTTAAAATTAAGAAAATTGTTTTTGTTAGCACCAAATTCGGCTAGATAGATTGCATTCACAATTTAAAAAAGCTCAAAAGCATGAGAACCAAAAGTTGTTGAAGCTGTGTTAAAGCAGTACTTGGAGCTTAGGGAAGCAGAAGCTTTTTTATTTTATCTGCTGCAATTAGAATTGCGTTGAACTTCAGTGCATTTTTCTCAATTTTCTCATCCCATTCAAAATAGAGGTAAATTATCAATTTTCACAACTACTGAAATAGAAAGCTTTTAACTAAGAATCGAGACATCTTGTATTATGAATGTAGAGAAATAAAAAAAGATGTTTTGCATTGTTTGGCGAAAACGATTAAATTCTCTCTATTAAATGATTTGAACGTTCATGCATCTGTTGGTGGAAGATTGACATATTAAATGAAGAGTTCTTAAAACGTGTTGAAGAACTAAAATTCCCAAACCTACGCATTGAAATTTTGCGGAAACTACTATCTGAAAAATCATGATAAGGATAAGACGTAATCCATTAAGATTTTCTTCATTTAAAGAAAGATTAGAAAAGACCGTAATAGCTTATCATGCTCATGCTATTAGTTCAGCAGAAGTTATGAAGGAACTAATAAAAATAGTTAAGGAGATCGCCTCATATCTTTCAACTTTGAGCAATAATGATAGGGTTGCTCTTAGAACTTGGGCAAGTAATGCTAGGCTTGAAAGTTGGAGAGAGGATCCGATTGGAAGGATTAAGGGTGTTGGATTAATAACATTCCAATATCTTAGGATGATGGGCGGCATAGACACAGT
>Ga0209225_1003316_pt1 | contig 13555 bp, 17 predicted proteins | sample WasSprMetagenome_FD_184732 | JGI IMG/M metagenome (GOLD analysis project Ga0209225, IMG submission 184732) | Sulfidic aquatic microbial communities from Washburn Spring, Yellowstone National Park, USA - WS (SPAdes) (version 3) | ecosystem: Environmental > Aquatic > Thermal springs > Hot (42-90C)...
GATTATGAGGAGCTCCTCGCCGTGCCAGGGGTGGGCCCTAAGACGGTTAGGGGGTTAGCCCTGATATCCGAGCTCATATACGGTGAACCCCCATCCTGGAGGGACCCGGTGAAGTATACGTTCGCCTTCGGCGGTAAGGATGGGGTCCCGTTCCCGGTGGAGAGGAGGGCCATGGACGAGGCGATAAACCTCCTGGAGGAGGCGGTCTCCAGGGCCAAGCTGGAAGGGAGACAGCGGTACAATCTCCTGCGCAGGCTCGCGGAATGGCGTATAAGACTGGAATCCGAGAGGAGGCCCCGGGGGGCTCAGGATCCATAGCGGCGGATGCGAAACACGCCCGCACCATAGGATGCCCTAACCTAATATTAGGGGATGAGATCAGCCCTATAGGATTTCTCCTACGATCTAGAGATACCCCTTATAGAGGGCGAGCTCCCATAGGTGGGTGTGGGCGCCGGGCGGATGAGGGGAGAATCCCCCTATACCACGGATGGTCCATCCGGCCTCTATGCGGGGGCGGCCCCTATAAGTGGAGGCGTCACCCCCCTCTTTCCTTCACTTTCACCTAAAATAGGCCGCCTTCGCCTTTAGGATCCCTTATTATCTTTAGAAGTATACAATAATGATAACCAGCTGATCTTGGATGATCAATTTCCGGGCGACGTCTGGCCTTGCGACGTCTACATCTACCCTCCGGCTGAAGTAAAGGGATTTGGAGGGTGGGGCATGGAGGAGAAAATAAGACCGAAAATTATTTGTTGAGTCGAGTTGATCGACCCGGGGAGTGGAAGGGTTGTCGAACGTATTCCATGGATGTGGGATACCTAAAATAAAAACAAAATTTAAAGAATAAAGATGGAGATAGGAAGGTGAGATAGGAAATTGACGGTAACCACTATATTGACCAACGTGGGCTAAGCCATCCCAGCCTACCTGCTCGAGGGCGACACGAGAGCGATGGGTTATGTAACGCATATAGCCATCGGAATTGGCACCGGCTCGTTGAGCGAGGCGGACACGGCGTTGGGCAACAAGACCTCGCGGAAATAAGCCACGCCGACTGTCTACATGGGCTCAGCAGATTACGCCAACAAGGTCAGGTTCGAGGCTTTACGGGATACAAACAAGGGCAACGGCAGCATCGCGGAGGCAGGGTTGTTCACGGCCTCCAGCGGCCGCAACATGTTCGCCAAGGCCAGGATAGACCCTGCGATAAATAAGACCAGCGACTACACGCTGAAGATAACATGTGAAATAGTTTTTGAATAACTTTGTAGTCTATTTAAGTTGAGATTTCCTCTACTGTAATTCTTGAATGTATCATGAAATCTCAAGAATAGGGGATAAGATAAAAGATAAATCTAAATTACGCTGTAAAGCATTAATTTGTATCGCTCAGGAAATCTTCTATTAAAGTTTTAAATAATTTTATTGATTTTTCTCTCTTAATCTTTGGTTCTAGCCTCTTCTTTGTTTTAATTAGTAATTCTTCATATTCTCCTCTGTCCAACCCTAGTATGTAAATTGTTTTTTCCACCAGTTCGTTTAAGGAGTTTGCTACTAAGTCTCCTGGTAACAACTCTTTTATACCCGTTTTATTCGATACAACTGGTAAGGTGCCTAGCACAACAGCCTCAGCTACACTTACACCAAAAGGTTCATATCTTGCCGGGTGGATGTATACCTTTGAGGAGGAAACCTCCCTCATAAGGATGTTTAATGGAACTAAACCTAAAGATTTTAATCCGTAACTTTCTTTTAAACCCACTTCGATAGGTTTGCCTATGACCATAAGTTTAAAATCCTTCATTTTACGTCTTATCGTTTCTGTTACTTCCGGAAGCAAATCTGCTCCTTTATGTTTAAGTAGGTTTCCTACAAAAACTGCTTTCTTCTCATCTTTCCTTGCTCGTTCCTTATAGTCAAAAAACTTCTCACGTACAAATGGGTAAACAACATCATGTTCTCTTAATAAACATAGGCGAGATGTATCTTCGAGTACCATTTTCGAGATGGCTACAGTTAAATTAGAAAATTCTATTAACTCCTTCAATAGCTCATCGCGTCCCTCTAGTATCCTATAAGGTGTTATATCTGATGCAAGATAAATTATTGGCGTCTCTTTAGTTACTTTTAGTAATGCCGCTTCTATTAGAGGAGCTCCCCCTTCAGCTATCACGAATGTGGGCTTCCTAAACCATAAGAGATGTGTCCTCATAATTACTTTAGAAAGCTTAGATCTAACCAATTGTTTATGAAATCGAAAATGGATAAATTTACAGCCTACTGATCTGGCCCAGTCAGCATGAACATAATGCGGTCCCTGGTAGATAAAGTAGCTCTTCATTTATTTATCACTCTTACTTTAATCGATTTCTCGCCCTCTATATCATAGAGATAGTCAAGAAGGCGTATATCCCTAACGCAGACTAATCTACTTATCCTTTTGAAGAATATGTATTTTAAACCTTCATCTCTGTCATTTACCTCTTCAATTCTTTCTTTGATGGTGGGCCATCTACCGTGTTCCCATACTATGAATAACCAGTTCTTAGGTAAACCTATATCTTCAGGAAATATTAGATGCTCATTTTTATAAATAAATTCGTTATTAGATAGTTTATTATCGTATTTAAAGGAGAAAGGCTTAGTAAGAGGAAAAAGACCCAGGGCTATTAAGGAGGAAAGCCTAATTGGGTTGTTGGTGATCATGTCTCTCATAAAAAGTTCGAATGGGAGATTGAAGCCTCGGATAATATCTATAATATTCTTAAACTTTCTAATTCGATAGCGAATATACCCCTTAGCATATCTCGCTTCTCTTATTCTAACTCTCTCCGGTGATAAGAACATTGGGACGCAAAGTCTCTTAATGTTAAGTCCCTTAGCAACAGCACGCGCACAAAATTCTACATCCTCAGCATAGTTTAAATTCCTCCATCCTCCAATCGTCTCAATAGCTGCAGTTCTAGTTGTGAACGCGAATGGTAACCAAAATGTTCCTCCGTTGCATAATCTTCTAATTCTTTCTATGGTAATTCCATAACGTCTCTCAAAGATGTTATCGAAGTCTATGAAAAATACATAATCTCCGGACGTGTTCCTAAGCGCTAAGTCTCTCCCCTTTCCCCTAGTGCATTTGTCTCTGAAAAGCTTCACATTAGGGTGTTCCTTAGCAAAAATCTTTAATATTTTAAACGTTCCATCCGATGAATAGTTATCCACAACAACTAATTCGTATTCGTCATCAAAATTTGGAAACGCATTAACCAAACTTGATAAACATCTCTTAATAATTCTAGCATTATTATACGAAGTACCATAAATTGAAGTGAGCATTGCCTACACCAATCCTTTGGGAATACTTTAACGTTTATTACTCATAAAACTTAAATTTCACGATCTCTTTTCTTTAACAGTTACAATAAACTCTCCTAATTCTGGGATTACATAAGAACTCATCTCTAAACTATTTAAGGATTTCTTAGAATAAATTTCTTATGGAATTTCGTGAGCTTTCTGATGAGGAATGGCATGCTATTAAGCCCTTTTTGCCTCCAAAAGCTAGAGTTGGAAGGCCTAGAGCTGACGATAGGCTTACTATAGACGGCATCCTATACGTTTTAACGACTGGTTGTCGCTGGATGGATATGCCTGTACGCTATGGCTCATATAAGACTGCTTGGAAGAGGCTTAAGAGATGGCAAAAAGAAGGCGTATGGGAAAGAATATTCAAAGCTTTAGCATCCATAAGGAGCTGTGAAAGGGTAAGCGTAGATAGCTCTACAATAGAAGCTAAAAAAGGGGAGAATTGATAGGTTATGATGGGTTTAAGCATAGGAAAGGCTCAAAAATACATGTATGCGTTGATAAGGGCTCTATGCCTTTAAACTTTACCATAGGGCCTGGAAATGAGCATGATTCCAAAAGGCTTATGGAGCTGATTGATTGCTTAGAAGAGAAGCCTAAAGAGCTTTATGCGGACTCAGCATACGATACTGATTCCATAAGAAAGGTCCTAAGATCAGTAAACATTAAAGCAAACATACCGGTGAATCCTAGGAATGGAAGGAAGCCTAAACGATACAAATTCAGGCTATACAAGGGGATGAGGTCTGCAGTCGAAAGGTTCTATGGATGGCTAAAATCGTTTAGAAGAATAATCATAAGATACGAAAGACTAGCTGAAACATACAAAGCATTAATAAACATAGCTTGCATAATAATACACCTAAGATATGGAATTTAGAGATGAGTTCTTTTTTAACCTTTCACCATACCGAAGGTCATCCCCCTGACTATATATTTTTGAACTAAGAGTGATAAGACTAATACTGGTATAGTAGCTAAAGTAGAGAGAGCGGACATCTCACCCCACACAAGTCCTCTTATTCCATAATATTTTGATATCTGCACAGTCACCGTCTTCGCATTTAATCGGGTTAGTATGGTTGCGTAAAGGAATTCGTTCCATGAGAATATTAGACAGAATATAATTGTTGTTACAATCCCAGCGGTTATTACGGGTAATAGAATTCTCGCTAGGGCGGCTAGTCTACTGCATCCATCCACTAGAGCAGCCTCTTCCAAATCTCGTGGTATTTCGGCAAGAAATCCCCTTAACATCCAAACTGCAAAGGGTAAGTTGTATGCGACGTAAACGATTACTAAGCCTAGATGCGTGTCTAGGAGGCCCAAAGTTCGCAAGAATAAGAAGAGAGGGATTACTGTCGCTATAGGCGGCAACATTCTATTTGAAAGGATCCATAATGCAAGGTTATCTCCCCACTTTGGGTTTAGCCTTGCAAGGGAATATGCGGCGGGGATTGCTATAAAGATGGTTATAAACGTACTTGCTAAGGATATGACTACACTATTTATGAGAGGAGGGCCCCCACCTGACTCTATAACCGAAAAATAATTAGAGGACGTGAGCTCCTTTGGGATGAATATAGGAGGAAACACTAAATTTTCCTTATCAAATTTAAGAGAAGTATTTATCATCCAATATATTGGAAATAGTGTTATGATTATTATAATACATAAGGGAAGATATATCGCTACTGAACCTAACTTCCGCCTCATGGCTGATCATCGCCTTCTGATCATCCTTATGATTGCTGTAGAAATTAAAGCTATAATGAAGAGGAGTATATATGAAATTGCGGATGCATAGCCTAGCCGGAAATAACTAAACGCGGTAAAAAATGCGTATAACGATGTCGTTTCAGTAGCTATTCCAGGTCCCCCGTAAGTAAGTAACCAGATTACATCAAATAATTTAAACAAATCCATTACTCTAATTAATAATACTATAATTAAAACAGGTTTTAGGAGGGGCAAAGTTATATATCGAAATATCTGTACTTTTGAGGCTCCATCTATCTCTGCAGCTTCGAGAGGTGCCTGGGGAATACTCATGAGTCCAGCTAAACTTACAAGGAAAACAAAGGGTGTCCACTCCCAGACATCAGCAACTACTACCGTTAATTTAACTATGTTTGGATCGGTAAGCCAGTTTAATCTTATACCAGCTACTATATATGATAAATAATTCATAACTCCATATAACTCATTAAATATCATCCTCCAAATAGCACCAATTACTATAGGAGGCACGAAGAGAGGAATTAGTAGGACGACACGTATTATGCTTCCACCTTTTATCTCCCTATTCATAAGTAGAGCCACTCCAATCCCTATAGCAAACTCAGCTGCAAGAGAAGCCGATAAGAAGAATAGAGTGTTTCCAAGCGTGACCCAAAACCTCATATCATTTATTATTATTTTCTTATAGTTATCCAAACCTACAAATGGTCTCCCCAGAGCAGGTTGGGCTAAGTCCCACGAAAAAAAAGTAAGTCCGAAAGAGTAAATCAGAGGAAATACTGTTAAAGATAGAAGATAGATAACGCATGGAAGGACCAAAATTAAGGAAAAATATTCCCTTCTCATGCGTGATACCTCACTTTTTTAAAAAATTTAAAAAATTTTTTTAAAAAAGTAGAAGTGGTTTAAGTCGGTAGGCCAAGCGAAGCCCTGTAATTCTTCTTCTGGATCTCCCTTCCCAGTCTATCCGTAATTTCATTCCATTTTGATGCAGCTGAATTTAATGCGTCTCGAGGCGATTTTTCCTTTGCTAAGGCCTGTGTTAGCTCTACCGCTAAGGCATCGTAATATTCGGGGACGCCAGGAATCCTCAAGTCCACCCATGGGTTCATATTAAGATTAGCCATGAGGGTATCTAAATATACATCAGCACCTGGAAATCTCTGCCTAAGCTCAGGATCTGTGAAATGAGAATGCCTAAACGGATCCGCTCCCCATGGACCTACTACATATCTCCTGCTAAACTCTTTTCCGGTAAGAAACTTCGCCCATTCAGCAGCTACATCTGGATGTTTACACGTCTTCATTATGAGTACCATCCAATTATGCGGGACTGGAGTCCTTACGAATAATTTATCGGTTTTTTCCCATTTCTTTTCTTCATAGTTCCAAACCTCGTATGTCCCTGGAACGTGGGAGATTCCCCATTTTCCTCTTATCTTTGACTTCGTTGGGTCTTCGGACATGGGTGCCATATCTGGCCAGATGTTAGCGGAACTCATCGCGATGATTCCTGTATAGAATCCTGAAAATAGTTCTGTGAAACCCCATGAAAGGACGCCTGGCGGAGACCTTTTCGGATCAGCTTCCTTAAGCATAATCTCTAAAGCTCGCACTCCCGCCTCGCTTGTAAAAGCGGGCTCCATCGTTTCGGGATCGAAGTAGTATTTTCCTCCTAGTCCGAAATACCGTGCGAAGAACCACCAATGGACTTGTTCTCTTCTGAAATTGCCCCCAGTACCCCAGAAGTCTTCTTCCAGTTTCTTTCCTGCGAGTGTTTCCCCTTTCTTCCTTGTAAAGAACTCAGCAGCATCTAAATATTCGTCCCAAGTTTCTGGAACTCTTAGCTCATATCCATATCTCTTTTTAAATTCCTCTTTTTCATCTGGATGCTCAAATAGGTCCTTCCTGTAGTATAAGGCGTGGGTGTCTCCATCCATCGGCCATCCATATATCTTACCGCCCCACTTGACATACTCCCTAAAGGCGGGGATTATGTCAAGCCATTCCTCACTGTTAACGTCTATGTATTGATCTACTGGAAGGGCGTATCCTCCTAGGACTACGTCACTAGCCCACACCGGATTCATGTGTACTAAGTCATAAGCACCGGTCCCACCAATAGCTTCTGTCATAACCTTATCATGCACATGTCCATATGCTACTTCTTCTATTATTATTGTTGCACCAGTTCTTTTTTTAAATTCTTCGGCCGCCATTTTAAATGGAACAGCTAATGGCTCAGCACATGCCTGCTGGACTAGTGTTATTCCCTCGTAGGGAAGTTTTGTCGGCGTGGGCGTGGGCGTGGGCTTTGCCGTCGGAGTTGTTGGCATCGTCGGCGTCGGGGTTGGCGTGGGCGTAGGTGATGGTGCTGGTTTTCTAGTTGCATAGTATGCTCCCGCTGCTGCTCCTGCTACAATTACAACGCCTGCTCCGGCGTAAGCTATGTACTTACGTCTAGAAACCTTCTTCTCCTCGGACAAATTTCATTCTCCTCTACATTCACTATTCTATCCTTGGATAGGTGGCCTATAAGTAAGGCTTTACCCTATATAAAGATTTCGGCCCTATCCTACGATACTAGCAAGATAAGGATTTGGAGCTGGAAGCGGTTAAATACCCTTATTTAAAAGGCTTTGGACGTGAAGGGCTCGCCAATATCTTCCGTCAAAACTAAAATATGTGAAACGCTAGCAACCACATACATGGCATATACAGTAATTCACCTAAGACATGGAATTTGGGGACAAGTTCATAAATAATCCTTAATAAACATCTCCTTTTTCTCCCTTGCCGAGTCTATAGAGGCGAGTACTGTTGCGAAAGTTTTTAGATTATCGTCACCGCTAGTTTCGGGTACTCTATCCTGTCTAATTGATTCTGCAAACTCATGAAGGCTATAATCTCTTTCCTCAAGATCCATAGGGATTAGCTCTGCTTCAAGGACGCCATCTCTCTCTAACATACCACGTGTGTATACCGTGTAAAAGATCGGAGCCTTGACAAATATTTTATTGCCACTCCAATGTATTTCTCCTTCATTACACACTATTCTCCAATCACCGTCCCATGTCGTCTCCCACTTCTGAGAAACCCAACTTCCGATATATATCGCTCTAACGTTATCTTCCATTTTAAGTGAAAGAAATGCTACCGGATCTCCTTTAAAGGAACTCCACTCCGTATTCCAAGTCTCCGCATAGACACTAACGGGCTCCTTATCTAATATGCTCCGTAAAGTGTCAATATGATGAATAGACATGTCCATAAGTAGTGGGTAGGGCATCCTATATCTAAAGCTGTTAGCGGGGAATGTAGGAGACTTATGAAAGTTGATAATGATGTAAGATGGAGTGCCAGCTATTCTTTCTCTCACTATCTTTCTAACAGTTCTGGGGCCCCTCTTGAACCTATACTGTTGGCTTACCATAAGTTTAAGACCGTACTTCTCAGCTGCTTTGACCATCATTTTAGCTTTGTCTAGAGTATCCGCTATAGGCTTCTCTACTAAAACATTAAGACCTGACTCCAGAGCTCTAATCGTTATATCAGCATGAAATTCAGGAGGCGTTACGCATAAAACAGCATCTGCCTCAACTTTTTTTAATGCTTCATCAAAGTCATTATAACAGTTATTCTCACTCATGTTATAAAAATTGGCTGCTTTAGTTAAATTATCCTTTGAAACATCTACATATGCGACAGCCTCCCAATCTTTTGAGTGTTTAACTATTTCAGCCCAACTCCAACCCCATCCGCCAACCCCCACCTGAATTAGATGGAGTTTTTTCATTCGCCTCCCTCCTATTTTATAAAATAGTTTCATCTATAAAATAAGTTTAGTGGTAGTGTTTTAGGACCTGGCAACTTAGGGTTTATACGTCTTCTCCTTTAAGGCTTTTTCATGTTGAGCATTAATTAATTAGATCTTTGGTTGAGGGGTTAGGCTTTTTCGAGGGGGATAAGATTCTTTTAGATTGGGGCTTAAGGTTTTGGGCTTAGCCTTCTATATCTAGCTTTCAAGCCTTAGGAGGGCTGCCGGTGGCGCTGTCCTATCCGAGATGCATAAGTTTAGGACTGCGGTATGGAAATGGGTTGAAAAGTTTAGCGGGAAGGTCGATGTCGAGCCTTCTAGGATGCCTAGAAGGCTCATAGCCCCGGATGAAACATACGTTAAAGTCAACGGCTTAGAATACTGGGTTTATGCGGCTATAGATGTTGGTGGAAATGAGATTTTATCTATGAGAGTTTATCCATCTAGGAATATGCTTGTTACAGGGCTCTTCATAAGCGATGTTTTAAACTACTGCCATGGAAAGTCGATGTTTGCTGTTGATGGCGCTCCATGGCTAACGGAAGCCCTTAAGGAGCTTAGGCTAGGATACAATATTGAGTCCCTTCGGTGATAGGAGCCTTATAGAATCAGCATATTCATCGTTCAAGCAGAGGACAAAGGCATCCTTTAACGCTATAACGGCTAACCCGCTTAGTAGGAGCGAAAGGTTCAAGAGACCTTTATTATATTGGGAAACTATTCATAAGGCTATTCATACTGTACCACAACAATTTAAGGAAGTAAGCTTAAGTTGCCACTTCCAACTTATGAATGAAAAAGCTTATAATTCAGATCAGATAGTTATAGTGTAAGTCCTTAAGGGTGGTAACAGAAATGGTTATGAAGATAGGAATATTCACTGCTCTCTTCAGTGATTGGCCGGCTGAAAAAGTGTTTAAATATGTCTCGGGACTGGGCTATCAAATGGTTGAACTTGCAGCAGGAGGTGTAGTACCAGCAACTCACCTCCCTAATGGTAGTGTGGAATCTTTAATTAAAGGTGAGGCCTCAGAATTTAAAAAGGAGTTAGAAAAATATAACCTCGAAGTTTCTGCTCTAAGCTTTTATACCAATATTCTAGATGCAGACTTAAATAGACGAAGTAGAAATGTTTCAGAAATGAAAAAAGTCATCGAAGCAGCGAATGCCATCGATGTACCCTGTATAAATACGTTCAGTGGTTGCCCCTTTGATTGGGGTAGATGGTATTCCTTTCCCTTTGAAAATATCGAGATTTATGAAAGAGGCTGGAAAGAGGCGAAAGAGGTCTGGATGCCTATTCTGGACTTCGCAGCCGAGCATAATGTAAAGATATGTATCGAAGTCATGCCTAGCATATATGGTATGGCATATAATCCGGATACTGCTGAGAGAATGATGAAGGAAATCCCACATAAAATGTTAGGATTAAATTATGACCCTTCACATTTTATATGGCAAATGATAGACCCTATTTTACCAATCTATAAATTTGCACAGAAAATCTTCCATTTTCATGCTAAGGATACAAAGATATATCCTCATATAATGAGAGAGACAGGCAATATGATAACGGGATCGTGGACTGCTCCACGAAGAAGCTGGAGGTTTCGTGTACCTGGGTGGGGGGATGCTGACTGGAAGGGGATAATCTCAGCTCTTATGGAGATTGGATATGACTACGTCCTCTCCTTAGAGTTTGAAGATTCGACCATGTCTGCCATAGATGGAGCGAAAAAATATATAGATTTTATAAAACCTCTGATAATCGAACAGCCACTCGGTAAAACCTGGTTCAAGTAAACGATCAAATATTTAAAACTTAGATCCAGTGAAGGCTCTAAGCAATTCTACCAACAATCCCTTACTTATATCAAAACCCTTATTTTAAGGTGGGCTCTTATATTGCCGCTATCGTAAGCCATATCGCCGATAAAGCTCAGGCTTTTTCCTCGGGCTTGCCGGTAACCACGTTTTAGGCCCTCAAAAAGGCTTATAAGCCTACTTCTAGATGCCTTCTTTGCTCCAACACTTTTCTATGTGAGCCATAACATTTAAGCATATTCATCCCTACGCCTCCAGTCAAGAGCGCGTGTAATATGCCATATACGACAAGCCTATCGTCAACCATAGGCGTCCCGACTTTATAAAACTTTTTCCTAATTCATTGAAGAGATCCGATATTCGATTTTCTTTCAACTACTCTACATCAGTTACCTCCAGCTTGTGGAGGTAAGCTGGAGGAGGGGTAGAAAATCAAATAAATTAAATAAATTAAGAGCTGATTTTCGATATGGAGACTACCAGGGCGACCTCGCAACGCCAAAGAATGTTCGGCTACCACTCGCGGAGCTCGGGGGTTCTTTAAGGAACGCTCTCCTCCAAGCTCTCTTTGCCTCCTCCGGCCATGCGGCAAGCCCCGCTGAAGCGAAGGACCTTCCTGTATCGCTCGCTATGCGGGAGCTTGGCTTTGCTTCTGGGGCCATTTCCGGGGAGTTCTCAAGGATCTTCTCAGCCCTCTCGGCCACGTTGGATGGGGCTTTCCCCACCGCCTCCTCAGCCCTCCATCGCAACTCTTGGTTTTCTTCACCTTTCTTCAGCCATGAAAGCCAGCCGGCGAGGTTTACGGCCTCTTCAGCTTCTTTTTCGGCTTCTTCGCCGCCCTGCTCCCTCTACCCTATCTTAGGGGCTAGCTTGTAGTGGATGGGGCGGACTGTTTCAGGGGTTCTCCCAGTTTTTAAGGCCACCTCCGTGACGGTTGGCTCCCTCAGGAAGAAGAGTTGGCGGCGCAGCTCCTCGACCGCTTTCCTAACGGATTTCAAGAGCGACGGCTCCAACTCGGCCTGCTTCGCGTATTCGGTCTCCGTCTCGCACCAGTAAATCTTGAAGTCTGGAGGGGCTGGATAGTCGACCCATAGCTGCTGCTTCAAAGGCTTTATGGTTAGTTTCTTGCCCGCCGCCGGGACGAGGAGGCCCTTAAAAACTTTGAATAGAACCTTCTTCTCCTCCGGGTCGCTCCATTTCACCTGTATGAAGCCCCCCGGCGTTAACAGGAAGACTCTCCTCGTGCCGTAGAACTTGAACCAGATCAGGCCCTTCTGGGTTATATCCAATGCGCCGACCGTCGACTGCCTCAGCTTCTCATACGTGGCGTGGTAGTCGAAGTTTGACTTGTAGACGACCTGTGCTGCCATTTCCACCAAAAATGTCGGGCACCTCATATATATGTTTTGTTTTTTACACACGCCTAGACCTATTGGCGTTGATCGTTGAGGCCCCATCCATCCCGGCCCTCCTTCGCATGTGGGCGGTCGCCCCCCGCACTTGGATACGTTATTTCACTGGGCCGTCGAATTAGTAGCCTATAAAATAAGTCATTCAGACTTAGATTAATCATTTGAAAAGCCTCTAAAGTTAATAACCTATAACTTTAGTACTATAAAGATGAGGATTATATAACCGAAAAATGCCCCCAATCCCCGCGTCATATACTTCCTGGTGTACTAGAAATGTTTGACGACATGATATATGTCAGGATGGAGGGGGAGAAAATCCTCCTCATAAAGAAGATCGCCCGGGCTAGGGGCGAGACCCTAAGCGATTTCGTGAGGAGGGCTCTGCGGAGGGAGCTCGCAAGGCTAGGCTACCTGAGCGATGAGGAGAAGAAGGCCCTATCGGATTAAAGGCCATAAAAAAGGGGAGAAAGGGATCATGAACAATTTTGGAGGCCCCAATTTAAACATTGGCACCGAGGATATCGCATACGACTATTCGCTGCAGGGCTTAAACATCGTTCTCGTCGAAGACGAGACGGCCCTACGCGATCGACGGAGCTGGAGGATGGAGCGAAGCCTGGACCGCTTCGAATCCTTACCGTGGGATGAGGCTGAGGGAGTCCCCGTTATAGGCGGGTCACAGCCAGATGATGGCCTATCCCCTTCCGCCATAGAATACAACGCCGAGAACTCCGCCCAGAAAAACTACTTGAAGATCGAAACCTGTGAGGGAATCCTTTTTGCCGAGGACGATACTTCCAGATGGCAGGTTCTCATGCGGAACGGGGATTTGGCTATAGCTACTCCTATTTTCAGATAGGAGTCGCCCGCCTTGAATAAAGGTTTAGCTCTAAACGGCCCGCCGCTTAATCAAAACAACGCCGAAGGCAGATCCACGCGATTCCCCACGCATTTCAAGAACCAGGCAGGATCATGCCAGCCAGGGGTTCCCCCTTCCCCAAGGCGGGCTCCCTCCGACGCCTTGGATAGCCATTTGAGGCTCTACAGGGAGCTAGGCTTGGCGGTGGTCCCGGCTGTATACGGCGGTAAGAGGCCCATCGTCGAGTGGCGTTGCTACCAGAGTGCTCCTCCAACCGACCAGCAGGTTAGGGAATGGTTCAACGATGGGCGGAGGCACAACGTCGCCGTCATCTGCGGGGAGGCGAGCGGGAACCTCTCGGTCTTGGATTTCGACGACCTTGAAGTCTACGAGCGATTCTTCACCAGGGAGATAGAGGAGGCGACCCTGGTCGTCGAGACGGGCTCGGGTAAGAGACACGTCTACTTCAGGACGCCGGAGCCATTGGAGAGCTTCCGCATCCCAGGGCTGAGGCTTGAGGTCCGCTCGACGGGG
>Ga0209225_1003325_pt1 | contig 13541 bp, 10 predicted proteins | sample WasSprMetagenome_FD_184732 | JGI IMG/M metagenome (GOLD analysis project Ga0209225, IMG submission 184732) | Sulfidic aquatic microbial communities from Washburn Spring, Yellowstone National Park, USA - WS (SPAdes) (version 3) | ecosystem: Environmental > Aquatic > Thermal springs > Hot (42-90C)...
CCCTTCACGTTCTTTTGAGCCACGAGGTACGCCTGCTGGTTATTGGCCCAAAGCGGGATCCACGGCACATCCTCAGCGGACATCCTCTGGATCTCCTGGTAGATCTTGGCCCGCTCGGCCTCATCGATGGTGGTGAGAGCCTTGGTCATAAGCTCCTTGTATTCGGGATAGCGCGGGTGCTTGTTGAAGAAAGTGCCCAAGGACTCCGGTGACTCCGTGGTCCAAGGCGCCAGGAAGTTCGAGGCCTCGAGGTAGTCCGGGTACCAACCGAGGAGGAACATATCGAATCCGCCCTGGGACATGCGCTGCACATAGGCCGCCCACTCCAGGCTCTGGATGGTCACTTTAACCATTCCGGTTTCCTCGATGGCCTGCTTAAGGACAGCCGCCACGTCCGCTTCAGTGGTCCCGTAGTGGGTGGGCGTGTACCAGAGGTTCACCTGCAAGGGATTAGCCTCGGAGTAGCCAGCCTGGCGGAGGAGCTCCCGAGCCTTCTCCAAATCGCGCTTGGGGAAGACCGGGATAGCTGAGCCAGCCGGCGGGAGGCCCTCGGGAACCATGGTGTAGATCGGGGTATTCAGGCCGGAGAAAACGCGCTCGCAGATGGCATCGCGGTCCACGGCGTAGGCAATGGCCTGGCGCACGAGGGGGTTATCCACCGGCGGCTGGGTCACGTTGAAGAGGAGATAACGGATGGAGACGCTTGGCCCGCGGACAACCTGAAGGTTCGGGTTCTTCTGGAGGTTCACGATGTCCACGGGGTTGAAGGTGCGGAAAGCGATGTCCACGTCGCCGGCCTCTACGGCCGCGCGCAACGCCGCCTCATTGGCGTAGATCACCCACACAATCCTCTTCGTTTTCGGAGCCGGGCCGAAGTAGGTAGGCACAGCCTCCAGAACCACCCGCTCATCCGGTACGTATTCCACGATGCGATACGGCCCAGTTCCCACATACCGGCCCTGAGCGAACTCGTTTTCCGGAGCACCCGCATAGATCAAGGACGGGATCACGTTGTCGGTCATGCGAATGAGGAAGGTAGCGTCCGGGTAGTTCAGGGTGATTTTCACCGTGAGCTCATCCACGGCCTCGATCTTTTGGATCACGTCCGCGATGAGGAAGACGCCGCCTTCAGGGCCATTCAGGCGGATCGTCCGCTCCAGTGCCCATTTCACCGCATTGGCATTGCACGGAGTCCCGTCCCAGAAAACCACACCCGGCCGGATGTGGAATGTGTAAACAAGACCATCATCGGAGATCTCCCAGGACTGGGCGATGGCGGGGATGATTTTGTTGGTCCCGGGCTCCATCCCTACCAGGGCCTTGGTGGTGTGCCGCAAAATGTGCCAGGTGAAGTGATCGTAAGAGTTCTCAAAGGAAAGCTCCGTGATGCGGTCGATGGTTCCCAAAACAAGGATGTCACTAGCGGCCAAAGCCCATGCCGAAAACGCCAAAACCGCCAACATCAAAATCGTCTTTCTCATGAGTAGCTCACCCCCTTTAAAGGTTAGTTAGAACCGCTTGGTTCTTTCCGCCTCTCACCTCCTTTTTCAAGGATATCGGTGATTATAGGAAGGCGGGGTTCCCGCGTCTACGCCCAGCGCTTGCGCCGCCGTTTGGGATTAACTAAATCCGAAATGCCTTCCCCAACGAGGCCAAAACCCAAAGAGAGGAAAAGGATGGCTAAACCTGGGAAAGTGATGAGCCACCAATATCCTGACTGCAAATAGCGCTGGCCGTTTTGGATGTCGAAGCCCCAATCCGGAGCGGGCGGGGGGAGCCCATATCCCAGGAAGGCCAAAGCGGCCTCGGTGAGGATGGCGTCAGCGATGTTGAATGAAGAAACGGCCATGATGGCGTTCACGGTGTTCGGGGCAATATGGCGAAGAAGGATGCGTGTTCCGGAAGCACCGGTGGCCCGAGCGGCCTCCACGAAGGTGTATTCCCGCACGCGCAGGACTTCGGCGCGGGTGATGCGGAAATAGGTGGGAACATAGACGAAAGCGATGGAGGCGATCATGGGGACGAGACCCGAGCCCATCACCGCCACCAGGGCGATGGCGAGGATCATAGAGGGGAAGGAGTAGATGGCGTCCATGGTGAGGGAGAGGGCCCGGTCTGGCCAGCCGCCGATGTACCCGGAGACCCAACCCACAACCGAACCCACGCTCATGGCCAAGGCGATGGAGGCGAAGGCCACGACGAGCGGAGCCCAGCCTCCGGCCAAAACCCGGCTGAACACGTCCCGCTGGAGGTGATCGGTTCCCATCCAGTTTTTCGCAGTAGGAGGCGAAAGCCGGGGAAGATCCTCGTAGCTTTTCGCCGGGTTGTACGGGGGTATTCCGGCGAAGCGTCCATATTCTTCGCCTCCCCGGGGCCCACAAATAATAGCCATGGCAATGAAAGAGAAAACGATCACAAGGCCCACTTTGAGGAGAGTCTGCCCCCGAAGCCTTCGGAATAAACTCCTTCGCACAAGCCAAGCCGTTAGTCCGCGTTCCATCAGTACCTCACCCGCGGATCGATCACGGAATAAAGGAGGTCCACAACGAGGTTCACCGTGGCCACAAATACCCCGATGAACGCAATTGTCCCTTGCAGGGCCCACCAGTCCCGGTAATAGAGGCTTTGGATGAGGAAACCGGCGATTCCAGGCCAAGAGAAAACTGTTTCGGTGAGGACTGCCCCGCCCATGAGCATGGCGAACTGCAACCCAAAAACGGTGATGATGGGGATGAGGGCGTTACGCAGGGCATGACGGAGGATGACCAGGCGTTCAGCCAATCCCTTGGAGCGGGCGGTGGTCACGTATTCTGTGTCGAGGACCTCGAGCATGGCGGCCCGGGTCACCCGGCCCAGGAACCCCATCTGGGCCAATCCCAGGGTGACCCCGGGCAGGACCAGGTGCTTGACCACGTCCACGAGGATTTCTCTATTGCCGAGGATCAGAGCGTCGAGGAGATAGAACCCGGTCACGCGCTGGAAACTGAAGGCGAAGCGTCCGGAGAGGCGACTGGCCACGGGAAGCCATCCGAGCTTCACCGCAAAGATCACCTGAAACATTAACCCAACCCAGAAGATCGGGAGGGCAAAGGAGCCGATGTGGAGGACGCGGATTAGGTGATCCGAGGGTTTATCGGCCCGGACAGCGGCAATGATCCCTGTAGGGATCCCGAAAATCGCGGCAAAGAGCATGCCCCAAATGGCTAGCTCCAAAGTCGCTGGAAGCCTGGAGACAAGCTCTTCCGCCACAAGTTTCCCGGTTCTGGTGGAGCGTCCCAAATTGCCGCGGATTAACCCGCCGAGGTACTCCGTGTACTGAATATGCAACGGTTTATCAAGCCCCATTTCATGGCGCTTTTGGGCGATGAGTTCTGGGGAAACGTTGCGGCCGCCCAGCATGGCCAAAACCGGGTCACCCGGCATGACCCTGAGGACCAAAAACACGACGGAAACGAGGATGAAAACCATTGGCACGGTAAGAGCGAGGCGCTGCGCAATGTACCTAGTCACTCCGCCCATGGTTCTCTCAGGAACGGCGCACTATACCGGAAAGGTGGGCGAAAGAAAAGAGAAGGGCCCGGGAGTCCCCGGGCCCCGCCAAAAAAGCTAAACCTACCCTACATGCCTTCGAGCGCGCTGATCGTGGTCTGCCAGAAGATGATGCGCACGTTTTGGGTGTAAGCGAGGGCGGTCCCGATCCGAAAGTCTAAGCTCGGAACAAACGGCCCAGAGTAGCCCTCGGGCACACCGACCACAAACGGGTTAGAAGGCGGGCTCACCATGCGCTGGCGCAGCCGCACAAGGGAGGCCGAGAGATCAGGAGTGCCATTGCCATCCATATCCAGCCGAAGGTCGAAGTACACGGTGGTAGCCCCGCGGAGCTCGAAGGAGTAGGTGATATTGCCAGTGGAGACGGTTCCCTCGCGCACCGCCTGCCAGCCGAGGCTTACCGGCTCCGGCACAAGCCCAAGCGGCGCAGCTTCCGTCTCCTCTGCTAGGCCCACGATCTCGCCATCGGTGCGGATCTCAATGCGGAAAGGATGAGGGGTAGCCCAAGAGGGCGAACCGTTCACCGTGATGTGCCAACGATCCGTGCCCCACAGGAAAATCCCGGGAATCCCGTATAGCGGGGGCATCCCCGGGATACCCAAAGAAAGGACCGTGATCGTTTTAGTTGCGGAAGCGCTCGCACCCTGATTATCGATGACGGTGAGGGTGACGTTGTACATGCCCGCGGCGGTGTAGGTCCAGGTCGCCATCGGACCGCTTTGATCGGGAAGACCATCGCCATTCAGGTCCCATTGATAGGAAACAATGGTTCCATCGGGATCGTAGGAACTCGTACCGTTGAAGATGACTGTCTGGCCCACGAACGGCGCGGTGGGGCTATAGGTGAATTGGGCCACGGGCGGCTGGTTCACCACAAGCGGGCTCACCGTCACTGCCTGGGTTGTGGAAGCGACGGCGCCTTTATCGTCGGTCACGATAAGCCGTACGGTGTAAACGCCGGCGACGCTGTACCTGAAGAACACGATTTTCCCGGTGTTATCGATGACCCCATCGTTTTGGAAATCCCACTGGTAATTGGTGATGGTTCCGTCGGGGTCATAGGAGGCGGAGGCATCGAACTGGATCCAGTCTCCGGCCCGGGGTGCCGTTGGCGTGAAGGTGAATTGGGCCACCGGCGGTTGGTTCGTTACCGCGGGAACGAGGGTGATGTTGAGGGTGCGCGTCCCACCCGGGAGGAGATACACGGAGGTGGAGTAATCCTGATACCCGGTCTTTTTGATGAGAACTGTGTGGGAGCCAGAGGTGAGGACCAGGGAGCGCGGGGTGTACCCGCGGAAAACCCCGTCCACATAGAGTTTCGCCGAGGATGGGCTTGTGATCACCTGAAGGGTTCCGTAACCCGGAGCCGGACCGTACACGATCTGGAAGCAGGTGAAGTCAAACGCCCGCTGCGTGGGCTCCGGCACAATGCCCAGGACCTGGGCCTCCAGTTGCTGTTGCCAGCTTTGGGGATCCGGTCCAAGGAGGGGGAAGGGCTGCTGCGGACTATAGCCCTGGAAGTAAGGGATGGGGACGGTGGTAGCCATGATCTGGAGCCACTCCGTTCCCGTGGGCGGGGTCACCCGGAATTGGTAGCCTTTCCCCGCGGAGGGGATGGTGTACGTGCCGGGTTGGAAATAGTTCTGGGGATCATATTGGTTGGGGAAGATCTGAGTGACCTTTCCGTCGGGCGTGATGTCCCAGATGTAGACATAAGCGGCCTGGGAAAGCTCGAAGTGGATCTGGATAGTTTCACCCAGGGCATAAGCGGGTTTATCCACCCAGATTCGCACGGAAAGCGCGCCCGCAGGGGGCTCGATTACGATTCCCAAAGGAACCGGTTCCTCCTGGCCCAGGGCAAAAACCCCAAGGACCAGCGCCATTAACGCTCCCAAAACTAGGTGTTTCATCCACTACCTCCTTTCTGGCTGGAACGCGAGCCGCACGATCTCCTGAAGGGCTTCAGGGGTGAGCGCGGCCCCGATCTTCCCGGCCTCCGCGGGCAATACGCCCACAATGCAAAGCCGGTTCAACCGCTCCTGAACAAAGGGGAGGAACCGGGGATCACTGGGACCACCGCCCTCCCAGAGGATGAAGTCGCCGCAAGCCCAGGCTAACTCCAATACGAGGCGATCCGTAGAGGTGACCGGAGCATCCGGACTGGTTGTGCTTCCAAGTATGAGACCATAACGGGTGAGGATGCTCCGGGTGGCCAAAAGGAAACCCAGTCTAAGGCTTAGCACCCGGGTTATTTCCTCCCCGCTTCTTCCCAAAGCCAAAAGTTTTCGGACCTCGTTCATCATGGAGGAGCCGGTTAGGCCAGTATCCACGATGAATCCTTGGGAAAGCGCGTACCGCAGGATTTCCAAAGTCTGTTCAGCCTGATCCTTAGGGATCTTTGCGAGATCCTGAAGGAGAAGGAGGGTTACGGTGGTGGTGGCCCGTCCGGTTTGAAAGCCGACAAGGAGGGCGGCGGAGAGAGCCGCGGTGAATTCTTGGGAGAAGCCCATTTCCGCAAGGTAGTTGAGGACCTCCGCCGGGCTGGGAGCTTGAGCGCTCAGGGGAAGAACACTTTCCCCAAAGACAAGCCCTACCCAGAGCCCCAAAACGAGGAAGCTAAGAAGAAGGGTTCGCACGACCTCCCCCTATGTACCGGACGGACACATATTCTCCGAAAGTCCGCAGGTACTCCTCAGCCAAGGGGTCCTGGCCCACCCATTTGCCGTCCACCAGGAAGGCGTACTCGTAGCGGCCAGGTGGAAGGGGTATGGAGGCCGACCAGATCCCATCGCCGTCGGGATCGGAAAGGGGGATTGGTTGCCAGGCGGAGAAGTCTCCCACTACTGCCACGGATTTGGCTCCGGGTGCGGCGATCACGAAAAGGTTCGGGCTCCATTGGGGAACGGGGCTTGGAGCGGTAAGGCGGCCGAGGGCAAAGCCCAAAAGGAGGGCAGCCAAAGCGCCGACCAGGGCCCAGCGCGGAGTAGGGCGGCTCAAAAACTCCCGCACCCTTTCCCAAAAACTCCTCCGCACCGGCCGGCGGGCAAGTTCCCGGATCACCCGCTCCTCTAGCCCAGCCAGACCCTTGGCCCCTTCCTCCACCTCTTTTGTCAACGCCGCCCGCAAAAGCTCATCCACCTCATCCCACCGCATCACGAATCACCCCTTGTTCCACCAGTTTCGCCCGAATAAGCGCTCTAGCCCTGTGGAGCCTAGTTTTCACTGTCCCCGCTGGAAGCCCTAACACCTCCCCGATTTCCTCCACCGGGAGTCCATGCCAGTAGTAAAGGACCACCGGTGCTCGATAGGGTTCGGGGAGTTCGGTTACCGCGCGGCGAACCGCGGCCAGTTTTATATCCTCGTGCACCTCCTCCGCGGGGTCTTTGTCCATCTCCGGCAAGGGGGGTTCCCGTTCCCGGCGCCTTTTTCGCAACGCATTCTTAGCAACGTTGGCGGCCACAGTGAAAAGCCAAGTCGAAAATTTCCGGGAAAGATCGTATTTGCGGAGGTTTTGGTAGGCCCGGATGAAAGCATCTTGGGTAGCGTCCTCGGCATCCGCGTAGTTGCGGAGGATGCTCAAAGTCACAGCGAACACCGCTTCCTTATAGCGGCTCACGATTTCCCCCCAGGCTTCGAGGTCGCCGTTTAGGCTCCGTTGTATCAGTTCGAGCTCCTCTGCGGGCAAAGCGGCTTCTCCTTTCCCCGCATCCAATATACACCCCTTCTCCGGCCGGGGTTTCCAAGGGACATCTGTCCGAAAGCGGCTGAACCTAACCACCGATATGGACACACCGCGTTCCTGGGGCAGGGGGAGGGTTAGGAGTATGCTGAAGGCAGCAAAATGCCCAAAAGGAGGTCGGTTATGCGCAAGGTGAAGCGGTATCTTCCGGCGATTTTGATTTTGGTGGGGCTGGTTCTCGGCGGCTGTGCTTGGCTCCTAAGACCCTTAGAGGCGAAGCTCACAGCGAACCCTACATCCGGCCCAGCTCCTCTTTCCGTGACCTTTAGCGCCGCCGGCTCCACTGGCGCCATCGTCTCCTTCACTTTGGACTTCGGCGACGGCTCGTCTCCTTATTCGGGCACAGATCTAACAGTCAACATTTCCCACACTTACACAACTGCCGGGACTTACACTGCGATCCTCACGGTTCAGGATGCTGCTGGTCACACGGCTACTGATTCCAAGACTATTACCGTTCTTTCCGGGACCACTGCGTCCCTCTCCGCTTCGCCCAGTTCCCCGACCATTGGGGAGACGGTGACCTTCACGTTACAAGCTACGGCAGCATCCGGTCGAACCCTTGTTTCCTGGAAGCTGGAGTATGGCGATGGGAGCGAGGACACAGGCACAGTGAGCGGAACCAGCATGAACATTACCCGCACGCATTCCTACAGCTCTCCGGGGACCTATTCGGCCAAGCTCACCGTGAAGGACAGCACGGATTATGAGGCCACAGCCCAAGTGTCTTTAACGGTGACCACCCGGCCGCCCGAAATCACTTCTTTCACTGTCGTTAACAACGCTGATCCGACACAATCGGCGAGTGAGGGAGGAAAGCTTTCCATTGTAAGCGGGACTCAGGTCAAGTTCTCCTTTACTGCCGTAGGGAAAGATGGGCGAAAGATTACGAAGTGGACGCTGGAAACCCCTGGTGCAGATGTGACCTCTGAAACGCGGTCGATTACCCCAACCTCCTCGTACACATCTCCTGATCTATTGCGGACTTATACGTTGCCCTCAGGGGTCACCCAAACCCAGTCTTACACAGCCACTTTGACGGTGTGGGATGACGCTACCCCGACCCCGAAAACTGACACAGCGAGCATCACTATTGAAGTGGCGCCAGGACCCTAAAGAATCCAGTGCCGGCCTCCTTAGGATTTAGGGGCCCGCGGCCGCGGGCCCCACTTTTTCATCCCCAGGCCCAATAAGCCCATTCCCCCGGCAAGGAGGAGAACGGGCAAGTCACCCACAAGTCCATAGGGAGTCCGGCCGGAAAAGCGCGGGACTTCCGCGAGGAAAACTCCTTCGCCCAACGGGAATCGCCGGATTTCTCGCCCTTTAGGATCCCAAGCGCCGCTGATCCCGGTTTGTCCGACCTGAACACAGGCTCGGCCCGTTTCCGCGGCCCTAAGTGACCCCATGGCATAGTGCTCCCAGAGGATCCGGGTCCGGCCAAACCAGGCATCATTGGTGGAAACGAGCAAAAGCTCTGCGCCTTTCCGCGCAAGCACCCTGGTCGGCCCGGGAAAAGCTGACTCAAAACAGATCACCACCCCGTAAATTCCCACCGGCTCAAGCCGCTCTCCCGGACTTTGGTCGTAGGGAAGGAACTGGTCGATGACTGCGGCCAGGCCCAGCCGCTCCCAAATCTTTCGGCCCGGAACGTATTCCCCAAACGGCACAAGGTGCATCTTGGCGTAGACCACGGACTCCCGACCATCCGGGGTAAGAAGGAGCATGGTGTTTCGGACCTTCCCTCCCTCGATGTCCGCGGTTCCGATCATTAAGGGAACACCTTTTTCTTGGGCGGCGCGGGCAAATGGCTCAAGGTATTCCCGTTCAATTCGGAGGAAGGCGGGCGTGGCATTCTCCGGGATCACGATGAGATCCACATCGGTTGGAACTTTTTTAAGGAGCCGCTCGTAACGGGCGAGGATTTCCGGAAGTTTTCCCCGATCCAGGCGCTCGGCCTGGCTTATGTCCGGCTGGATTAGGGCCAAGCGGGCGGTGCCATTGGGCTTCGGCTCAGGCAAAGCTTCTCCAATTCCCCAAAGGAGGAGGGGGAAAAGGAGGGCGATGGGGAGGATTTTCGGTTTTCGCAAGTTATGGGCGAAGAAAGCGGCAGTGAGGGCAACGGTCAAAGAGAGAAGCCAGGGGCCGGCGAGGCCCGCGGCCGCCGAAAAAGGTGTTCCCGCCAAAGCCGCAGGGACCGTGCCGAACGTGAACCCCAAAGGTCCTGATCCCCGGGCAGCCTCAAGGAGAGCCCAAACCGCGGCCACAAACACTGGCGAGCTTTGCCAGCCAGCTAAGGCCCCAAGCACGGTAAGGAACACCCCTCCGTAGAGGGCGAGAAGGAAGATCACCCCGTAGGCTATGGGCCCGATGAAGGGCTGAAGGCTTCCCAGGGAAGAAAACTCCAAAACAAAAAAGACGAATCCAAAAAGGAACCCGAGGATTGCTCCCCGTTTTGGGCCGGCGCCTTTCAGGGAAAGGAAAAAAGGGATGAGGGCAAACCAAGCAAGAAAACCAAAACCCGGGAAGAATGCGGCCCAAAAAAGGGCTGCCCCGATCAGCGCCAATCCCGCCCGCCAAAACCCGGCCAAGCTCCGCCCATTATAATGGCCGGCGATGCACCCAGTCCTTGTGCGTATCGGGCCCTTGGAGATCCGCTTCTACGGCCTCATGTACGTGATCTCCTTCATCCTCGGGTACTTTGTCGTTCGCGCGGTAAGCAAAAGAAAAGGCCTTTCTCTAAAAAGCGAGGACATCCTCGACATCTTTCTCGTCACGATTCCTTTGGGGATCATCTTTGCCCGGCTTTACTATGTGGCCTTCAATTGGAACTTTTACCGGGCCCATCCTTGGGAAATTCCGGCGGTTTGGCACGGAGGCTTAGCCATCCATGGGGGCCTAATCGGCGGCGTCCTTGGGCTTTTCCTCGCTTCCCGGTGGAAGAAGGTTCCGTTTTGGGCGCTAGCGGATGTAGCGGTTCCGGCGGTGGCCCTAGGTCAGACCCTCGGCCGGATCGGAAATTTCCTCAACGGCGATGCCTTCGGTACCCCCACAAGCCTCCCCTGGGGAATCGTGTTCCCCCTGGATTCGCCAGCAGGGATAACCTATCCCGGTCAACCCCTCCATCCCGCCATGCTCTACGAGGCTGTCGGTGATTTCCTCATTTTTTTAGTTCTTTGGCGGCTTTCGCGCCGGCCAGCTCGAACGGGTTTCCTCGCCGCCCTTTACTTTGTCCTCTATGGGCTTGTGCGTTTTCCCTGCGAGTTTGTGCGCGGAGACGCCCTTTGGCTTGGCCCGTTCCGGGCCGCCCAGGTGGCCAGCGTACTTTTAATCCTTGGATTCGGAAGCTGGCTCATCCTCGCTAAGCCTTGGCGGGTCGCGCCGAAGCCCAAGTCCAAATAGAATCGGGTGACCAGCGACGGCCATGAAAAGCTACGAACTTCGTCGAGCTTTTTTGGATTACTTCCGCGCGGAAGGGCACGTGGTGCTCCCTTCTTCGAGCCTAGTTCCCAACGATCCCACCCTTCTTTTCACCTCCGCGGGGATGGTCCAGTTCAAGGACATCTTTTGGGGAAAAGTTCCGCCCCGCTATCCCCGGGTCACCACCTGCCAAAAATGCTTCCGCACCACGGATCTTGAGCGGGTAGGCCTTACCCCTTACCACCACACGTTCTTCGAGATGCTTGGGAATTTTTCGTTCGGCGACTACTTCAAAGAGGGCGCAATCAGGCTCGCCTGGAAATTCCTCACGAAGGAACTTTCGCTTCCCAGGGAAAGGCTTTGGGTCTCCGTGTACGAGGAGGATGAGGAAGCCTATGCCATCTGGCGGGATTTAATTGGAATTCCGCCGGAGCGGATTGTGCGGCTGGGGAAGGACCAGAACTGGTGGGGGCCGGTGGGGAATTCCGGGCCCTGTGGCCCGGATACCGAAATCTATTGGGACTGGGGCGATCCGCCCTGTGGGCCGGATTGCAAGCCCTCCTGCGATTGTGGCCGCTTTTCCGAGATCTGGAATCTCGTGTTCATGCAATACGACGCCCAGCCGGACGGGACTTTACGGGAGCTTGCCCGCAAGAACATCGACACCGGAATGGGCCTGGAACGGATGACCGCGGTCCTCCAAGGCGTCCGCTCCAACTTTGAAACCGACCTTTTCCTCCCCATCCTCGAAGCCATCCAGAATCTATCCCCCTCCCCTGTCGCGCATCACCCATCCCTCAATGTCGTTGCGGATCACATCCGGGCCGTGGTATTCCTCGTGGCGGACGGGGTTCTTCCCGATAGCGAGGAAAGCCGCGGCTCGGTCCTGCGGAAGGTGTTCATGCGCATGTTCCGGCACGCGGATCGGTTGAGGATCCCCGGGCCGAAGCTCGTGCATTTGGTGGAGCCGGTGGTGGAAACGTTGGGATCCGTGTACCCGGAAATCGTGGAGCGCCGGGCCCTCGTGGAGCGGGTGATCGGTAGCGAGGCCGAGGTTTTCCGCCGGAGAAAGGAAGCGTTGGACCGGCTCATGGCCCGGCTTCCCGAGGGAACCACGGTCATCCCGGGAGAAGTGGCCTTCACCTGGTACGACACCCACGGGATTCCGCGGGACTTCATCGAAGCCGAGGCTCAGGAGCACGGGCTTTCCGTGGATTGGGAAGGTTTCGAGCGGGAAATGGAAAAGCAGCGGGCCCGCTCCCGCCTCGTGGTCTCCTACGATACCGTGGGCGTCACAAGCGAGGAAGCCACGGCCACAAGACAAACGAAATTCCTCGGCTACACCGAGCTCTCTTTGGAGGCACCGCTTGAGGTCATTCTTAGCTCGGAGGGAAAGACCCGAGAAAAAGCCAAAGCGGGCGAGGAGGTGCACTTCATCTTCCCGAAAACCCCGTTTTATGCCGAAGCGGGCGGCCAGATTGCCGACACGGGTTTTGTGGAAAACCTCGACCGCGAAGGGAAAGCGGAGGTTTTGGACGTGCAGAAAAGTCCGCAAGGAACTTTACACAAGGTGCGGATCGTCTCTGGCGAATTCCGGCCGGGTGACCGCTGCCTTCTTCAGGTGGACGAAGAGCGGCGCCGGAAAATCCAGCGGGCGCACACGGCTACCCACCTTCTCCATTCTGCCCTTCGAAAAGTTTTGGGCGAGCACGTGATCCAGGCCGGTTCCTGGGTGGGGCCGGAGGAATTGCGCTTTGACTTCACCCACTTTTCCGCCCTCACTCCCGCCGAAATTTCCGCAGTGGAAAAGCTCGCGTTCGCCGCGGTCCTGAGGGACATTCCCCTTCACGTGGAGGAGCTTCCTCTGGAGGAAGCGAAAAAGAAAGGGGCCATCGCGCACTTCGAGGAAGAGTACCGGGGGAAGGAGAAGGTGCGGGTGGTGGAGGTACCCGGGGTTTCCATGGAGCTCTGCGGCGGAACCCATGTATCTCGGACAGGCGAAATCGGCCCCATTGTGATCCTCTCCGAGGAAAGCGTGGCTTCCGGTACACGGAGGATCCGGGCCTTGGTGGGCGAGCGGGCAAGATCCTACTTAGCCGAGCTTCGGGAAGAGCGGAAAAAGCTTTCCCAGCTTTTGGAGGCTCCCGAGGGCGAAGTCCTTGCTAAAGTGGAGAAGGTTTTGGCCGAGCTTTCCGCCCTGCGGCGGGAAAACGAGCGCTTGCGGGAGGAACTCGCTCAGCTTCGGGCGCGGGATCTCGCCTCCCGAGCGGAAGAGGTGAACGGCACGAAGCTCCTTGGGGCGGTCGTGGAGGGCGATCCCGAAGCGGTAAAGATTTTGGCCGACCGGCTCACGGAGCTTTTGGGAAAGAGCGTGGTGGTTCTGGGCACAGCCCATTCCGGCCGCGGTTTCCTTGTGGCCAAGGTTCTCGGGGTGGAGAAGGTTTCCGCGGGCGAGCTGGTGAAGGCTGGGGCGGAGGTTTTGGGCGGAAGCGGCGGAGGCCGGCCCAGTTTCGCCCAGGGCGGCGGCCCGCGGGCGGAAAACCTCGCCCAAGCCGTAGCCAAGGCCCTGGAACGCGCCCGCACCATCCTCCGCGTTTCCTAGGGCCTTTAAACTTTTCCCAGTTTCCGAAGCGGTTAAGATTCGTTAGGCGATGAAGCCCGCCTTTAACCGCGGCTCCTGCCGCTGATGGCTTCTACCCAATTTCCCTTGCTTCTTGGGGGTGAAGATGATTTTTCTCACCACCAAAAGGGCCATGCGGCAAGGAATCGCCCAAAGCGAGCTTCGGCTCAATCTCCTTCGGCTTTGCGCCCGCGAGCCCCACACCATCCACGAGCT
>Ga0209225_1003329_pt1 | contig 13529 bp, 10 predicted proteins | sample WasSprMetagenome_FD_184732 | JGI IMG/M metagenome (GOLD analysis project Ga0209225, IMG submission 184732) | Sulfidic aquatic microbial communities from Washburn Spring, Yellowstone National Park, USA - WS (SPAdes) (version 3) | ecosystem: Environmental > Aquatic > Thermal springs > Hot (42-90C)...
CCGCATTGGCAAACAGTAGATTGTTTTGGCTATGCATCCTCTTGGCTATCTCCCTCTCAAATTCATAGGTGTGGAAGATGAAAAGCTGGCAGGGTTGATGGCTTTCCCTCTGAAAGACCAGGGGGATGTCAGCGGAGGCGAAATGCTCCCTTCGGAAGTTCAGCTCCATAGCCCCCATCTCGTAAGAATCAAGATAGGTGCCATCTATCTTGCCTTTGATGACCTTCTCCTCAAAGCCTGGATTTTTGAGGAGGTTCTTTTGTGAACCCGACTCTGTCAAAGAGACATCGTCAAACCAAACAGTTCCTTTATGAGTTCGGCGAAAGAGGAGATGGACGGTGAGAGTAGCGATGGGCTTCTTGGGATTTATTACAAGCTCCTTCCTTTCCCAATCGTGCGTTCCCACGCTGAAGGGAACATTGATCGCCCATTCAGGAGTGCCATCAACATAATATAGGTCAACATAGATGGCGTAATCCAAATTCGGCTCGCCCGTCACTCCCTCCGCCTTGCTCCAAGCGCTCACAATCAGTTGCTTGGGCTCCTTTTGATTTAAAACAACAGTCTGAGAGGCTCCCAGCTCCTTGGCGGAGTCCTTCGCTTCACAGCGGATGGAATATCTCCCGGAATGCCTTATCTTATCGTCAATCCTATAACCCTGCCCGTAATTTCCCCATCCCTCCGTCAAGATGAATTCACGGGAAAGCGCAGACTCAATGCCCCTGAGCATAACCATAGCTTTATTGAGGGAAAGCTCTGGAGTCGTTGGGACATCGGGGTCGGGATTGAGAAGGAATACCGCTCCATCACACCAAGGAGCTTTCGTGATTGCGCAGAAGAATTTGCCATCGGAACCATAGATTCCGCTCGTGAGGGTTGCTATAGCCATATCCCTATTCCCCTCACCTCTCTCCCCCTTCAAATCCCTCTTGAGAACCTCCATAGCTCCCTCATAGGTGCGAGGGGCATCTTGGGGCATAGAGAGCCAATGGCTTGCGGGCTCAACATAGATGAAGCTGTAGATTCCGTGTTGCTCGTCAAAGGCGGGATTGGGCGCGCCTTCCTGAAAGGCGAAATGAAAATCCTCAAACCCCTCAACCGTGGAGATATCGGCAAAGGGCATCCAAATTCCCTCTTTCTTAACCCGCTTGAGGAAGAATTGGGGGAAAATCTCATAATATTTCTCCAAAGCGGAACGCATTTTCCACTTCGGGTCAATTGGATAGATGATGAAATGGAAATCGGCTTTTGAGGGAAACTTAACCGTATCGGGAACGAGGGCGAAATCATAGACTATGAAAAACTCCTTTTCCTGGGAATCGTAGGATATGCGATAGAGACGGGGCTCATCTAAGGGGATGGCGAGGGAAATCCCCTCCTTATCACCGCTGATGCAGGCGAGATGATACCAAGACATACTTCCTGTTGCTCCCGCAGGGACCTGTATCGCCTTTATATAATTCCTTCCCTCCTCAATCCTCTCCTCGCTTCTCATATCGTTTGACCAGAGCCATCCAACAGCATCAATGGGAAGAGAAAAATATACACTTATCGCCCTATCCTTCTTCGTGAGGTCCTCAACAACCCCATCAACCCTTATATACCCCTGCCCTTTATAATAACCGCTGTTTATTCTCCCAACGGAATAGCTCACGGAGAGCTTCAATTGGAGCTCCTCATCAACTCCCTCCCAGATGGGTTTGCCATCCGATTGCCTCACCTCGCCGAGAGGTTGGCGGAAATCCGAACCATTCGCAACATCCCGAAGATAGAAGCCGCCTCGCCTTCCATTATCACCGATTACATATCCGGTTTCCTTCTCTAATATGAGGGAGAAGCCATCGGGCGTTTTGAGGGTGATGGTCTGCTTGGGAGTGGGAGCTTGGAGAGGAATGCTTTGGATGGGAGTTCCATCAAATAGCTGAATTCCCTCCAATTGAGCGAGAGAGAAATCGTCAAACCATACCGTTCCGGTATGCCACCTGAAGAGACCATAGATTGTGAGATGTTTAATTGGCTTTTCTGGGAATATCCAAACGCTTTTCCTCTCCCAGTCGTGCGTTCCGCAGGAGAAGGGAGCGGTCTGTCCCCATAGATGGCCGCCATCAACATATTCAATATCCAAGTATAAAGAATAACCGCTATCAGGCGTTCCGCTGACATTCTCCGCCTTGCTGAAGCATTGGGCGAGGATGGGAATCGGCTTTTCCTGATTTAAATTGACCACTTGAAAGATGCCATATTCCTTTCTGGAGTCGGAGCTTTGACACTTAGCGGAGCGTTTCCCGGAATGGGAAACAGCCTCATCTATCTCGTAGCCCAATCCCCATCCCTGCCAATTTTCTATCTTCGTAGTCCCTTCTTCCAATTGAGGATTTATCAAGAGATTTCTTTGAAGAAAGGCACTTGGGTCTAAGGCTTTCTTCCTCACTACGCTTTCTCCTTTCGCAATTGGATTCGTGAAAGCGATGAAAATGAGAAGGGAAAAGCCAAGAAAATATTTAGGCATAAAAATCACCCCTTCAGCTCGCCTAATAAACTCTCAACCTCCTTCGCAAGCTCTTCAACGATTAGCTCTGCGATTCTCTTTCCCTCCTCAATTGAAGCGTTTCTCGGGTCTCCTCCCCCAATGCCGTCCTCCTTAATAGTTATCTCCCTATCCTTCGGCAAGAGGCTCAAATCAACGAGCTCCGGGCGGAAGAACATCATAAGGGATGTTTCGTAGAAATCGGCGTGTCCACCGGGGATGTTGTATTTCGCCAGGAATGTTGGGTCGGGAGCGAAGATTCCCTTTGCATCGGGGTGATTTTTGAGGAATTCCTCAGCAACTTCCTTCAATGCCTTCACATGTTCTGCTCCATAATGTCCCATCAAAATGACGAAAATCCTAAATCCCTCATCGTAAAGCTGTTCAAGATATTCCCTCGCGAGGGCTTGAATTGTTTCCCTTGATATCTCAATCGTCTTCTTGAAGCCGAGGTAGGGCTTCATAGTTTGATATCCGCAGAAGATGGGAGGTAGGACTACTCCGCCGGTTTTCTCGGCTGTTTTAAGGCAAAGATAGTAAACTTTGAGGGCGTCAAGACCGATGGGATTGTGCACGCCATGCCATTCAAGCGAGCCCCAGGGAATGAACACAACGGGAGTCTTTTGAAGGACTTCATCTATTTCTTTTGGCTTCATTTCCTCAAATTTCATTTTCTCATTCCTCCTTTCGCCTCTATTTTAGTCTTCTTCCCTATTCAAGTAAACAAACTTTGGTATTCGGATTATTTAAGTTTTCCTCATTTACATAAAACCAAGCTATGAACCTTTTGGGAGAAAAATTCGTCTAAATAAGTGGGTAAAGCAGGCAGTTTTACGAGCTTGCTCCCATAACACCTCCTCTGGTTTTTGGTTTTGCCCCCGGCGGGCGTGCCCTAAAGGGCACGCCCGCTCATTTTATACCCCTTTCCCATCCCTTTAGCGTAAACTCCAATTACTGCTCTTTTAAAATTTACTTGCTTATCCTTTCCTTTATGATTTAAAATACTAAAGAGGCGATATATGATGCTTCTTCATTCTCGAACGAGAAAAGCATATCTGCAGAAAATTTTGCTTATCGCTTCCCTCCTACTTTCCCTGTGCTCTTTTTCCCTTGCTCAAAAGGCTCTCTTCAGAATACCCATCAGCACGCAAGAGGTTGTCTGGGAGGCGGAGAAGGCGGATAAGTTAGGGGAATGGGCAATCGTGGCCGATAAGAAAGCTCATGGTGGCTTTTATGCCCGCCCCCGAGAGCTCAACCACTCCCTTTTGGCTTTTCCCTTTGAGACAAAAGAACGGACAACCCTTAGAGTCTATCCCCTATGGTGGAGACATTCGGAGAGAAAGACGGTAAATAGGTTCCCCTTCCCTCTTTCCCGCTCTTGTGGTCCCGATGTTCTCGCCCTCTACGGAAACTACTGCCTCTTCACCGCACCCGCAGTGGGAAGAGTGGGAATTATTGATATGAAGAGCGAGAAGGTAATAAAGACACTGGATATTGGAGGCTATCCTGTGGACATAGCGGTTAATGAGAAGCTGGGGAAAGTTTATATAGCGGATGCGGTTGGCGACCGCCTCCTTGTGCTGGAGGGAAGCTCTTTCAGGAAAATTGGGGAAATCCACCTTCCCAAATGCCCCTGGTCCTTAACAATAGAAGGAGGAAAACTGTTCGTGGCTTGTAGAGAAGACCAGATGCTGGTGCAGATAGATATGGAGCGAGACATCATAACTCGGCAGGTGAAATTGCCCTTTGAACCCGCGAGAATAGATGTAAGAGGGAAGGAAACTCCCCAGCTTTTTGTGTGGGGGTTCCCCCGAATAATTGAGATGGAAAAATTCAGCTTCCTATCCCCTTACGAGGAGTTCTTCCCTCCCCAGGATAGAAAGAAGGTGAGCGCAGGAGAGGGTATATCTTATGATGCACCGGAACCCCATAAGATAAGGGTTGAGAAGAAGGGCATTACAAAGTGGATAGATGTCAAGCTTATAACAGGAGAATCAAAAGTTTCCCCCATACCATCACTCACCCCTTCATCTGGTCCTGAGGCGCTCGCCTTCTATAAGGGATTGCTGTATTTCTCTGCCCCCTTAGCGGGAAAGGTAGGGATTATTGATACCTCAAAGGATGAGCTGGTTGGTTCAGTGGATATAGGTGGTTATGTAGCGGATATAATCGGTGATGGTAAAGGAAACCTCTATGTAGCTGATGCAACCAATAGCAGGATATTGGTTTTGGATATGGAAAAGAAGAGAATAATAAGTGAGAGGGAAACGAGTTCCCCTCCCTTATCTCTTGCCGCTTATGGAGGAAAGCTGTTCGTTAACATGGGGCGAGAGCTTTCCATATATGAGGTCCCGGAATTTAAACAAATAAAAGGCATCCTGTTTCCTTCCGATATCGCCTACCTTATTACATTCGACCCTTGGACTTTGGAAGGCTGGTGGCCATATTATCCCGATGAGAGAATTGCCCCTATTATGATGGAGCCCCCAAGAGTGATTGTTCAATTTTCTCCTCTAATCTTTGAACCGGAAACTTTGGTAAGCAAGAGAGTGGCTGATAAATACCTTCCCATCCTTGGTAGAAGGCGGTCGCTTGAGTGGAAAGGGGAAGGCACAGTTAAAACCATCACCGCCAATAACGACCATACCATTTCAATAGGAGAGAAAGTTTTAGATGTTAGTAGAATAACTGATTATCAGCTTCTTCCTTACCCCCTTCCCCTATCCGAGAAAGATACGCCAGGGACAATCTCCTTCCGCATTGACAACGGGAAGAGCTATGATTGGATGCGAGGAATTTGGATTACGCCCGACCAAGGATTATTTTTGGTTAATGGAACAGAGGAGTTCTGGCATTGGAATGGCATATTATTCACCCTCCCTCCCGGCAAGCATATCCTCTATGTTGAACCCCATAGCCTTTCCGCTATGCTTGATGGGATAGTTGTTTCAAAAGCTTTGGAGGGAAAGCTGGAATTGGAGCTTGAGCCCAAATCAAAAGAAAGCCATTGGGTTTTTTACTACAATGAGGTCTCAAGAATTGCTTTAAGAGCAAAAAGCCTGGCTGATTCCAGCTTGAATTTAAGATGCAGATTAGAGCTCAAGAATTATATGGGGGAGGTAGTTTGGAGGGGTGAGGTAGAGAGCAAGATTTTGCCGGGGAGGATATGGGAGAAGGAATTCACCTTCAAGCCGAAGGAAACGGGGAGATACGAATTAACCGTGAGGGCTTATTCCCGCGAGGGGATGGGATTGCGGAGCGTTTACTTCCTCATTCTACCTAAGTTGGAACATCCCCGTATGCTGTTCAGGAAGGATGATATCCCTGAAATTCAAAAGCGGATAGAGAAGTTTAAGCCCCTTTATGATAAATTCTTCAGCTGGCTGAAAAGCGAGTGCGTGAAGGAAGATTTCCTTCCCAAAAGTTTTTCCGCTTCCACCGCGGTTCCTGGCGAGAGAGCTTGGCGACGCTATGACCTGGGATGGAATATGCTCTCTTTAGCATTTGGGACAATTCTCGCGCCAAAGGAAGAGGATAGGAAGTTCTTCATTAGTCGTTTGGAACCGCTTCTTAAGGAGCGGGATTTCGCCTCCTATTGCACATTCCATCATCATGGTCCCTTTTTCCCGGGAGCTGAAACTGCCCTATTTGATATTGCCTCTATTTATTCGGAGGAAGCGAGGAAAACCATTCAGGAAGTCTTCGCGAAGCGGATGGGTGATATGGATATGTTTCCTTGGACGCTTGTATCAATAGAGGAGCCTTTAACGGCACAAAAGAGGGCGCTTCTTTTCAAGATACTTATGTGGTCAGTCAATTGGGATAGGTATTTCTCCCTTCACTATGGGAAGCGGGGAGGCACTTGGTGGCTAAATCCTCGCACTTGGTGTCATTGTCCCTTTGCCGGCTATGTTATTTCCTCTCTGTATCTCCGCAATTTCTTCGGGGAAAAGAAGCTCTTCTCCAAACCATATTACAGGGGCTTCCTCACATTCCACGAGTATATTCGTCCCTACAAAGATAACAAAGATTTCCTCGCTCCTTATTACGGACCCCGTCCAGCCCATCAAACGGGAGAATGGGCGGGAGAAACGGGAAAAGGTTGGGGAAGAGAAGGAAAATGGTTCCTAAGCGCTTTGACGAATCATCCCCTTCTCAAAAATCTCACTTCTACTTTGGATTTGCAGAAGCTCGCTTTGGCTGTAGCTTTGGGATACGAGCCCGATGCTCCCGGCGTCAACTTAGAGGAGCTCCCGCCTACTATGCTCTTTGAGCCCGAGGGTTGGGTAGTAGCAAGGTCTGGTTGGAGCTCAAATCTGACGGAGGTCAATTTCATCTGTGGCATTAGAGACCATGTATATTTGGATAGACCAACAACATTCAGGGTTGCCAAGAGCGGGGAATTCCTCATAGGGACTGCCGCTCTCGGTGGGGATGATGGTCATCCCGGTAGACCGAGTAATGGGAATGCTTGGGGAAATGTCGTTGTGATAGGGGATTCCTGGATAGACTCTTGGTGGAAAAACCAATGGCCGCGGCGGGGAACAGAGTATGCCTTAATTGATAGGTTCTCCGCTTCAACCTATGAGTATATATCCCGAGATAAAAGGCTCATCGGATATTTCCCAGCGGAAGGAGGATATGGAGGTGGGTTAGACTTTCATGGTCATACCTCCTCACCTCTCATTCGCGAAGGGGAGATACTCGCTTATGAAACGACACCGGAATTTGATTATGTAGCTGGAGATGCCACCAATGGCTGGCTCACAACCGAGGCAGAAGAGGTTTACAGGCAACTCGTTTTCATTAAACCAAATATCATCGCCATCTATGACCGAATAGTGCTCGCTTCTCCCGAGAAAGAGGCAAGATGGCTTGCCGCAACGGGTCCCGTCCTTCAACTTGAACCCGGACGGTTTCGTATAGAAAACAGTGGAATCGTTCTTTATGCTGATGTGCTTCTTCCAAAGCAACCTGTTTTCTATTCCCTCCCAGGCAAGGAATACCACGACCTATTTCAGAAAGGCACAATTGACCAGAAGGTTCTGGAAATAACCAGCGCCGAGAAGGGAGAGAAAAAGATAGAGTTTCTCATAGCAATGGTAGTGGGAGAAGAGGGCATAAAGCCTTTGGATGCAAGGATAGCAAAGATGGATGAGAGGGAAGTGGTAGCAGAGTTCAGCTATGAAGGTAAGAGATATAGCCTCGCTTTTAAGAGGGAAGGATTTCCCGAGGGATGGATTACCCTCCCATCCTCGCCTTTGAAGCATATATTTGCGGATTATGTTGATGATACTTATAAGCAATGGAAGAGCCACCCAAATTATAAGAGATGGATGGAGGATATGAGGCTTAAATTCCTCAATCTCCAATGAATCCATTTTTTGAATGGAAGAGATGCCTCGCTGAGCTCTTTTATTTTTAAAGACGGTGAACCTTTTTGGGGAAAAATTCGTCTAAATAATTGAATAAGGCAGGCAGATTTACGAGCTTGCTCCCATAACACCTCCTCTGGTTTTTGGTTTTGCCCCCGGCGGGCGTGCCCTTTAGGGCACGCCCGCTCATTTTATACCCCTTTATTCCTTTGCCCTTACCCGATAATTTATCTTAACCTCTCCATTCGCCGGAACCTTCACCGTGAACTCTATCGTCTCCGAATCCTTCTTCTCATAGGGATGGCTTGACTTCAATATCTGCCAATCTCCCGGCAACTTCTCCACATCTATTATCTCCACATCCTCTTCCTTGTGGTTTCTCAGGGATATCTCCATCTCGTATTCATAAACACCAGGGGAGATTTTTTGATAATCAATCCGCTTTCTCTCCCCTTTCAAATCAAAAGCATCTCCGATATAAAGCCTCAATTTCTCATCTTTGGGAGTGTGGTCTATCTGGTCCTCGCCGATGAATTGCAAGGAACCATCCTGGTCAGCCTTGTAAACCCTCACGATTCCCTTCGGAAGAGGAATCCCCAAATTGTTCTCCTTCTTGTTCTCTATCTCTATCTTCACTTTTACCTTTTCCTCAGCTGTTGAGCTGGGCGAAGCTGTTATCCACCAATATGCTTGATAATAGGGCATCTCAAAGACGAACACCTTTTTAACCTTTATCTGCGGCGCCTCAATGAAGCTTATCTGTTTCGTCTCATTTTCTTTTATAGTGGTTGGATAGCGCAAAGTGTAAAGATGATATTCAAAAAAGGCTTTCTCTGTGAAGCCCGCACCCGGGCTCAGAGCAGCCTTCGTCGCTTCTGGCGTCCCGTATCCACCATAGCCGCCATACATCGGGGTCACTCTCCTCACATCACCCGCTATCAATTTGAGCTTGGCGTTCTCGTAGGTCGTTCCGCTCGTATTAGTCAGGGTCACCCAGCCGTTCAAATCCGCTCTATCGTCAGTCTGATTTATTACCGCTACATAGTCCGCTTTCCAATTCAAGCCCTGCGTTATATAAGATAGCTCAACCGTATGCTTCCCTTCCTTCTCGCAGATTATGTCCCAGACCAGCTCGGGCTTGGAGATGAGCCCCTCAGGAAGAGAGGGGAGCTCAACTTGCCCAGAGGGATTGAGGACTATCCCCTCCTTCGTTTGGATAACCGTTCCCTGAGCGGTTGAGAGCAATGTTCCCTCAATTAGCTTTTCCCTTCCATCAAGGAACTGACGCACTCTTATTTCCTTTCCGATATACTTTGAGAGAAGCTTTTGGGGATTTATGAGGTCGTATTCGTAGTTCTGCTCCTTGATGATGACCGCTTCCGGAGCGGTGAGGGATTTGAAGTGGACTGTCGCTGGGTCTATGAGAGCGGCTATATCGCTAACCTTTACGATGCTTTCCCCCTTCTTCAACTCCATAACCCTCACATCCTTCACCAAGCCGAAATTCTGATTGTAAACCGTCAACTCCAGCTCCCTTGAGAAAGCGAGGATGGTGAGAATGGGCAAGAGTAAAACCAAGAACCTTTTCATAAAAACATCTCCTCCTTCTTTATTTTAGACGCTGTGGGGAAGGCAAAAGTTTCTCTCTTGGATAAACCTCCAGCTCCCCATTAAGGTGCAGGACAAGGGGATTGGGATGGTGGTTGCAGATTATAACTATTTGTTTTGGGTCATTTCCTTTGGGTTTGATGTATTGATAGCTTATCTTCTCGGGAGGGGAAGGGTCGTTCGGACAATGAAGGAGATTGGGAGTTTTCAGATAAAGGGGGAGAAGCTGGGATAGTTTATCGGGGTAGTCTCCCGTGCCCTCTCTGTATCTTTCCAGAGCTTTCCCCAATTCCTTAAGGTTTACCTTGCATTTCTGCAATCTCGCTGCCTGCTCCATCTTCCTTTGAAAACGCTTATCTCCCGCCATCTTCAGGATTAACATAGTGTAGAGAAGAGCTATAAAAAGGATGAGAATGGCTGCCACCGAGCAGGAGAAGTTAATCAACCGCCAGGTAGGTCGCCTATCCCTTATAAAGGACATTGAAAAGGACCTTAATTAGTGAAGCTCGTGATAGGGGCTTGGATTCTCCCCTTTCTCCTGACGAACTCGTCAGAGCGGAAGGAGCTGACGGGAAGAATGGGCGCTCTTCCCAGAAGCCCACCGAAATCCACCCATTCCCCTGCCTTCTTCCCAATTACAGGGATTATCCGCACACCCACCGTTTTGTTGTTCATCATACCGATAGCCATCTCATCGGCGATTATGCCGGCGATTGTCTCAACTGGCGTGTCGCCGGGAATGGCAACCATATCCAATCCGACGGAGCAAACGGCTGTCATAGATTGTAATCTCTCCAGGCTCAGGCTTCCCCTCTCCGCTGCCCTCGCCATTCCCGCATCTTCCGATAAGGGAATAAAGGTTCCCGACATCCCTCCAACGGAGGAGGAGGCAAAGAGCCCTCCCTTCTTCACTGCATCGGTGAGGAGAGCAATGGCGGCGAGGGAGCCAGGAGCGCCGCATTCCTCCAAGCCCATCGCTTGGAGGATATCGGCTATGCTATCTCCTTCCTGGGGAGTGGGAGCAAGGGAGAGGTCAACTATGCCAAAGGGAACGCCCAGTTTAGCCGAAATCTCCCTTCCCACCAACTCCCCTACCCTCGTTATCTTGAAAGCAGTCCTCTTTATCTCCTCCGTGAGCTCGTTGAAGCTTGCGTTTTTCAATCTTGATAGTGCCGACCTAACCGTTCCCGGTCCAGAGATGGCAACATTTATCGCTGATTCCCCTTCTCCAACTCCGTGAAATCCCCCAGCCATAAAGGGATTATCCTCGGGGGCATTGCAGTAGATGACGAGCTTTGTGCAGGCGACGGAATCCCGCTCGGCGGAAAGGACAGCTGCCTCCTTTATTTTTTCCGCCATCAAAAGGATAGCCTCCATATTAATACCGCTTCTCGTTGAGGCTACATTCACGGAAGAGCAAACCCTGTCCAACTTAGCAAGCGCTCTCGGGATGCTGTTCATAAGAGCGATGTCGGAAGGAGTGCAACCCTTATGGACGAGAGCACCAAAGCCACCTATGTAATCAATCCTCAATTCCTTGCCCGCTCTATCAAGAGCTTGCGCTATGGGGAAGAGGTCGTCGTCCTCCTTAGCCCGAGCTATGAGGGCAATTGGCGTGACCGTTATCCTCGTATTTGCGATGGGGATATCGTATTTGCTTGAGACTTCCTCCACTGAATCTCTCAAATTTTTCGCTTTTTCCACTACTTTCTTGTAAATATTCTCCGCCAGCGCCTCAATGGAATCACCCTTTACATCCAATAGACTTATCCCCATCGTAACCGTGCGGATATCCAAATGCTCCATCCGAATCATTCGGATGGTCTCCAATATCTCCTGTGGTGAAATGGGCATCTTTTCTCTCTCCTATCTATATTCTATGCATAAAATTGAAGATGTTCTCGTGCTGGACGATTGCTTGAAGCCCCATCTCCTTCGCTTTAGCCTCTATCTCTCCCCTCAGGGTTGAGAGGTCTACATCGGCTTTGGAGATATCCACAAGCATTATCATCGCAAATAAGTCCTGCATAATCGTTTGGCTGATGTCAAGGATGTTGACATTGTGTTTGGCGAGGATTGAGGAGATATTTGCGACGATTCCGACCCTATCCTTACCTATTACCGTTACGACTGCTCTTTCCATTTCAGAGGTCCTTCAAATGGAGTGGATTGCCGAATTTATCAAGGGAGAAGACCTCGTGGAAGGGCTTCCTCGGTCTTTGGGCTGGCTTCTCCGCGGGTATTCCCAGTGGTGTTAGAGCGACGACCTTCATATTATCGGGAATCTCCAGAACTTCTTTCACCGCATCCTCATCAAATGCCCCTATCCAGCAGGTTCCATAGCCAAGAGCTGTTGCTGCAAGGACGAGATTCTGCATCGCAATCGCAACATCAACCATATACCACTTACTGCTTACCTCGGGGAGACCGATTCCGCAGATGATACAATCCGCATCAGCCATCCAGGTTTGCCCATGGCAGGCACGGCTCAAAGCGAGCTTCCTATCAGGGTCCCTTACCACTACGAAATGCCAGGGCTGACGATTCGCCGCCGAGGGAGCCATCCTCGCCGCTTCTAATATCTTCGCCAAGTGCTCCCAGGGTATCTCCCCTTTTTGATACTTCCTTATGCTCCTTCTCTGGAAGAAGATGTCAAGACTGCTGTTCACTCTTCTCTCCTCCTTCTTTTAGCGTTTGTTGAACGAAATTCATTTGGAGATTCGCCAGAAGTTCCTTGAAGCTCTTTATCTCCTCCCAACCCAACTTCCCCTCCAGCTTCTGCACCAAAATATCAATGCAATCTATCGCTACCCTCGCCTGCTCCATATCCTTCTCCGGTTTATTTGTTATAGGGTTAACTATCAAGCCCATCCAGCGCCAAGCATTCTCGGAGAGGGTTATTATGAAAGCCTTCAAAATCTCCCAAACGCTGGGAAGCTGAACTTCCTTCTCCTCTGCCATATCATCTGCACCTCTTGAAGAGTTTTTCTGCGTTGTAAACTGAGCATTCCTTTATATATTCTAACGGAAGATTCAAAAGGGAGGCAAGTTTCTCCGCTGTATGAATTATAAAAGCAGGCTCGTTCGTTTTCCCTCTATGGGGTTGAGGCGCCAAGTAGGGGGAATCGGTCTCCAGAAGAAGCCTATCAACGGGAAGATATTTCAGAGTATCAAGCATTGAGGAGCGAGGATAAGTGATGTTTCCTGCTACTCCGATGTAATAACCCCTATCAATAGCCTCTATAAGCTCTCCCTTCGTTCCCTCAAAGCAGTGGAGGATGACTTTCAAATCGGGAAAATCCCTCAATATGGAGAGAACCTCCTTCACCGCTCCCCGGGAATGGATGATGACCGGCAGTGATTTGCTTTTCGCGAGGTCAAGGTGGAAAAGGAAGGATTCCACCTGTTTATTGCGAGGGGAGAGGAAGCGATAGAAGTCTAATCCTGTTTCCCCGATGGCGCAGACATCTTCGGATTCGCTGAGCGATTCTATTCTTTTAAAATCTTCTTTTGTGAGGTTTGCGGTATCGTGGGGATGGATTCCCACAGCTACGGGGAAGCGGTAGTGATTGATTTGGAGGGCTTTTTGGCTTGAGGGGATATCGTAGCCGACGATGACGAGCCAATGCACGCCAGCATCAAATGCTCTTCTCATAACTTCCTGCTCTTTTCCTTCAAAGTCGGGATGGGAGAGGTGGCAATGCGTATCAACCATCAGGATTAAGTATGAAACAAGAGAATACAAATGTCAACAACGAAACACCGTTGTGAACAATTTCAAAAAGAGAGGTAGTTTTCCTTTTTGTCATTGCTGGCATGGGTATAGGTTTAGGAGTATAATGGGAGGGATAACGAATGAAAAAAGAAAATGAAATTAGGCGCTCAACGCCTAATTTTCCATCCCTCGCAGAGGAGGGAGAGCCGTGCGCTCGCATGAGCTTTTAAGCTCGAGTCATTGCTTTTGGCTTAAATTTGAGCGAAGCGCCTATAAGGGCCTTAGAGCCCGAATAGATGTATGC
>Ga0209225_1003336_pt1 | contig 13499 bp, 10 predicted proteins | sample WasSprMetagenome_FD_184732 | JGI IMG/M metagenome (GOLD analysis project Ga0209225, IMG submission 184732) | Sulfidic aquatic microbial communities from Washburn Spring, Yellowstone National Park, USA - WS (SPAdes) (version 3) | ecosystem: Environmental > Aquatic > Thermal springs > Hot (42-90C)...
GACATTGTTAACGCACATTGGGCAATCCCCCCGGGATTCATAGCGACTCTTACAAAGACGTTGCACGGCAAACCCGTTCTGATTACTCTATACGGTGCTGAGCTATGGCCTTGCATTAAGAAGGGTTCGAAAATTATGAAGTGGATGATAAGCTACGCGTTAAATAGGGCTGAAAAAGTTGTTGCGATAAGCGATGCTACGTGCAATGCCGGTAAGGAGATAAGCGGTAGAAAAGACATAGAGATTATTCCAGATGGAATAGACACAGAAACCTTCAACCCGAAGATAGACGGGGAGGAAATAAGAAAAAGACATGGAGTAAATGGCTTCCTCATATTCTCCTCTGGAAGAATGGTTGAGAGGAAGGGCTTCAAGTATCTCATAGAAGCAATGCTCTTCATTCTAAAGGAATTTCCAAACGCTAAACTTATAATCGGCGGAGACGGACCTGAAAGGAAGAACTTGGAAGAGCTTGCAGAAAAATTGAAGATAAAAGATAAGGTTATCTTTCCAGGATTTATTCCAGAGGAAGATTTTCCAAAATATATGAAGGCGGCAGACGTATTCGTCCTGCCATCCATTGTCGATAGTAGAGGAGATACAGAAGGTTCGGCAACCATACTTTTAGAAGCAATGGCTTGCGAAACGCCAGTCGTAGGAACAAAGGTTGGAGGAATTCCATATGCAATCAAAGATAACGTAGGTGGATTCCTAGTTGAACAGAAAAATTCAAGACAATTGGCAGATAAAATTATTGTATTACTGAGCGATGAAAGATTAAGAAGAAAACTAGGAAAAATTGGAAGGAAATATGTTGAAGAAAAATTTAGTATAAATAAAATTGCAGAGAAATATATTGAAATATTTAAGGTAATGTTAAAATCATAAGATATTATGTGCAGTAAAATATGCAAATTTCAGAATGCGTGATAATTAATTTTTGGTTAATTAGATGAAATATGAATTAAGACCACTTATTCATTTCATAAAATATATGACTCGCTATCCAAGGAAAGTAAGTGCTTTTCCTCCAGCTTTCTTGAACATGAGAACATCGGTTTTTGGTGCTTATGTCAAGTAAAAATATCCTTGTACTAGACGTTGGAAACGCACCATATCCATTAGTTGTAGCAAGGTCTTTAGGTTCAGCTGGATATAATGTTTATCTAGGATTTTCTTATGGTTCACATATTTTTGATGCCTTTTCTAAATATTGCAGGGGAATTATTTTTTACCCTGATCCTTCATACGCATGTGAAGACTTCCTTAGCTTTTTTGAAAGTCTTGCTGGAAAATATGATTTTATAATACCTGCGATGGAAAAGACTCAACTACCAATTTCCATGATTAAGGATATCTTGGAAGAAAAAGGGACATTAGTGCCTATACCCTCCTACGATATTCTAAAAAATGCCGTAGACAAGGCGAAGATGTTAGAAATTTGTGCTCAAAACGGTATTGATACACCGAAGACAATAGTGTTGACTGATGCCCCTAAAATTGAGGATGTTGTTGAAAAGATAGGTATTCCATTTATTATGAAGACTTCTACAGAAATAAATATTCCACCCGGTCCTCAAAATCGCTACTTTGTCTTCAAAGACAAACCTACTCAAGAACTTTTTCTATCAGCGTTTAAAAGATTGCAAAAGTATGGTCCAGTAATCCTACAAGAATGGATAAATGGTATTGGAATTGGAGCCTCCTTCATTTTTTCGAAATGTCATAAGATCGTTGCATATTTTGGGCATAGAAGGATACTTGAACGCTTCCCCGATGGAGGACCAAGTGCGATCGCTGAATCATATCTCCATCCTGATGCCTTAAAGAATGGTGCTAAACTGCTAAAAGCGTTAAAGTGGCAGGGTGTAGCTATGACAGAATTTAGACTTGGATATGATGGAAAACTATATTTCATGGAGTTAAATCCAAGATTTTGGGGAACTTTACCTCTTGCCATAGCATCAGGCGTAGATTTTCCAAGACTGCTCGTGGAATACTATAATTCTACACGAGAAAATGATTCTCCTCATACTATTCAAAAGAAAAAAGTGTTTATTAGGAGCTTAGCTATTCCCTATCTACTTTTAGAGTCGATAAGGGCGAAAAATTTTATTTTTTTAAGGAAAGTTACAAGTTCAACCTTTAAAATCTTCAAGTATGGTTTTCCTTTCATAGAGGAATTTGAAAAGTTTGACTTAACTCCAGTAATTAAACAACTGATGCATATCTTTCAAAGTCACCTTTCTAGGAAAAATGTTTCCAGACTCAACGGAATATTGTTCGGACCTGCACTATCTTATGAGAAATTAAAGAAGTTGGGCATTAAATCGATAATAGATTTACGCGAAGACCACGAGAAAAGTAAAGTATTGGCGCCCCATGGAATTAGCTATTATAGTTTCCCCATTAAAGACGATTCCGCTCCAGAGCCAACGTCCTTTCATGTTTTAACTTCCCTAGTGGACGAATGTCTCCAGAAAGGCAACGTTTACGTTCACTGCAGATTAGGAAGAGGGCGTGCTCCAATGATCGTTATAGCATATCTTATTTCAAAAGGATTAACTTTAGAAACAGCATATCAAACAGTTTATGATGTTAGACCCTACACCTACTTAAATCTGATCCAAAAGAAGAGCCTATATGATTTTTACAAAGGGTGTCGCTTACACGATGAAAAAGAAAATTAAGTCTTTAAAAAGAGCACTATGAAATACAAGGTGAGGAAAGCATTTCTGACGTTTATATGGGATCTTGAAAATTAAGCATTATAGGAGGAAAGCTGGATGAAAAAAGCATTAATTACCGGTATCACTGGTCAGGATGGCGCCTATCTTGCTAAGCTTCTTTTAGATAAGGGTTATGAGGTGTATGGTACTTATCGTAGGCTTAGTACTCCAAACTTTTGGCGTTTAGAGTATTTAGGGGTTTTTGGGAAAGTCAATCTTATTCCAGCGGACTTGAGTGACCTCGGATCAATAGTTGAGGCGTTGAAGATTTCTCAGCCGGATGAGGTTTATCATCTCGCGGCTCAAAGCTTTGTTGAAGCGAGCTTTGAAACACCTGTTGCAACTGGGGATGTTACCGGCTTGGCTACAACTAGGATTTTGGAGGCCATCCGCCAAGTTTGTCCAGATACGAGATTCTATTTTGCCGGTACTAGCGAAATGTTTGGTAAAAGCGGCTTACTGAATGGTGGAAAGCCTTTGAATGAAAGGGACATGTTTTATCCTATGAGCCCATATGCTGCCGCAAAGCTTTACGGCTACTGGATAACAAGAATATACCGTGAAGGGTATGGAATATTCGCCGTCAACGGAATACTATTCAACCATGAATCTCCTCTCCGCGGATTAGAGTTTGTCACTAGGAAGGTGTCTAACGAGGTTGCGAAGATCTCTCTAGGGTTGAGTAGGGAGCTTAGGCTTGGAAACCTCGATGCGAAGAGAGATTGGGGATATGCTCCAGAGTATGTTGAATCGATGTGGCTTATGCTTCAGCAGAATGAGCCCGACGAGTACGTTATCGCAACGGGTGAAGCTCACAGTGTGAGGGAGCTTGTTGAAAAAGCCTTTGAAGTCGTCGGGTTAGACTGGCGAGAATACGTTAAAGTTGATAAGAGGTTTCTTAGGCCTCTAGATGTTCCATGTCTTGTGGGAGACTACTCTAAGGCTAGGGAAAAACTTGGTTGGGAGCCTAGAACAAGGTTTGATGGGCTTGTTGAGCTCATGGTTAAGGAAGATTTAAACCGCTGGGAGCGTTGGCTTAAGGGGGAGAGGTTTCCATGGGATGCCCCAAACTATCTCAGCGAGAATAAGATATTGACACGAAGTTTAAGAATGTGAAATTATGATGTATAGAATACCTATAGCAGAGCCAGAAATAGGTGAAGAAGAGCTGAAAAACGTAATGGAAGCCGTCAAAAGTGGATGGGTTAGCTCAAAGGGTAAGTTTATCAGTGAATTTGAAGAAAGGTTTGCCGAATATATTGGAGTTAAATATGGGGTGGCTACTTCTAGCGGAACTACAGCTCTACATCTAGCTTTAGTAGCATTAGGGGTTAAAAAAGGGGATGAAGTCATTATTCCAACATTAACATTTGCAGCTGTAGCTAATGCTGTCATATATACAGGTGCTAAGCCAGTATTCGTGGATTCACATCCAGACTACTGGTGTATAGATCCTGAGAAAATCGAGGAAAAAATTACTAGAAAGACAAAGGCGATAATCCCTGTCCACCTTTACGGTCATCCATGCGATATGGACATAATACTAAAGATGGCGGGGGAATACGGCTTATATGTGATAGAAGACTGTGCAGAAGCTCATGGAGCAGAGTATAGAGGTAGAAAAGTAGGATCCTTTAGTGATATATCCTGCTTCTCGTTTTATGGAAACAAGATAATAACCACAGGTGAAGGTGGAATGTGTCTGACTAATGATGAGAGACTGGCTGAGAAGATGAAAATCCTAAGAGATCACGGCATGAAACCTGACCGAAAATACTGGCATGAAGTTATAGGTTTCAATTATAGAATGACAAACCTCCAGGCAGCTTTAGGTGTAGCACAGCTAGAGAAGATGGAGAAGTTTGTTCAAAAGAAGATAGAAATCGCTGAAACGTATAATTCGTTATTGAAGAATGTTGACGGGATGACTTTACCTCCTAAAATGCCTTGGGCCAGAAACGTATACTGGCTCTATTCGATTTTAGTAGATAAAAGTTCTTACGGCTTAGATAGGGACGAGCTAATTGTTAAGCTACTTGAAAGAGGTATAGAGACTAGAAGGTTCTTTTACCCCCTACATATAATGCCTCCATATAGAACATACGCTCACGGAGAATATTCTGTAGCAGAAAACCTTTCATCTAAGGGGCTTAACCTACCAAGTAGTGTTAAACTGAGTTATGAAGAAATCTATGAAATAGTAGATTTAATTAAGCAGTTGAATAAGTTTACAAGATTTGGTGATAAGTTTGGTTAAAATTGTTATGCTTACTTATTATTCCTTCTTGGAAGTTCAAGGTGGAGCACCTTTATATACTTACCGTATTGCTGAACATTTAGCTAAAAAGGGGTTTAAAGTTGTAGTCTTTTGTAGAGGGAGGATGAAAGAAAATAAAGGGATTAATTATAATGGTATTTATGTAAAACAATATCTAAAATTAAAGTTTAGATATTCAAAATATCAGAGAATCATAGATAGGAGTGTGTTCTATGTCTTCGAGATACTAAGAGATTTTATTAATGAGTGCAAAGATGCGGAAGTAGTTCATATAATTAGTCATAGTTTTTCATTTCCATTTGGATTTCTATGCAAAAAAATTCTTAAAAGAAGATTAGTAATATCTATTATTGAAAACGTCTTTTACAAAGGTGATTCTTTAATTGAAAATTTATTTCTAACTTACCAAAGATGGCAATTGAAAGTAGCTACTAAATATTCAGATATACTAACTGTAGAGGATTTGCCGGAAATAAAAGATCTTAATGTCTCTAAAAGTCAAAAATTTATGAAAAAAGTTAAATTGTTGCACAATTTTGTAGACACGGATTTATTTAATCCCTTTGTTAATAGCGAAATGCTAAAAGATAAACTAAATTACCAAGACTATAAAATAATCCTTATTGTTGGATCCCTAACACGAAACAAAGCACCCGAAATAGCGATCAAAGCCATGAGTTACGTATTAAACGTAATCCCAAAAGCTAAATTACTAATCATAGGTACAGGGCCTCTACGTGAGTATCTTGTCCAATTGACGGAAAAACTCAATTTACAAGACCATGTGACTTTTCTTGGGGAAGTGAAATATGTTGATATGCCAAAGTACTATGCTTTAGCTGACCTCGTTGTTTGTCCATCGAGAACTGAGGGGGGAATTCCTGCTATGGCAGCGGAGCCTATGGCTATGGGTAAACCAGTAATAATTTCAGAAGCCTGTGATGCTGGAAACCTTCTTGGAAATACCGTCAGAAAATTTAAGGTAGATGATGTGCAATCGCTATCGAAAGAAATTATCGATTTATTGATGGATCAAAGAATTGCGGATGAAATTGGTAAGAAAAGCAGAGAGAAAATATTAAAAATCGCGTCTAAAGAAAAATTTCTTAAAACGATTGATGAAATCTACAATATGCTTCTATGAAAGTACAAAATTATTACAATCTATAAAATTATGATGTGATAATATGAAAATTTTGATAACTGGTGGAGCAGGATTCATAGGAAGCCATCTGTGCGATATGTATGTAAAAAAGGGATATACTGTCTTATGTCTAGATAATTTCATGTCTGGCAATTTAACGAATATACGTCACCTATTAAATTACAGAAACTTTAAATTAATAAATGGAGATATTAGAGATTTTAATTTACTAGAAAAAGTTATGAGAAATGTTGATACAGTATTCCATCTTGCAGCGCAAATTCACGTTGATAGATCGATTGTCGAGCCGAAATTAACATATGAAATTAATGTTTTGGGCACTCTAAACATACTCGAAGCAGCAAGAATATATGATGTTAAGAGAGTAATCTATGTCTCTTCAAGCGAGGTTTACGGATCGGCTCAATACGTTCCTATGGATGAAAACCATCCTTTAAACGCGCCACATCCATATGGTGCTAGTAAAATTGCAGCGGATAGAATGTGCCGTGCATATATCGAAACATATAATATGGATATCTGCATTATGAGACCTTTTAACATATTCGGCCCTAGGCAAAGGGATACTGGTTATGGTGGAGCAGTGTCAATATTTACAAAAAGGGTTTTAGCTAACATGCCTCCTATAATCTATGGTGATGGTGAACAAACAAGAGATTACACTTATGTTAAAGATATTCTGGTAGCTTTTGATAAAATCCTGAATTACGAGAAGCCTTTGAAAGAACCGATTAATTTTGGCACAGGTAGAGAGATCAAAATAATAGATTTAGCAAATAAGATTATTGAACTATGCGGTAAAAAGGGGGAGCTAGAGCCCGTTCATGTCGTCCCTAGACCGGGGGAGGTTCGAAGATTAGTCGCTGATTTTTCCCGAGCTAGAAGGATTCTCGGATGGGAGCCGAAGTACACACTTGAAGATGGGTTAAGGGAGTTTATAGATTGGTATAAGAGTTATAAGTTTGAGGAATGGAAATTAGGGTGAAAATATGATAAGAAAGAAGTACATTCCTTACTGTTTACCGTCGATCGGAGAGGAGGAGATACGGGAAGTGGTAGATACTTTAAAGTCTGGTTGGCTCACAATGGGTCCTAAGACGATCGAGTTTGAGAAATTAATCGCTGAATATGTGGGTGCAAAACATGCGATTGCCGTTAATTCCTGTACTGCCGCACTACACCTTTCTTTGATAGCGTTGGGTATTGGAAAAGGGGATGAAGTCATCACTACGCCTTATACGTTTGCATCCACCGCTAATGTAATAATTCATGTTGGAGCAAAACCCGTATTTGTCGATATAAAAATGGATACTTATAATATCGACCCGGAAAAGATAAGAAAGGCTGTAACTCCTAGGACAAAGGCGATTATCCCTGTTCACTACGCCGGTCAACCCTGTGATATGAAGGAAATTTTGGAAATTGCCGAGGATTATGGTCTCTACGTTATTGAGGATGCCGCTCATGCAATAGGCGCTGAGTATGAAAGAAGAAAAATTGGGACCTTCGGTACAACTACATGTTTCAGTTTTTATGCTACAAAAAACATGACGACCGGAGAGGGGGGAGCTATAACAACAAATAACGATGAATTAGCCGACAAACTTCGAATTCTACGATTGCATGGAATAAGTAAAGATGCTTGGAAAAGATACTCATCAACGGGAAGTTGGTATTATGAAGTCGAAGAATGCGGATGGAAATATAATATGACTGACCTCCAAGCCGCCTTAGGAATACATCAGATAAAGAAGCTAGAAAAATTTATTGAGATTAGACGAAAATATGCCCAAATCTATAATGAAGAACTGAGTGAAATTGATGGAATTATAATTCCATGTGAAAAGCCAAATGTAAGACATGTATACCATCTATATCCAATCTTAATAACAAATTATGATAGAGGTAAATTCATTGAAGAAATGAGAGAAAGAGGTATCGGATGCAGTGTACATTTTATCCCCTTACACTTACATCCATTCTATAGAAAGACGTTCGGTTTCAGGAAAGGAGATTTCCCAAATGCCGAATGGGTTTATGAAAGAGAAGTTTCTATACCTCTGTATCCAAAAATGGAAGAGAAGGATATATATTACGTAATCCAAGTTATCAAAGAAATATTCAGTAAAAAGTAGGGGTGAGCTATAGATTGAATAGATTACTTCGATACATATTCAGAAAAACTGTGGCTCATTTTCCCCTTGTATATTATATTTGTAGTTTTCCAGATGGAAAACTAATAGGTGAACCGAAGCAGATCGGTGCCTTTAGTATTATTGATTATGGAGGTACAGTAATTATTGGAAAAAATGTGAAGATTGGTTATGGAGTAATTATATTATCGGTTTCCTCAATAACTGGGAGCCGTGGTGGAAAAATTATTCGAAAGCCAGTAATAATTGGTGACAACGTTGAAATAGGCTCTCATGCTGTGATTTTACCAGGAAGCAAGATTGGAAATAATTCTACTATCGGAGCCGGAGCAGTAGTGTTACAAGATACGGAAATTCCTGAAAATAGTGTAGCAGTAGGAGTACCAGCTAATATAGTAAAAACTAAGAAATCTACAGAACATTCATGAACAATAATTTAACTTTAGTTCGTCAAGAGAAAATGGGAGTTTTAATTGTTGATGGGATGCCCAAGGAAATAAACCGTATTTTAATCGATAGGTCTATGTATCATTAATTTGTTTTCAAAAACTCATGCAAAAATTATTGGTGTTGATATATCAGCTGAAGCTTTAAAAATCGCTAAAACGATATTATCTGCTAAAAATGTGGAATTTATTAGAGCTGATATAAATAAGCTACCATTTAGAGATTCCCTATTCGATCTAATAATTTCACTGGGTGTTATTGAACATTTACATAATCCTAAGACAGCGGTAAGAGAGATGGAGCAAGTACTAAAGAAAGATGGCGTGCTCTTTATCACAGTGCCAAATGCGTATTGTTTTCCTCATAGAATACTAAGATTTTTAAGAAGAAAACTAAAAACTTGGCAATTTGGAATAGAGGAGTCGTTCACCGTTTTTCAACTAAAAGCTTTCCTATCACAATCTTCCCACCTAGAATCGGGCTACTTCTATTGGGGAAGAAAACCATTATTTAAAATATTTAAGAAAGTTTTCGGGAGAATATTTCTTAAGTTTGGATCAATGGTGTATATTGTTGCTAGAAAAGAGAGCTAAAAATATTAACTATATTTTAGCTAAGCAATGAAATGTAAATTTCACATCCGTGTAAGAATAAATCTAAGGAAAAGGTCACTAGTCAGAATACTTGATAAGGATTATCCAGTTATGTTCTTACTTATTTTTATATTCTTATTTGTAAGTTCTTATACTTTTAGTGCAAATATTCATGATGATGGTGCAAATAACGCTGTCTTAGCTAAAGAAATAGTTAAATCGCAAAAACTCTTGAGTCATATGCCCTATAAAATTGCTGAAATAATGAATGGAAATATAACATATTATCCGATATCTTACGGTCAATTTTCGCACTTATTCATGTCATTTTTCTTCTTATTTGGAGGGGAAATTGGATTTAAATTATTTTCGCCTTTACTTGCAACCATTAATGCTGTGTTCGTATACGTCTTATTACAAAGGATTAATCGAACTGTAGCGTTATTAGGTTGCATTCTTACAAGTATAATAGGCTCCTATAGATTTGTCTTTATGACTCCACTTATGGAACAATACCTGCTTCCAGTATCGATTGCATCGGTGTGTTTATACGCTCTCTACATCTCTTCAAAAGAGAGAGTATATGCAATATTAGCTGGATTATTTTTAGGCATAACCTTCGTGATAAAACAACAAGGTGCATTGTTCGCAATAGTTGTGTTGTTTATCATTTTTTTAATTCAATTGCATAGCTTCATTCATCTAAAGAAGATGTCGGAGTTAAAAATCTTTATAATAATCCTGTTTTTCTTTACTATAAGTTCGGTTGTTCCGACATTGGAACAAATTGAAAGAAATGGCACCATCAATTTTGTTCCATCAGACTCTGTTTTAATACCCTTTCTTCGACCAAAATATTTCATAAACCAAGAGGCAGTTGATATGGTAGCCAAATGGCTCGGTTCAGGTTATTGGTTTAAATACAACTCTCCACTTCAAGCATTCAAAGCATACTTACTCTATCCATTATTTTATTATAGGTCTCCCGTTGCCGAGCACTATATCAGCTTCTCCATTCTCAAGGGGGAACCCATAATAGAATGGCTAATAGTTTTATTTACATTTACCTTGTTATTGTTAGGTATGATTTACATTTTTAAAAAGTCTATACGTATTGGACTGGTTTTATTCTCTGCATTCTTATTGGAAGTTTTTAGCTTATATTTAACAAATACACCTATCCATGCTTACCATGTAATTGGAATAGCTATTTTATCCATTTTTTGGTCTAGTGGAATATACTATCTATCTAAGTTGATGTTAAAGAGGAAGATACTTATTCCTCTTTTAGTACTAATTTCTTTCATTTTAAGTGCATCATTAATAAATAGTTATGTTACTTTTATTCATAAACCAATTTTTGGTAACTCTGGAAGGGTCGATGATAAACATTTAAAGGCTTTGAATAACCTTTCCTTATTTGTGGAAGCTAATATTCCGAAAGATGCGATCATCCTTGGTCCAGATGGCTTATATAGGTATTGGATAAGTAGAGATTTCTTTTGGTGGAGCGATATGGGGGGAATAGACATTTTTACTGTATTGACATCTGAAGACGAAGAGGTTACATTTAAAATTTTAAAGCAATATAATATCAGTTATGTATTCATAGATAATGATCAAGTAAAGCGTCGTGGTTGCGGTGATTACATGCCATCAAAAGGTCTGCTCTCCATCATAGACAAATCAATACATTTCAAGAAAATTTACGATGATGGTGTATTAAGACTATATGAAGTAGTCGGTATAGCAAAAGAAGGACAAGCAGATACAGGAATGAAAGTAGGGGATAATTATGTTAGGCGTAGTTTTATAGAAGAGGTTACAGGAATATTACCATTCATAACCTTTGTTTTATTTCTTCCAGGATTTATATTAAGTCGGGTATTCTTTCCGGGCAAGACAGAAATGAATTGGATTGAAAGAATGGCATTATCTTTTGGTTTATCAATAACGGTTATTCCTTTGCTGGTCTTTGACTTAAACTTCCTTTTCGGAGTTAAAATTAACATGCAAAATATAATCATAGTCAGCACTATGGTAACTATAATTGGATACCTTGGCTACTTAGAAAGAATGAAAAGGTTTCTACGAAGGAAAATTAAGGCTATGTTGACAAGACGGAAAAAAGAGGGTTGAATGCAGTTAAAAGCTTTAAGAAGTCCCTTGAAGTTTTGCATATACTAGTCGCTTTAGGGCTCATCCTAGCCTACTTCTATATACTCGACCTGTTTAAGCCGAGCTACTCCATCCTCCTTAGAGGCGTCGTCTGGACTAGAGTTTATGAACTCGGACTGCTAGGCTATGGCTTCTACGGCCTCCTTCCTCTCCTAATGGTCTCTCTAGCCCTAGCCTTATGTGCCTATATGACTGGTGGTCTTAGAGTGATTACACTGTCTAAGTTGGCTTGTTATGTTTTACTCATTTTAACAGTTGTGAACCTTCTACCCTTACTATACCAGATCGCCTACGCATGTAATCCACAGGTTCCGTTAGACCGCTGTTCTAGTCCATATAGGTGGACTTCTGAGCTCGACGTAGGCTTATTCTATGTATACACTTCAGTATATCCGTTGCTTATGTTGGCGACGCTACACTCCTGGCTTCTCCCATTTATCAGTAGGGCTTTTAAGTGGCGTGTAAGGCTGAAGGTTAAATGCGGTAAGGTTCTACATGCGACAGCCAGTCTCCAGCAGTCGAATAACATATTTCCTAGACCTCTAGGTCTCGCATCTGTTATATTCCTCAGCATAGCTCTATCCCTAATACCTTACCTTCCGACTTTAAACCCAAATTTTAAACCTGTGTCGGTAGATATCCGCCACTACTCCAGTTTCCTCGACAACATGCTTACGATGAACACGTGGAGTGCCGTAGAATATGCATTTTACGGCGACACATATGCGGGCAATAGACCGCTCTACATGCTCATACTCTACGGTTTAACAAACCTCGGAATCCCAAGGGAAATAGTCTTAAACTTTGAAGCCTCATATATAGCCCTATTCTTCGCCTTAGCTGTCTATTTTCCCGCTAAACAGCTGTCCGATAACGACCTATACGCTCTTCTAGCCTCCCTATCTGGAATACTGGGATTCAACATGACCGTCGGCATGTTCGCTGGCTACTTCGCCTTATGGACAGCTCTAATACCGTTCTACATATGCATAACCCTAATGCCAAGCCTGAGAAAGCGTAACCTAGGAAGTCTAATAGGATGCCTTACAACGTCGATTGCAATGCTGTTCATACATCCATGGACTTGGAGCCTACTGATGACCATTCTAACAGTATACCTAATCATTCCGGTTGCGAGATCGCGCAAGAGCGGCACCATCCAGGTGGATAAATACCTACTAACAGTTTTAGTTGCAAACGCCCTCGTGGACCTCATAAAGACGATTATGATCCCGCAGTATGGCGGCCTAGCATGCTCAGCATCATTATTCATCAACGCATTTGAGTTTAAAAACCTCCTACAAATCCCTAGAACTCTACAACGCCTATCGACAACATATGTGGGTGGCTTATTCTACAACCCACTCCATATGGCTTTAGCCCTCATAGGCGTTCTAAGCCTCCTTAAAAAGGAAGATGAGACCTCAAAACTTATCATAATATGGGTTGCCGTATCCTCAGTAGTTTTCATGGTTCCATTCAGCTGGATAGGGCCACAATCACATCTACTGTTCGCCATGCCTTTTCCGCTTCTAATAGCCGAAGGCCTATGGGCGTTGTCTAGGCTTCTAGCACGCTTCGACAGTAAACTTCCAAAGCTTTTCATAATATTTTTCATAGTTTCAAGCTTAACATATACGGTTAGAGCACTATGCAACCTAATATAGCTGCATGTTTATATCTTCACGCTTCAGAATGCAAACCCATACTATGGGTACTGTAGGGTTCTGAGCGGGGTGTGCCTATGACCGTTTAACGGTTAGGTGCTTAGCCGTGATTAGGAGGGTTCTAGAGGGCTCTCCTTACCAGTATTCTTCCGCTCGGTAGCACGCTTACGAACTCCCAGCCTTCGGACAAGTAGTGTTCGAGCTCTTCTTCACGGACGATCTTCTTCGGGTCGCTTTTCTCCCTAATCTTGTAGCCTTCAAGAGCTAGCCTCCTTATCTCACCCATAGC
>Ga0209225_1003337_pt1 | contig 13495 bp, 9 predicted proteins | sample WasSprMetagenome_FD_184732 | JGI IMG/M metagenome (GOLD analysis project Ga0209225, IMG submission 184732) | Sulfidic aquatic microbial communities from Washburn Spring, Yellowstone National Park, USA - WS (SPAdes) (version 3) | ecosystem: Environmental > Aquatic > Thermal springs > Hot (42-90C)...
TGGTGGAGTAACGCGTGGTGTAGACGTAGTAGAGTACATTATGGCGGGTGCAACAGCTGTACAAATATGTACCGCGGCTATAGTTGAAGGCTTTGGCGTATTCAAGAGGGTTTTAACAGAGCTTGAAGAGTGGATGAAGAGGCATGGTTATGAATCCATATACGATTTCAAAGGCAAAGCTTTGAAGTATATTAAACCAGAGCCTAGAAGAGTCTGGGCTAAACCACCGGTAGTCGATGAGAAGAAGTGCATTGGTTGTGGGTTCTGCGAGCAAGCATGTACATACCATGCTGTAAGAGTACTCGAAGAAGGAGGTAGGAGGAAAGCAAGAGTAGATGTTACAAAGTGCTATGGTTGTGGAGTATGCACATCTGTGTGTCCAACACGTGCAATACACTTTATTGAGGAGTAAACCCGGTTTTTCTCCTCATTAATCCTCCTACTACGCTCCTCTACATGTTTAAACAGTGAAGGAATTAAAACTCTTCATTGAAAATGATAATTGCCAGTTGGGGGAAGAATTCGAAAATAAAAAGTTACTTCACTCCATACATTGTTAGTGCTAACACAGCCATTTTTGTCCACAAGCCATTCTCAGCTTGTTCATAGATTACAGAGTGCTTTGGATCATCAATTACTTCATCATCCGCCTCATATCCCCTGAATATTGGTAGTACATGCATTAATACACCGTGTTTATCCATTAGATCCATTAATCCCCTTGTAACCCTCCAGTGCTTGTACTTCTCATAGATCTTTAACTCCTCATCCTTAAATTTACTATAACCAAGTTGCACTAGTGTTGGAGATGCCCAGTTTCTCGGAAATACTGCGTGTGCACCGCGCAATGCTTCCTCTAAGTTGTCGGTAAACTCTAGTGTTGCACCATGCTCTTTTGCCTGCTGTCTGGCTCTCTCAACTAGCTTAGGATCTAGATCAAATCCCGGTGGGCGAGCAACAACTACGTCTACTCCAAACCTCGGGAACAGTATCATGTCTTCCTGTACACTACACCAACCCCTAATCTCTGGGCTATAAGCCCACATTATAACGTACTTCTTCCCCTGTGGATTTTGGAATTTCTCTATAAAGGTAAGTATATCTGCTAAACCCTGCGTAGGGTGGTACATATCGTCAGCCATGTTTATAACTGGGATGTTAGCTGCACTAGCCATTTCCCTTATATACGCGTTTCCAACACCATACCTATAATCTATTGCCTTATCAAGTATCCTTATACCCAATCCATGACCATATACATCATACATTGCAGCAACGTCTTTAACCGCCTCCCCAGCTTTCTCCTCTTTACCAAAGGCCAGCCTAGTAGTTGTTGCATCTATGTATGCTGCATGTCCTCCGAGGAAGTACATTCCCGACTCGAATGCTGCCCTTGTTCTAGTTGATGGTGCGAAAAACAACATGTAGAAGACCTTGCCTGCTAGAACTTTCGGAATAGCCTCCGTACCATAGTAGTGAGCTATCTCTTTGAACTCCCTTGATAGCTTCAAGGCTACCTCTATCTCTTCATCACTCCAATCTAGAGTAGATATTAAGTCTCTATTACTCAATTCCCTTACAAGGTGTCTAAGAGCCGGCATATAGCCCAACCTCTTAATAACTCTCTAGTGCATTAACAAATATAAAAGGATTTTTAAAGACACCCAGCTTGAAAACCAATTTTTAACGCTTAGTCCTCGTAGAGTTAACTCCGAGGTTAAATTCAACCAAAGACACTATGAGCATTAATACGAGTTATATAAAGTATAGGCTTACCAATCATCTACTAGTGAGACGTATGAGACATATGTGATATACGTCAATAAACAATAAATATTTAAACCCTTCGACACTGAGTATATATTTACAAGGGGTGTATGCAACGTGAAAACCTCCACTTGGATCGCAATAGTTCTTGTAGTAGCAATCATAGCAGGTATAGCGGGGTATTTCGCTGGTCAATCCGCTGCACCAACTCCGCCTACAGGACCTACAACACCAACTCCGCCCACAGGACCTGCAGCACCAACGTATAAGCCACCTGAGAAAATCAAGGCCCTCTTCATATATGTTGGGCCAATTGGAGACGCTGGATGGACATATATGCATGATATTGGGAGGAAATTCGTTCAATCACTATTCTCGGACTGGCTTGAAACCACCTACGTAGAGAACGTTAAAGCAGATGAAGTAGTCAAGTACGCTGACTTATACGTTCCACAAGGATACAACGTTATATTCACCACAAGCTTCGACTTCATGGACGACACGATCAAGGCTGCCGAAAAATACCCCAACATCATATTCTTCCACTGCTCTGGATATAGAAGGAGGAGCAATGTAGGAACATATTTTGCCGACTTATATCAAATATACTACTTGAATGGATTAATGGCTGGTGCACTCACTAAAACAGGTCAAATAGGTTATGTAGCTGCATACTTAATCCCAGAGGTAGTTAGGCATATAAACGCCTTTGCTATTGGCGCTAGAGAGGTTGGAGAAGCACTAGGTAAAAACATCACCGTCCACGTCATCGAGATCGGTGCATGGTATGATCCAACTAAAGCTAAGCAAGCAACAGACACACTTGTTAAGCAATACAATGTCGATGTATTAGCCTTCACGGAGGACTCAACCGCGGTACCCGAGTACGCTGAGCAAAACAAAGTTTACGTTTTCAGCCACTACGGTCCAATGTTAAAGTATGCCCCCACGATGACTGTTAGCGGCCAGTTGGTTAGGTGGGAGATGATATATACAGATATATTAGTGAAGATTAAAACAGGTGTACTTAGACCAGACAACCTCGAGAACGTTGACTACTGGTACCTACTTAGCTCAGGCGCCGTCGAACTCGGCGCTGATATAGATGAGAAGGGAAAACCAGTAATGATCAATCCAATATATGAACAGACCTTGAAGAATATTATGGTGACAGATAAGCTTACAGGTGAAAAACTCAGCGTATACGACTTAGTCATGAAGAGGTATTGGCAAATGAAAATGGGTGTAACTGTTCTCCCACTGCAATTCAGCGCGTTAACACATAAGTATGAAAACCTAGAGAGTATATCAATGGCGTGGGGAGGGAAGATAGGGGCTAGGCCATATCCAATTGCCCCAGAGTTTGACCCATTCATAGGCCCACTCAAGGGATGGTGCCTTGTTGGCGGTGATAAAGCATATTCAACCTATTGCAAAGCAAAGAGCGCTGGAGAAACTGTGACTATTCCAGCAGGTGTAAGACTAGGACACGATGATCTATGGAATATGGATTACCTACTAGATATTGTAGTTAAACACTAGTCAAAAACTTTTTCCTTTTTTCCCGCATTTTCTTAATATAGCTTCGGGTGGAGTAATATTGAGTAGCCCATTGCTCTCTGTAGCAAATATAACGAAAACCTTCCCTGGAGGAGTAGTAGCCCTCGACGAAGTATCTATGGACTTCCACCCAGGGGAGTTCACAGTAATTCTCGGCGAAAACGGCGCGGGAAAATCAACACTAGTAAAAATAATGTATGGCATATACACCCCTGACAAAGGGTCAATTATTCTCAAAGGGAGGGAAGTTGAAATCAAGAGCTCGCTCGACGCCATCAAGAAAGGAATAGTTATGGTCTCGCAAATCCCACAGTTAATTGATAGATTAACAGTTGTAGAGAACATTTCACTTAGTTTAACTAGAATAGGAATGTTTGAGACAATGACACGTGTTCGCAGATTTTTTAAAGAAGTAGGCGAGAAGATAGGTATAAAGGTAAACCCTGATGCTAAAGTGTGGTCTCTAACATATACGCAGAAACAGCTCATAGAAATAACGCGTGCAATACTACTAGATGCTATGGTCCTCATCCTCGACGAGGCATTGACTTACCTTCCATTGGAGGAGAGGAGAAAATTCTACGTGTACCTCAATGAATTCAAGGAGAAGGGTAGATCGGTTATTTTAATTACACATAAAATCCCTGAGGCGTTGGAAATAGCGGATAAGATCTATGTCTTAAGGAGGGGAAAACTAGTAGGGGCTCTCGATAAAGCAAGCGCCAATGTCGATAAAATCCGTGATTTAATGTTCGGAGAAACTGCGAAAACCATAACTTATGAGAGATTTACAAAGCCATATGAAACACCCGTAGGTGACATTGTTCTAAATATTAAGAACTTAGTTGTCGAGGGTGACTATGGAGAAATAGCTGTAAACAACGTGTCACTGAGTGTTAGAGCAGGAGAGATCATTGGTATAGCGGGGGTTGTTGGTAATGGCCAAAGAGAGCTACTTGAAGCTATTGTTGGATTGAGGAGAGTCCGCGAGGGCAGGGTGATTATTGATAACCACGATGTTACAAATAAAGGGGTAAAACTCACTAGGGAAAGCGGAGTTGGATTTATCCCCGACCAGCCACTACGCTATGCTGTCTCTGCAGACAATAACATTGTCGAAAACGTGGCGGCACTGTTCTCGAGGAAAAACTTAGTGGTTAATTGGAAGTCCATGCGTGAACTCTCAGAAAAACTTATTAATGAATACTGCATCTATCCACCAAGACCAGAAATACACGTTAAGCTTCTATCAGGTGGAAACATTATGAAAACCGTTGTTAGTAGAGAACTAGAGTATGCCTCTAAAGCCCTCATAGCCTATAATCCAACACGTGGATTAGATGAAGCAACTTCCACTTTTGTCCGGGGAAAGATAAAGGAGAAGGCTGTAAATAGTAAATTAGCAGTGTTATTTGCTAGCGAGGACCTTGATGAAGTTCTCCAACTAAGTGATTCATTATATGTAATGAATAGAGGGGTTTTATATGGACCCTTCGACCCTGTATCAACTCCTAGGAGTAAAATAGAGGAATTAATGGTGGTGTAAATGCGCATAGTTTTAGTTAGGAGGAAAAAGCCATTAAAATATGGGGGTTTAGTCGTAGCCTTACTCTCTCTTTTAAGTGGGATATTTGTATTCACTATATTTGCATGGTTGATCGGTGTAAATCCATATCCCGTGGTTGAAACAATCGTTACAACCTTTATATTCCCCGGTGTAGTTAAAGACTTCATTATCCTAACACTACTCGGCTACGCTCTACTAATAGCTTTCAAGGGAGCTCTATGGAATATTGGTGCTGAAGGTCAAATGCACATGGCTTTTCTAGCGTCAATCTATATTACTCTCATAGTTTTCTTCACAACTGAGAAGTCTCTGCCATTCTATATATCAATAGGAGTTATTCTATTATCAATAGTAGCCGCAGTAGCCGCTGGAGCATTGTGGGGTGGATTAGCCGGGGTTATAAAGGCTTATGCAGGCGTAGATGAGGTCCCAGTTACACTTATATTAAACTACATTGCATACTTCATTGGAGATATACTGGTTTATGGTCCATTTAGAGGTACATATGTGTATGGCTATGCGAGAACCGATCTTATTCCAGATCCATACAAGTTATCTATCCCAGTACAAAGGCAGTTATCTGGAAACGCATTAATAGATACTGTAACTGGGTATATAGTAGAGTTCGCGACTTACGCTGTGTGGATTGTAGCCTTAATACTTGTATTGATCTTCACTTATTGGTTATTGAATAAGTCTAATATTGGATTGAGAATAAAGATCCTTGGATCCAATCCAGACTACCTTGTATCACTTGGATATGATGTTAGAAAAACAACGGTGTTGACATTCATGCTATCAGGTGCTATTGCGGGTTTAACTGCCGCACTATACTACCATGGCTCACTGTATAGAATAGAGTATCCATTAGAGTACAATACTGCTAGTTATGGTTATTTAGCTATACTCGTTGCATGGCTCTCTATGCTTGATGTTTATTTAGTTCCACTATCGGCGTATATAGTGTCCGCAGTGATACTTGGATCCCAAAGGGTAAGCTCTCTTCCAAGTGTCAGAGAAGCTTTTATAAGGCTACAACTAGGTGGCGCTGAAATGGCTTTTAAATTACTAATGTTTGGCTCTATACTACTAGCATATAGTATACTGAGGTTTATTCAAGACTATGAATTAAAGGTGGTTTCATAATGATTCCCCAACTCGACTACATAATTGACAAGATCCTCCCAGCATTTGTAACATTCTACCTAGTATCGCTAGGTCACAGCATTTTTGAAAAATCAGGTATACTGAACTTAGCGATAGACGGCGTATTCTTCACGGGTACTGGTGCAGCTCTACTTGGGGCTATTCTACCTATTATATACAATATACCAATATCACCCCCCGTCATGGGTGTACTTGTTGCCACTTTAATAGCGGCAATTCTCGGGTTATTTATGTCTAGTGTATTGACTTTCCTACCGATAAGTCATGGTGCTGTTGGACTCTCACTGCAGTTCTTTAGCTACGGGGTTGGCATTATGCTGGGATACTATGTTAGATTAGCTTATGGAACAATTTATGGAGTATCTTTCGCGAGGGAGGATGTAATATACCTATCCATAGTAAGCCTAGTAATAGGTGTAGTACTCCACTTACTCATAGAACGTACAAAGATAGGGGCTGCTATAAGAGCTGTTGGTGAAAACCCACACTCGGCAGCAGCCTTAGGTGTTAGAGTAATGGCTATTAGGATCGTGGCTGGAATGATTGGATTCGCACTAATAGGTTTCGGCGGTGCATTGTTTATATTGTCGTGGCAGAGATCGTGGGATGTAAAGCTATTTACTCTTGGTTACGGGTGGCTTGCATTCGCAACAGCACTAGCTGCTGGAAGACACCCAATAGTATTAATACCTGTATCGCTACTATTTGGTGGATTAGTTAATTCACAGACCGACATTCAATCTAGACTCGGAATACCAGCAGATGTTGCAAAGCTCACACCATTTCTAGCGGCTCTAGCGTTGATGCTAACCTACAGCACTACGAGACTTAGGAGGATATTTGCCTCGCCTTCAAGTCTTGGAAAACCATACTATAAAGAGGAGAAGAGTATATAGTAAATCTTTTTCCACTTTTCCAGCAAACAAGACCTTTCACTGTGATAGATCACATTGTAAACAATATTTTGACTAGTAAAGTGAGACTCTTCCTCAAAAGGAAGAAGTGAACCCTTTGCCTTTCTTGAGAGCCAATATGCTCACACAGTTTCGCCGCACACATACCTATAGCGTGCCATAGGTGTTTATAAACACATTACATTTTTTAACGAGGTTCATTAACCAAAAATAACACAAGTAATAGTGAAGACAAACCAACCTGAATCTCTCTCACACAATAATGGAGATCCTCGCCACCGGGGGAGCTTAATGAGGTCTCTTTGACTAATATATTAGTGAGAGAGACCTGTATTAAACCGCGGTGGATTGCATGGTTGATATCTATATTCGTGGCGGATGGATCATTACGATGGATAGTGAGAGGAGGATCATTAGAAATGGAGCTGTCGTGGTTGAGGATGGATTAATAATTGATATTGGTAAAAAAGAGCAGATGGATGGGGATTACAAAGCCTATGCGGACATCGTGATCAACGCTGAGAGAGACATTGTGTTGCCTGGACTAGTGAATACTCATGTTCACTTAGCTCAGGGTTTACTCAGAGCTTGTGCAGATTACTTATCACTCATAGACTGGCTAAAGGATAGAGTGTGGCCGCTTCAAGGTAATTACAAGAAGGAGGAGGCCCTTGCCTCCGCTAAGCTTGTAGTCCTCGAGATGATTAAATCTGGGACAACGGCTTTCCTCGAGACAGGGCTTGTTGGTAGATATGGACCAGACGAGATCATTGAAATGATACATGGATCAGGTTTGAAAGCTGCTGTTGCTAGACATGTAATGGACTTAAAGGGATATGCTACAAAAGAGAATATTCTACATGAAGGATTAGTTGAGCTAGGCGATTACAGTTTAAGAGACACTATTAGGCTCATAGAGAAATATCATGGATGGGACAACAAGATCTGGGTTTGGTTCGGCCCAAGAACCCCGGGTGCAGTCAGCGTTGAGCTATATAGAGAAATAGCTGAGAAAGCGAGAGAGTTGAATACAGGGATTACAATGCACCTAGCTGAAGTACGTGAAGACGTCGAATATACTCTAAGAGATTTCGGGAAGAAACCTGTTGAATTTGCACACTGGCTTGGATTAACAGGGAGGAATATCGTCCTAGTCCACGTTGTATGGGTTGACGATGATGAAATTAAATTACTCAGTGAAACCAAGACGAGCGTTAGTCATAACCCATCGAGTAATATGAAGCTGGCAAGTGGCGCCGCAAGAGTATCAGATATGCTTAGGCAAGGTGTTAATGTGGCCCTAGGAACAGATGGAGGGCCAAGTAATAATACATACGACTTAATGAGGGAAATGAAGCACGCAGCACTACTGCAGCCACTTAGAACCCTGAGACCAGACGCTATTAGAGCTGAAGATGTTCTGGAAATGGCGACTATTAGGGGTGCAAAAGCCCTCATGATCGACCACTTAACTGGCAGCATTGAGAAGGGTAAGAGAGCCGACATAATAATTGTGGATTACTGGCAACCCCACCTACACCCACTCAATAACCCCGTCTCCCACTTGGTTTACACTGCAAGTGGCCACGATGTAAAGCACAGTATTATAGATGGTAGACTCATAATGTTTAATAGAAAAGTACTCACCATGAAAGAGGAGGAAGTCTTAGAGGAGGCTGAAAAAGCAGCTTGGAGCCTCTACGAGAGAGCAGGCATTTGTAAAACCCCGGACTTGAAGTGGCCCGTTGTTTAAACAATCAATAAAACTAAGTTTTTAAACCCCCTCATTTATTTTTTCCATAAAAGCACATGGTGTACTTTTTGAATTTATATTTTACAAAGTACGATCCAGACGAGAGAATAACACTTATAAGAGTTGCCAGGGGTTTAGAACCCGCAGACCTTATAATCTCGAACATAAACTTAGTTGAAGTTAACACAGGTAACATACTTGAAAACGCGGCTATTTTAATAAAGGGATTTAGAGTTACAGGGGTTTTAAAAGATAGCGATGTTGACAGGTACAGAGGTAATAAAACCCTCGTGATAAATGGAGCTGGATTCTACGCATTACCGGGATTCATAGACTCACACATACACATAGAGTCTAGTATGCTTGATCCCATTGGATTCTCGAAAATAGCTTTGAAACACGGTACAACAACGGTGGTCGCAGATCCTCATGAAGTTGTAAACGTTCTCGGATTGGAGGGATTTAAATTATTCGTTGAGACCTCTAGACAAACACCACTAAAAATACTACTCGAAGTACCTAGTTGTGTTCCACCTACAGATCCCTCAATGGGTTTAGAAACTCCACCAAATGGATTTCCAATAGAGGATTTCATATTAGCTATGAAGATGAATCAAGTTATTGGATTGGGAGAAGTAATGGATTTCCTCAGTGTATTAAATGGCAATTGGAAAGTCTTCGATAAAATAAAAATAGCTTATGATAACAACATGGTTGTAGATGGACACGCGCCACTACTAAATTCCGAGGAGTTAAATGCATATGTATCCGCTGGAATATTGAGCGATCACGAGTCAACAAATCTTGTGGAGGCTTATGAGAAGGCTTGGCGGGGAATGTACTTGTTTATTCGAGAGGGTAGTGCTTGGAGGGATTTAGAATCAATTATTGAATTAGTTAAGAAAACAGACTGTAAGCTATGCGCTTTTGTAAGTGACGACGTAAACGTAGTTGACTTATTTGAGAAAGGCCACATGGATAGAATAATTAATAAAGCCATCGAGCTCGGCTTAGATCCCGTGAGAGCAATTCAATTGGCAACAATAAATCCCGCGATTAGACTACACTTAGAAGACCATATTGGAATTATTGCGCCGGGTAGGCTTGGCGACATAGTTTTATCCAGGAAACTAGAGAAAATAGATGCATTAACTGTAGTAGCCAATGGTGAATTAATCTACTACAATAAGGAACTGGTTAAAACATTTAATAAATACAACTACCCTACTCATGCACTAAATACAGTTAAAGTAGAAGATAAATTAATTGAAACAATTGAAATAACGCCTAGAGTCCAGGTGGAGGAGGGTTGGGTTAAAGCCAATGTTATTAGAGTTCAACCAGGCTCGGCTCTCACCAAGCACATTGTTGAAGAAGTGTATGTCTCCCTTGGTAAAATACAACCTTTGCCTGAAAAAGACATTATGTATGTTGGTGTACTATATAGGCATAGACCTAACGCAAGTTATAGCATTGGTTTAATACAAAACCTTGGCTTTAAACTGGGTGGTGTGGCGCAAACAATAGCTCATGACACACATAACATCATATTTGCTGGTTGGAGCGTTAACGATGTAAAATTAGCGATTAAGAGAATAAAGGAGATTCAAGGTGGGATAGTTGTTGTTGATAAGGGGAAAATAATAGCTGAAATACCATTAAAACTAGCTGGCTTAATGAGCATAGAAGAACCTGAAGTAGTCTATGAAAGCTACAAGCACATGATAAGTAAACTCAGTGAGCACGGCGTTGTATTTGAATCAATCTTTATGACGCTTTCACTAGTCTCGCTGCCCGTAATACCGGAAATTAGAATCACTGACAAGGGATTAATCGATGTAAAACGGGGAACTGTAATTCCAGTCATAGCGAAGTAGAAATAACACTTAAAAATAATATTTATTACGTAAATAAAACTAAATTATTAATTTGTAAGGTGACATTATGAGGGAAAAAGTAGATGTCCTAATACGCGAGGCATTAGTTGTAACTATGAACCCTGAGAGAAGAGTTCTTGATAGAGGCTACATAGCGATCAGGAATGGACTCATTGTAGATGTAGGAGTTGGAGACGGTGGAGACAAGTATTCAGCGGAGGAATCTATTATTGGGAAGAAGAGCGTGGTCATTCCAGGGTTGCAGTGTGCACACACCCACTTTTACGGTCTTTTATTAACTGGGAGTCCATGGTTTGGTAAAATCGAGCCGCCAACAGACTTCCAGCAGAACCTACAGAGAATTTGGTGGGCTCTAGACGTCCTGCTCGGCTACGACGAGGCATACGCATCCGCATTAATGGGCTCAATACTATTTGCACACTCCGGAGTAACTAATTTCTTCGATAATATTAGTAGTCCCAATGCTATTAATGGAGTACTCGACTACATAGAGCATGCTGTAAACGAAGTGGGTATAAGGGGATTTATATCTTTTGAGGCCACTCAGAGGAGAAGCATTGAAGAAGGCTTCCGAGGACTCGCGGAGAACGAGAGATTTATTAAGAAAAATAACACAGATGAATCTAAGCTCGTGAAGGGAGCTATATACCTCCACGCAAGTTTCACAGTTAAAGATGAGTTATTTATTAAGGCTATAGAGCTTTCATACAAATACAACGCTCTAATGGCCATACACGCTGAAGAAGGCTTAGTAGATGTATACCACAATATTGAGCACCATGGTCTTAGACCCGTGGAGAGAATGCATAAACTAGGCTTCCTAGGTCCTAGAACTCACCTCGTCCACCTAGTGCAAGCTACAGACGATGAGTTAGAGCTAGTTAAGAAGACAGGGTCTCACGTAGCCCACAACCCAATGAGCAATATGTTGAATGCCGTCGGCGTAGCTAAAATACCCGAGATGCTTAAAATGGGAATTAATGTTGGGCTTGGAAATGATGGATATATATTTGATCAATTTGAAAACATGCGTGCCGCGTACCTACTGCACAAGGTTTGGCGTAGAGACCCGAGAGTTATGACCCCCCTTGAAGTCTTTGAAATGTCAACTTTGAACGTAGCTAAGATGTTCCACCAGGATAGGATTCTAGGGTCTATCGAGCCGGGTAAGAAAGCCGACTTAGTCATTATCAAGCCGAAGACCCCGAATACACCCATAAACTCCCAGTCGATATACGGCCACTTAGTCAACACTTTTAGTAGTAAAGACGTTGACACAGTAATAGTGGATGGAAAAGTCATTTTAAAAGATGGTAGGCTTACCACAATAGATGAGGAGAAAGCCGTGGATCACGTGCATAGAGTAGTTGAGAAACTGTGGGATAAACTACTAAGTAAGGGTGCTCCACAACTAGACTACATTAAACAATAGTTTTTCAACCACCCATTTCAGGAGTTATAAATACAACTCTATCCCCATTTTTCAACTCTCTATTTGGATCATCTGTTGGTACTTCATTAACGTAGAGCACGAATATGTAGTGTCCCTTAAAATACCTATCCGAGATGACTCTACTCACTCTCTCCCCGAGCACCTCTATTAAATCCTTTAATTTAGCACCATCTACTAATTCTACATCAACAATGTTTACTCCTGCTATTTCACTAGCTCTCCCGAGAAAAACAACTGTCACCTTCACACTGGACCCCAATAGCAATTATAACAGAGTTATTTAAAAATGTTACAGTGATCAGATTATGCTTTTATTAATTTAATATATATTCATATATACGTGTATATAAGTCCCATACAAGGGTGATTAAATTCGCCAATTGATAGAAGAATATATGAACACCCAATTATAACGTTCCAGCGAGGTAGAAAAATAAAGTTTTTCTTCGAAAACAAGGAGGTGGAAGCTTATGAAGGTGAAAGTATTGCTATAGCTCTATACGCTATAGGCATTGATGTATTTTCATGGAGTCCTAAGCTAGGTAGGCCCCGCGGTCCTTTATGCATGATTGGAAAGTGTAGTAGTTGCTTCATGATCGTTGATGGAGTTCCAAATACAAAAACGTGTAGATTCCCAGTTAGAGAGGGGTTGAGAGTTGAAAGGCAAAGAGGCTGGACTACGCCTCCACCAAAGCCTATCATCGATGAAGTGGAGAGCTTAGAGATCAAAACAGACGTATTAATTATTGGAGGAGGACCGGCAGGTCTAGAGGCTGCAAGTATACTTAGTAAGAGCGGCTTCAACGTGGTTATTGTAGATGAACACTTCAAGCTTGGGGGACAGTTATTGAAGCAGACGCACAAGTTCTTCGGCAGCGTTGATTTATTTGGTGGAATGCGTGGTTTTCAAATAGCCGAGGCATACGTAAAGAGCCTATTATCACAGCCTAATATTAGAGTCTTAACCGAGACCGTGGTCTACGGGGTTTTCCGTGGTGGAGTAGTGTCCGCTGTATCGCCTAGTAAGTACTACTTGATCAAGCCTAGAGCGGTTATTGCTGCTACTGGAGCACAGGAGAAGCTACTGGAGTTTCCAAATAACGACTTACCAGGTGTAATGGGTGCTGGTGGAGCGCAAACTATAATGAACGAGTATGGAGTTAAGCCTGGTGAAAGAGCTTTAGTCGTTGGATCGGGGAATGTTGGGTTAATAATAGCATATCAACTACTACAATCTGGTGTTAGAGTAGAAGCTATTGTCGAGATACTCAGAGAGATTGGTGGGTGGTTTGTACACGCTGCGAAGATTAGAAGATATGGAGTCCCCATTCTAACGGGGCATACAATAAATTATGTTGTAGGGGATAGTAGAGTTGAGAAAGCGGTTGTCGTAGCTGTAGATGAAAAATTCAATCC
>Ga0209225_1003342_pt1 | contig 13486 bp, 10 predicted proteins | sample WasSprMetagenome_FD_184732 | JGI IMG/M metagenome (GOLD analysis project Ga0209225, IMG submission 184732) | Sulfidic aquatic microbial communities from Washburn Spring, Yellowstone National Park, USA - WS (SPAdes) (version 3) | ecosystem: Environmental > Aquatic > Thermal springs > Hot (42-90C)...
CCGGCTAGGAGGCGCACCGCCTGGAGAGCCATGTTGCCGAAGGGGGTTAAGGCCAAACCCGCAGCCAGGAAGGCGATCATCGGCAGCGTCGGCGAGGCAAGCACACCTTCGGCGTACAGTTCCCTGTGCTCAACCATCTGCTTCGTTATTGCAGCCACGTCCGCTTCGGCCTTAACGAAGTAAACTGGGGTCCTGACGAGCCTTCCGTTATTTTCCACAAGTTTCTCGGCTGGGAAGTAGTGGAGTCCTGACGTGAGCGTTTCAAGGCTGACTCTCCTAGCAGTGAACATGAGCGCAACTATCTCCCAGAAGTCCACTTCAACATCCCTGAACGGGTTTTTCCCCCTCAACACGTCGGCGACGTTTAAGGCGAAGACGGCGAGGGGCCAGGCGAGGCTCAACAGCGCGGCGTTGCAGAGGGCTGCGAGGAAAGGCAGCGGCAGTAGATCCACCAGAAGCGGCAACCCTTCCGGGTAGACTGGAACTGTTGAGCCGAGGAAGAGAAGCGCAAGCGCATCTGCGCCTCCGAAAAGCCCGAGGCGGAAGAGAAGCGCAGCAAGGCAGGTCGACAAGCCTGCTGAAAGGAGAAGCGCAGTAACAGGAAACCCGCCTGTCAAGGTTTCGAAGAGGCTTAAAGCCAAGCCGGCTGGACAGCCTATGAACCACACGAGGTCTGAAACCTCGCGTGTCTTAACGTCGCTGTAAGACGCGTAGGCCAGAACTGCGAGCGCTAAAGCGTAGCCGAGCAACTGAATTTCCCCGCGAAAATTGGCTACTCCCGACTATTTGAGGCGGGCGCGCTCAGCCTCCTCTTTTCAGTCCAGCGTTTAAGGCACTTCGGACATTCATAAAGGCTGACGTGGAAGGTTGCTCCTCCCCTCTTGGGCTTGACATCCCAGCTTTTCACGGGCATGTGAACGGCTGCGCCGCATTTCGGGCACTTCGCTGTATCCGTCAAACCCCCAAACCTCAAAGCTTTTCACTGCCAAAACTTAAAAAGGGAAAACTCCTACGGCGTTACGTCCAAGCGGTGCATGTCGCAGCGTTTATCCATGGACGTTGCTTTAAAGGCTTCAAGCTTTCAGCTTTTGAGGCGCTTGAAAAATGCGGAGAGGCTTAACGCCGACCATGGCCGCCATGATCTTGATAGCCATAACTGTGTCGGCAGGCGTTGTGGTTTACAGCGTCTATTATCGGATGGTTGGGAGAACCGCCGGCATTGAGTTGCAGATAGAATCTGTGGAGGCGGTTAAAGCCCCGTCTTCAACTGTTATCCTGGTGAAGGTGAGAAATGTAGGCTCCAAGGACCTGTCCTCGGTAACCGTCTCCGTCAGCGGCGACGTCGGAACCGCCGTCAAGGACCTAGGCGCGCTTCCAGTCGGGGCCGTCAAGGAGGTGACGATACTTAACCCAGCGGGCTTCAGCGTCACTCCCGGCGGAACCTATCCCGTTAAGGTCTCCATGGTTGCTGCGGACGGAAGCTCAGCGGAGAAGTCGTGCTACGTCAGGTGCCAGGGAGTTGCTGCGCCCAGCGGCGGGGAAGAGGCTTTCTTCAGCCTGTCTGTCTCGCCTGAGACCTTGATAGTTGAACCTGGCGGCAGCGAATCGGCGAGGGTCGACGTCTCCTCCAAAGCCGGCTACACGAAAACGGTTGAGCTGACAGTCGTAAACGTTCCAGCCGACCTCACGGCTACGCTGAACCCGACGGTCGGCGCGCCAAGCTTTTCAAGCACGCTGACTGTTGAGGCCAACGCGCACGCAACGGGAAAATACTCGTTCAAGGTGAGGGCCACGGGAAGCGACGGCGTAGTCAGGGAAAAAGATGTCACAGTGCAGATACCGCTTAACCCTCCGGAGAACCCTCCTGGAGACATCCCCTTCAACATAACTGTGCACCCGAACCCCGTGACAGTTGATGCTGGAGGAACCGCCGCCGCCCTGGCCTCCGTCACAGGCTTCTCATCGGTAAACGTGAGGCTTTCCCTCAACGGGGTTCCCTCAGACCTCACAGTCACCCTCGAACCCTGGAGCGGGACAACCCCCTTCACCAGCGTGTTGACCGTGAAGGCATCCGCAAAAGCAAAAGGACAGTACTTCTTCAACGTTCGAGGTGTGGACGACGAGGGAAACGCGAACAGTTGCCCCGTCGTCGTAGTCGTATCGGGAGCTGAGGGAGGCGAGCCTGGAGGCTGGGAGGAGAAGGCGAAGTCGGTCGCGCTCAACGACACGAGGGTGCAGGAGCAGGTCGCCGGAAAGGATTACGAAATAGTCTACGGCACAATAGTGGCTCTGTCCGCCTCTCCAGCTCCAGCTCCAGCCGATAAGACGTTAAGCTTCGCCTTCAAAGACGGTTCGCCGCCGCTGATCGTCACAGTAGACCTCGACGCAGAACAGGTCGTCGACGTGTTCCGGTTGCCTGCGAAGGCTGGGGTCGGAGGGAACACCGGCGGAACGCCTGGAAGCGGCGCCGCCGGCCTGTTCTGGAGCGGCGTGATAAACCAGGAAGGAGACTACGAGCTGGTCTACATAGGCGTTTCAAACACCACGAAAGCGCTTAGAGTCGGCCTCCTTTGGAGCAGCTCCTCAAACGACATTGACCTCTACCTGTATAATCCCGACAGACAGCCTGCGGCACAGTCAACAGCAGTTGCAACCCTCCATGAAGGCGTAAGCGTGAGCAACCCTGCCGTTGGAACGTGGCTAGCTGTTGTGTACGGCTGCAGCGTCCCATACGCTCAAGGCTATTACGGCGCGGTGGATGCAAGTTGAGGGAAGCGTTGAAGAAAAATTTCGGCCTCCTGATTGCAGCCGGACTTCTCCTGCTCACGGAAGCCGCCGGCAAACTTGCCAGCTTCTCCAGAAAGCTTCAAGGCAGGCTGGCCGCCTTTTGCAGCAGGACACATCAGCTTCTCAGAAGCCTAGCCAAGCTTGCGCCCGCCGCCGTCACATTCTCCGGGCTGACCCTCCTCGGCGTGACCTTCATCAACGCCTACACATGCTTGCTCCTCTCAGGACACGTTGAACCGTGCCTAACCGCAGTCCAAACGCTGTGCCTCATCGTGATGGGCTTGTGTAGCACGCTGATCACAATAGCAGGTCTGGCGCTCACGTCCTCACGCTGAAAACCCACCGGCAAACCGCCTTAAACGCTGCTGGAACGCGGTTCTCCATGGCCTTCATTTTTAAGTTTACACGACGTAAGCTGTCGGTGCCATAGGGAATGAATGGAAAACACGCTAGAAAAGCAATAAGCCCGCTGGTTTCAACGCTTATTCTGATCGCCATAGCAATCGCAGGCGGACTAATAGTCTACGGCGCAATGTACTCCTGGTCAGGGACGATATCTTCAAAGATGCAGGTTTCCGTTGAGTCGATAGACCTTGTCAAGGCATCTGACACAACGACCTTCGCCATCACAATTAAGAACTCAGGCAGCAAGCCCGTGGACGAGGTAAAGATCGTCCTTCCAAACGGGACAGAGACAAGCGACATTGTTTCGGGAACGCTCTCCCCTGGACAGACAATATCCTACTCAGCAGAAATGCCGTCAGGCTACGGTGTTATCGGACAAACGTACACGGTGACAGTTAAGGCGAAGTACACGTCAGACGGCAGCGCCTTCACAAAGACCGTTTCAGTTCAATGTAGAAGTTAGGAGGAATAAAGCATGAAACTCTTTAAGCATAAGAAAGCAATAAGCCCGCTAATTTCAACGTTGATCCTCATAGCCATAGCAATCGCGGGCGGACTAATAGTATACGGCGCAATGTACTCCTGGTCAGGCACAGTGTCTTCAAAGGCTCAAGTTGAGGTTGAGTCAATCGACCTCGTCAAGTCCGGGTCCACAGTAACCTTCAGCATAACCGTCAAAAACGCAGGCAACAAACCCATCACAGAGCTGAACGTAACCCTTAATGGCGAATCATCTCCGTACACTTTGTCCCTTCCAACAGGCGGCTTGGCGCCAGGCCAGTCCGCTTCGCACTCTACTAGCCCGTCAGGAACGTACGTCGTCGGCAACACTTACACCGTTACAATCGTCGCGAAATGCTCGGACAACAGCCTCTTCACCAAAACAGTTTCCATCCAGTGCACAAGCTAGCGGGCTGAGAAAGCTCTCTCACACCCCCTCTTTTTATCCTTTTTCGTACGCCTAAAACCTCCTTTTTAAGTTCTCACGCGCAAGCTTCTCGAGGGACCTGAAAGTGAAAGCGGTTAGTTCAAGAAGAGGCATAAGCACGTTCCTGGCGGTGCTGATCCTCATAGCCATAACGCTCGTCGCTGGCATAACAGTGTACAGCGTGTTCTTCAGAACAGCGGGAACAATGGGCGCTGGGCTGAACGCTCAGGTGGACGTTCAGCTGATCAAGGGCACAACGACATCGTTGTTCTCAGCATCGGTCAAGAACACCGGGACAGAGGACATAAGCTCGTGCAAGGTCACAGTCTACTCGGGCACAAACAAGTGGGAGCTCACCTTCACAGGCACGATCCCGGTCGGCGGCTCAAAGAGTGCTTCGAGCACCACCCTCCCAGCCGGCATGACTCTTGAGGTAGGCAAATCCTACCCTGTAACAGTCGAACTCACAGGTGTCAGCGGCTCAACGAAGACCATATCCCAGACAGTGACGTGCGTAGGCTAAGTCTTCCTTGACTGCAATTTAAAAGTCCACGCTCTTTTTTCTGTTGGTGAGTGTTGATGCTGAAGCGTAAGCGCGGGGTAAGCGAGGTTGTCGGCGCCCTCATCCTGGCGGCCATAACGGTTTCAGTTGCGGTCGTCTACATTTCCATGGCCACCGGCTACGCCGGCAGGGGAGCCACGAGCCTAGCGGACATAATGAGGACTGCTGAGAGGAGGCAGGGTCAACTTCTCAGCGCCGTCTACTGCTGCGAAAGCGGCGGGAACGTGATGGTTTACATCTACAACTATGGAACAGTATCCGCTGCTCCTGTGAAGGTCATTGTGAACGGAGCTGAAGTTGCCTGGACGATGAAGAACGCGGACACAGGCGCGCTGTGCACGGAGATAAGCCCCGACGTGCTGGTTGAGCTTTCCTTTCCGAAGCCGTCGACAAACCCTTTCGACCTCATAATCACGTCGCCTGAAGGTATAATAGTCTCGTGGAGGCTCAGCTATTGAAGGCGGCGAAGCGCAGGGGCATAGTCAACGTCTTAGCGCTTGTAATGGTGTTCGTAACGATAATGGCGGCTGTCTCCCTGACGACGCTGGAGTTCACTAGGCACGCTTTAACCGTGAAGATCGCAAGCGAGAGGGCCTCGGCCAAAGTGCAGGAGAAGCTTGAAGTGCACCTGTGGTCTGCAGGGGAGGGGGCCGTCAACGTTGCAAACGTCGGCTCGTCAGCCTCCACAGTGATAGGCGTTTTAACGTTGAACGGGGATGGAAGCCTGAGGTTCACCAGGCTTAAAATGGACGTGAACCCGTTCTCGCGTGGACTGGTTTACCTGGGAGCCCCGATCAACGGAACTGTGGGGCTTGTAACGTCGCTTGGAAACGTCTTCTGGCTGCGTCTGGCGCGCGTCCGCTTCGCAGCTGAAGGCGTCAGCGGCGCTGAAAATGAGGTTATACTGGTCGTCGACGGGGAGGAGTACACCGTTTCGCAGCTTCCCCTCGTCTTCCTGTGGGAAGCTGGCTCGACACACGCTTTCGAATGGAGGCAGACTGTTCAACTTTCTCCAAACACGCGTTTCGCATGGCTGTGGGCTGCAACTGAGGAAGCCTCGCTGCTTCAAAGCGGGTACGTTGCGGTTCCAGAGGAAGGGGAAAACGTGACAGCACACTATGGGAAACAGTACAGGGTAACCGTTGATTACGTCGCCTGGAAGGGCGAAACCTCCCCTCCTAAGGGCGTGTACTGGCGCGACGAAGGGAGCGACTTCCCCATAACGGCCACGCCTTACTTCGGGTACGTCTTCATACATTACATCGTGCACAATGAGGAGACAGGTTTTGAAATGGGGTTTGGAGAGCCGACCATGGACATCGTTGTAAACGCGCCCCACACTTTGACGGCGGTCTTCGAGGAGGAGTGAAGAGGGTGGAGAGGCGGGGCGCTTCCTACGTTATGGCCGCGCTGGTTATGGCCGCGATCTTCCTCGTGTTCACGGCGCTTTTAGCCGTCTACTTCAGCCGCCAGAACCAGCTGACCACAGCGGCTTTTGAGGGGAACAGGGAAGTGCTGGCGAAGGCGCAGGAGAAAGTTCAGGCGGAACTCCTCTCAGTCAACGCTTCAACGGGAAAGCTCACATACGCCGTTAGAAACGTTGGCGCAGTGGCCACGACTGTGACGCGGGTCATCTATGTGGAAAAGGCGGGCGGGCCGCTGAAAACCATCCCCTTCACGGGTCCTCCCCTGCTCATGCCCGGTGACGCGTGGACGTTTGAGGCAAAGCTGATGAACTGCCGCAGCGCCAAGGTGATGACTGAGCGGGGAAACTCGTTCGACGTTCCTCTCCCGTGCAAGGTGACGTTCACGCTCAAATGTGAAGTGGACTATGGAGGCGTCGGAGGGTTTGGCGAGGAAGTTCAACGCGCAGACGTGCTGGTAGTCGACGGGAAAGCCTACATGGTCAGGGATCTCCCGCTGACCTTCTACTGGGTTCCATACTCGGAGCACTACTACGAGTGGCGGGACATCTCCGCAGACGTCTCCGAAACAGTTCCTGGAGCGGATAGGCTGTACGCGTGGAACATGACTGTAAGCGAGTTCACCGGTATTGAACTGTCAAGGTCAGGCGTCCTCAAGCCGTTTTCAAGGGAGGGCACGGTGGAAGGACGCTACAAGGTCTACCACAAACTCCACTTGACCTGCTCGCCTCAGTACGCCGGCTCCCTCACAGCCTTGCGCGCGGGACGTGACGGCTGGTGCGAGTGGCCCGGAACGCCGGCGCCTCAAGCCTACGTTTACGTTGAGGCCAACTGCGAGCCTGGCTTCGACGTGGGCTTCTGGCGCGTCGACGGCGGAGAGCAGCTTTCAGGCGCAGACCATCCTTTTCTGGAGGTCTTCATGTCCGAGCCCCACTGGGTTCACGCGGTCTTCTACTGCGGCGTCCAAGTTGAGGTTTTGGACTACGAGGGCTACCCGATTTCAGGCGTGCCCGTCGCAGTTTCAGAGTCGCCGATGACCGTTGAAGTTTACCCGTCTGAGCTGATATGGATACGGCGAAGCTACCCCGACGCCACCCTGGACGGAAAGCTTGGCTGGGTTCTGGTCGGCCAGGAGCCGGAGGGAGGCGGCGTAAGGACGCTTGTGAGCTTTGACATTTCAGGCATCCCGCCTGGAGCCTCAATAGTTTCGGCGAGGCTCATGTTCTACTACAGCGAGTATTGGCCTGAGAACCCCGCAGGCAGAACCATCGACTGCCACATGATCCTGCAGAGCTGGTCAAACACGACCACGTGGAACACTCAGCCCGTTTACAACCCAGCCGCGTCTGATGGAGTGACCGTGCCGGCGGCGCCGGGCACATGGCTCGAATGGGACGTGACGGGCGACGTTGCATTCTTCATAAAAGGCTCAAGGACAAACTACGGGTGGATTTTGAAGATGCGCCGGGAGGACCTCTACGCAACCTTCGCTTACTTCTCAACCTCCGTTCCCGAGCATTACATGCGGCTGACGGTGACGTACACGCTTGGCGTCCACTCCGAGCGGAAGACGGACGGGAACGGCGTCGCCGCAATCTATTTGCCGCCGGGACGCTACAGCCTCACAGTCCCCGTAAAGGCAGAGTGCTTCGGCTTCAAAGTGGGCTTCCTCAAATGGGCAGACGGCTTAAACAGTTTGGAAAGGGTGTTCGTTTCAAACAGGCCGGCAAACTTCACCGCGGTTTACAGGAGCGCCTTGATCATTCAAGACCCGCACGCCTGGTTCCTGGGACCCAACCTCGAACTCGGGCTTGAAGCAAACTACTGGGCGTCTGGAGTGGCGGTGTCGGTTCATGGAGCCCGGGTCAACGACGCGTACGCATATGCCACCTTCCACATATGGAACCTTATTGATTGGTTCACCAGGGAAGCGGACGACGCCACACATTGCGACCCCCAACGCGGCAACGGCTACTTCTGCTGCCACGCAACTGGAGTTGACTTGCCCGTCAGCATGTGGGCTGAACTGGTCGTTTCAAAGAGCGGGTACGAGGACGCTTTTTGGAGGTCGGACGTGCAGACTTTCGACTTCGCGTTGTCCGTCAACCCATCAAGCCTGACCGTTGCGCGGGGAGGGACCGGAACGGTGACGGTGACCGTTTCCCTCGCGTCTCCGCCGTCACAGGAGGTCCGCCTCATCGCCTTCGAGAGGGCGGCAAACCCCGTTGGCATGAACTTCACCTTCACGGTGGAAAGCGGCTTCCCAACTTTTCAAAGCGTCCTGACAGTAACTGTCCCGTCGGACGCGCCCACGGGAACCTACACTGTTGTGGTGTGCGGAACATATGGGGACTTAGTTCGCCAATGCGAGGTGAAAGTGACCGTTGTCGAATAGGCCTTTCCAGCGATTTAAAAGTGCACACGCGCAAAACTTCTTGAGCGGTGAACGGCATGTCTGAAAGGCTTAAGGAGCTCTTTCCAAACTGTCCAATATGCGGTTCAAGCAAGGGATACGAGAAGGCAAAGGACCGCGTGAGGTGCAAGTCATGCAAGGCGGAGTGGATTGTTCAGGAGGATGGAATGGAGCTTAAGAAAGCCTCAAAACTGAAGTGGGACAGGGAGTTCCTAAACGAGAAACACCCGTTCGAGTTCTGGACAGGCCTGCGTGGGTCCGCGAAGGAGGAGGAAAAAAAGGAAGCTGAGAAACCGGCTGAAAAGCCGCTTGTAGACTTGCGGTTCAGGGTTGAACCTCACGTGGCTGCCTTTCAGGGTGAGGTCCTCGACAAGTACGTCGTTGACCAGGCGACGGTGTTCGTTGTCGACGAGAACGGTAAGGGCGTGTACGCCGTGAACGAGCCGCCGCTGGATCCTGACGAGCTTAAAACCTACAGCCTCCTCATGGAGAACCTGTTCTACAGCCTGAAGCCTTTAACCGCAAAGGTTGAGGATCCTATGGCTTACGTTGAATCCTTCATTTGGAACACAGCTGAGGAGCTCGGCATCCTTGACTCGGTGGGTAAAAGCTTCAAAAAGTACAGGTACTACATGGTGAGGGACGCCTTCGGCTACGGGCCGATACATGTTCCCATGAACGACGAGGACGTGGAGGAGGTTGGCTGCGTGGGCTACGGGAGGCCCGTGAACGTGATCCACAGGCGCTTCACAGAGTACGACTGGCTTGAAACCAACATACTCTTCAGAAGCGAGGACGAGCTGGCGGTGTTCAACCAGAGGCTTGCGCAGAGGTGTGGAAAGTCGCTGACGGTTGCCATCCCCTTCGCCGACGCCATGACTAGGGAGGGCCACAGGCTTGCGCTCACCTTCGCGGGCGAAGTGACGCTTCCAGGCAGCTCCTTCGCCGTCAGGAAGTTCCCTCAGAACCCCTTCAGCATGACCACGCTTCTGAAGTTTGGAACGCTGTCGCCGCTGATGGCGGCGTACCTTTGGCTCATCGAGGACTACAAGGGCTTCATCATGGTTCTGGGGCCGACGGGCTCTGGGAAAACCACTTTGGCGAACGCTCTGCTCACGATGGTTTCGCCTGACGTTAAGATCGCCACGATAGAGGACACGCCGGAGTTGGTTCTTCCACATGTGAACTGGCAGAGGTTTAAGGCAAGGCACACCTACAGCATAACCGAGTCAAGGTACGAGGTTGACCTCTTGGACCTGGTCAAGCTTAGCATGCGCTTCAGGCCGGACCACGTTGTAGTTGGCGAGGTTAGAGGCGAAGAGGTTAGGGCGCTGGTTCAGGCTGCCGCGCTTGGACACGGATGCGCATGCACAATTCACGCTGAAAGCCCGTACGCGGCGATCGTGAGAATGCGCAGTCCACCCATGGACGTCGCCGAGGGCGGCCTGATGCTTATCTGGTGCTTCGTAACCCTCAACCGCGTTAAAACCGCCGCCGGAAAGGCCGTCAGGAGGGTTCTGGACGTGACGGAGGTTGTGCCAAAAGTGGGGGGATTCGACCTTAAAGAGGTTTTCAGGTGGGACGCAAAAACTGACAGCTTCAGCCCAGAGGATGCGGGGAAAGTTGTCGAGAGGAGCAAGAGGCTTGAAACCGTTAAGAGGCTTGCAGGCTGGGACGACGAACGCCTTGAAGCCGAACTCAGCGTGAGGGCTGAATGGCTGAGAAAGCTCACGGAAGAGGGGAAACTCTCCTACCCCGATTTCTCAAACGCCGTGAGGACGTTTTACATTAAGAGGAGGAAGGGCGAAAACGTCGTCTAAACTCAAAACCTCAAAGTTCCTCTACCTGATCGACCTCATCATACTGCTGTTCCTCTCGGCGGTGTTCTACTACATATCGTTCAGGCTTCCCGAATCCATGCCGAACCTGCCCATAGAGGCCGGCTACCTGAGGCTCTTCACGCTCATACTTATGAGTTTAAGCGTCGGCCTCGCAGTGCTTATAATCGCGGAGGTCGCCTTCAAGCCGGCCGTAGCCGGGATAAAGAAGCCTCCTAGACGCCTCAAACCCTTCTCTAAGCTGAAGCCTACGCCTCAGCCGGAGGTCAAGCCTGTTGCAAGGGGCTGGACTGTCTCCTTCATCGCGAAGCACCCGAGGCTCCAGAGGCTGGCCATAAGGATGGGTTTAAGCATGACTGAAGACGCGCTCAAAACAGGCGTGGCGCTCAGCCCCTACGCGCTTGCAGCGCGCTACCTCTTCTTCGCCCTGGCGTCCTTCGCCGTGCTCATACCCGCCTCAATCCTGCTTTACGCCGCAGCCCACCCAGACCTGTTTCCGGGCTTCCCCCTCAAGGTTCCGCTTCCCCAGTTCCTCGCCGAACCCTTCATGTTGCTGGCCGCGCCGCTGGCCGCGGCGCTCATCCTCCTCTTCTACCCGAGGCTCAAGCTGAAGAACATGGTTGGGGAGAGGAAGAGGGCTTACGAGGACGAGATCCCCTTCTTCACCATCTACGCAAGCATCCTCCAGAACGTCGGCATAGACCTCTACCACAGCATGTTAAAGGTCATCGGGAGAAAAACCTTCAAGAACGTTGAGAAGGACGCGCTGATGGCTAAACGCAACGTTGAGTTCTTCTTCAGAAGCCCAGTTGAGGCTTTGGAGGAGATTGGCAGGATGCACCCGAACGAGAAGATGAAGACGCTTCTGCTCGGCTACACGAGCGAGTGGAGAAGCGGAGGCGACATGGCGCGTTACCTTGAGGCTAAGGCAAAAGACTACCTGACGGACATGAAGTTCAGGTGGGAACGCTACGCTGAAAGGGTAGGCGACATAGGCGAGGCCATGGTCGCCATATTCTTCATATTCCCCCTGGTCTCGCTGATGTCCGTGTTCCTCCTTCCAGGAGAATCCGCCGTGATGATAGCCTACATGCTCTCCGCTATAATTCCCTTCCTCATGTTCATAGTCGTCACGCTCATACACGTGATTCAGCCTAAGACCTACGACGCGCTGGGAACCAAACCCTACCTCAGCATGGTGGCAGCCGCCGCAGCCTTCGCAATAGCCTTCTACACGGGCACGCCGATATGGCTCTGCGCGGTTGTAGCCGGCATAGGAGGCACAGTGCTTTACGGTGCAACGATCAAGCTTCAGATGAGGGAAGTGAACATGCTTGAAGGCGCGCTTCCACAGTTCCTCCGCGACATAACCGAGTACAAGAAGATGGGCTACGACATCAACCGCGCCCTTCTCAAGATAACAGAGGAGAACACTTACAACCCCGTCTTCAACAGCCTCCTCAACTACGTTGCCAGGCAACTTCAGCTCGGCGTCAGAATGGTTGAGGTTGAGGTGCCAGTCAGAAGCTGGCTTACGAGGATGGTGTTCTTCCTCCTAGCCGAGATAGTTGATTCAGGAGGCGGAACCCCAAGCTGCCTCGAGTCGCTAACAGACTTCGTGAACACAACTGTAAGGGTTAAAAAGGAGGGGAAGGCTAGGATGAGCCTCTACAGGATCCTCTCAGCCGCCACACCCATAGGCCTCAGCCTCGTCACGGCGATGATGGTCGGCCTTTTCGCAACCTTCGCCGCAACCCTCGGACCTGGAACGGAAACGGGATTCGGCTTCTCCTTCACCATGCCGCCGGAGTTCACTGAAATATGCTACATGCTCGTCATAATATCGTCGGCGTGCATAGCGGTGATAAGCGCGAAAGCAACAGAGCTCACCTCAAAAAGCACGCTTTGGCTGGCGCTGAACCTCGCGCTGGCAGCCGTGTCCATAGCCACCTCCGGATACGTGGTCGACCTGCTGCTTAAAACGGCGCTCACAATCTAGGACACTCGAAAAACTTGAAAACCAGCAGACAACCTAAGGCGTTACCGGCAGCACTTCAACAACTTCAAGCGTCGAAGGTTCAACCTTAGCTACGAAGAAATCGTCCATGCTTGAGTAGTAGAGGAAGCTCCCATCCGTGAACGCTGTCAAATCGTTCCCTCCAATGGTCGCCTCGACATGCGTCTCCAACGTGAACCCTCCCAGGTCAATGCGCGCTCTGTCCGTGTAGTTGTAGTCGCTGTCGTAGAGTCCTCCAACGTAAAGTTTGCCGTTTAAAGCGCATAGCGGGAAGGCCTGCATGCTACTCGCCACTACAACGCTTCCCTCAGGTTCCAACGTTGAAGCGGCAAACTTGATGACGTATGCCGGCCACAGCCACAAACACCAGCTTATAGTGCCGACGTAAACTTTGTCGCCGACAACGAGGACGTGATAAAGCGAAACACTTCCTCCGCCTAAAACCCATGTTACATCCTCCACGGTTAGGTCGGGTATGCTGATTTTCATAACCGCGCCGTGCACGTACTGACTGTCGTAGCTGCTCCCTGAACTAACAACCGCGTAGAGGTGTTGCCCAGCTTCGTCTGCGGCCATATGTTCAAACTCATCGAAACCGTACCGTTCAGGGTTATAATCATCTTCAAGGATAGCCCAAATGTCCACATGTGCTTCAACCTGGAAGTTTGCCTTGTTGATTTTATACAGGTCGCCGAGAGCGGAGAGGACATACACGTAATCCCCAACCGGCACAACGGCCACCGGCTCAACCTCCCAGCTTTCCTCGATTTTAATGGAGCCGCCAACTTCAAGTGTATCCTTCGAAAGCCATGTCATGTTTAGGTACCAATCATCCTCCTTCCACTCAGCCAAATAAACCCACGTGTCATCCCATACGGCCGGCGTGAACGTGTAGAATTCCGGCAGTTCCTTGGATGCAACAATTTGAAAGTTGCTGGTGTCAACCTTTACTACAACAGTGGAACCTCGAAAAGCAAAGTACATGTATGACCCACCTCCCGGCTGCGGCTGAGGCGGAGTCCAAGGCTTACCTCCTCCCATACACGTGACCGTCAACGCGGTCGTGTACGTGCTGTTGTCCAGGAAGGCGGCGTGGACGGTGAGCGGATACG
>Ga0209225_1003344_pt1 | contig 13482 bp, 10 predicted proteins | sample WasSprMetagenome_FD_184732 | JGI IMG/M metagenome (GOLD analysis project Ga0209225, IMG submission 184732) | Sulfidic aquatic microbial communities from Washburn Spring, Yellowstone National Park, USA - WS (SPAdes) (version 3) | ecosystem: Environmental > Aquatic > Thermal springs > Hot (42-90C)...
CATGGCAATAGGCGCACTAACAGCCTCACCACTCTTCATCATGCTCTTCTCATCAAAACTAGGAAGACTATTCCGTGCAGTCCAAAGCACAGTAGAACAATCCGTAGGAACAGGACTAACCGTAGGAACATTCGGAGCAGGCATAATAGCAGGAGGCATAACAGGATTTGTGGGCGGAGGATTAGGACTCGCAAGAGGAGCAGGAGGATTTGGCACACTAGGAGCAATGACAAGCGTAGGATCAAGAATAGTCGGATGGGCAGACATACACGGTGGAAAACTCGGAACCTTCGCAAAAAGCGTCATAACACCAGCAATAGGACTAAGCGCAACACTACCACACGCTACTAAAACAGGAGCTATTGGCGCACAGCTCGGAGCAAAATCAGCATCAGCAGGACTCCACGCACTCAAAAAAGGACAAATAGCAGAAGGAATAAGACAAATCTCAGCACCAATAACAACAATCCCATCCCAAGTACACAAACAATCCTTCAACGAAGGACTAAAAAGACAAACAATCACACTATCATACGCACCACTCCAAGACATACTAAAAACCACAACACCCACCTTTAAAATAGCATCACCAAATTACACACTTCCAGTAATAGGAAATCAGACAATCGATCAATTCTTAGCAAAAAGTAATATAAGAAACGCACCACTATATACCAAAAAAATAGCTGATATTGCTAACGCTTCTCTTGAGGAAGCATTTAAGCATGCAGAGCATTTAAAAGAACTCCCAATAAAAACTGGCATAATAAAGACAAAAATGACATCACTAAAAGACCACATCGGAAAATTTGAGAAAAAAGAAAGAGAAGAAATAGGCAAAGAAATAGTGAAAATCTACAAAGTAATAAACAGCGCACCTCCAATTCATAGACCACACGTTTACCAAAAATACACATCCATTAATAACATTGCAAAAGACCCAAATACTCACACAAGCATGATCGCTAAAGGCGCTGAAAGTAAGAGGAAAGGGGTATGATAAGTTTAGTTGATAGAAAATACATTCGTAATATCTTTTATGCTCTTTATCTCTCTATAACTTTATATATATCTCTCTATATTATTATAATGAAGATGCCTGATCTATTACCTGTTGAGAAAAGCATTTTAGAACCGCTCATTAATAATTTAAAAGTAATTCTTGCAAATTATGAAGAGTTGTCATTCATTGATTTTCAGCTTTTGCTCTCTAGCACCACTAAACCATTATCATTCACAAAAACAGCTACAATCCTAAACATTCTGCAACGCCATCAAGCCATTAGCTTAGTCTCAGAAAGAAGACCAAAACACTATATCATAAATAAGAAGAGAATGAGCGAATTAATAGAATCATTAGGTGGTGAAAGTGAGCGCAATACCCGATAATGTATATGCAGGATTGTGGAAATACACGTTTGCCCTGCGTGCGCTCATGGATATATTCTTCTGGGAAAAAGCCCCCAATATAAAATTCGATTATAAGCTCCCAAACACCAACCGCATGTGGCTCTCGATTGATAAACTAAAGAACTGGTGGGTAAGAGAAGACTGGAAATATTTCAAATTCTTAGAAAATCTCGAAAACTATAGCAAACTAGAAAAATCAGGTCGCTTTGAGTTCTTTAAAGAAATGGAGCCAGGAACTGAAGAAGAAGTAATAGAATTCCTAGAACTACTAAGACAAGCAGGTGTCGTAAAAGAAATCCGAATGGATAAGAGAGCCGTGCTCGTGGATGCTGATGAATTGCGAGAATTCTACACAAGAAAATTCCAAATGTGGTTCGCATTCCACGGAATACCCAAACTGTCCAAACATTACAATGATGCTGATGTATTCACTAGACGGATGCACGCTGAATATGTTTTCTTACCGCCAAAAAGGGTTTACAGGTATAAACCAAGATACAAGCTTCGTCATTTCACAGAAAACTTAACAGGATGGAAGCCATACCAAGCATTCACGCTTCAAAGTATGGAAGAATATGAGCAGAAAATAAAAGAAATGCTTGAGCATCTTGAAAGACATAGAAAGAGTATGGAAGAGTGGGAGAAGGAACTTGAGAAGAAGGAGGCTGAACTGCTTCCAAAGCTTACACCTGAAGATTTGGTAAAATATTATGCTAATGAAGTTTATGTTGATGATGATGTTGCTAACGCAATGCTGTCGCTCATTTATGATAAAATGTTCTTCATATACTATCGTGCACTCATGCCCTTCCTTTGGGTAATATTCTACAATAATCTTGATGGTGAGAATGCTTCTGAGCAATTCCTTTCAGGTTTAAAGGCTGTTGCATTTGAGTTGAAGAAACTTCATGAGTATTGGGGTGATTTGATTGATGATAATATTCTACCCTATGATGAGATTTCAAAAATGAGGCCAGAAGATTTGAAGATTGATGATCTCGTCAGGTTTCTCGAAGTGATGCGAAAATTCACCTTCGAAATACACGCACAATTCCTAGCAACACTCGTCGAAGAAGCCAGAAACGGTAATCTTTTAGCAAACGATATAGCTGAAGCATTATTCCTTCCTGCTAGGGATAAGTATACAGTTTATTATAGGGGGTTAAAACCCTACAAATTATGGAGAGAGAACATAATGGAGTATAATGCGTATGGATACGGGGATGAATATTTAAATCCTTTGTCAGTTCTAAGAACAGTTTTAGATATTACAATGAAGGGAAATTATTTTGATGTTATCCTTTTCGCCTTTTTGAGGGCTGGTGAGTATATGTTAACTAGGGTGCGTGAGCTGAGACCGCCAAACTGCTACATCGAGGACTTTTATCATGATTATCTTTTAGCAAAAATGAGGAATGATGATGCGTATGCGAGAAAGGTTGTTGAACTGTTCAGACAATACCTCATGAATGCTCAGAATTTAGTGAACGAATACATTGATGTTGAGGGCGAGATTAGAAAACTTGTGAATCTGAGCGTTGAGAAAGATCACGACTTGATACCCATTAATCTTTGGTACTGGATTATTGAAGTGCAGAAATTCTCAACAGGTTACGAGGTGCACGAGAATGACGCATGGTTCATAGGTAATCACATAGCATATCCAATTGCACTAGATTATTCTTTACCAGAAATTAATGAGGCACTAAGTGTGGAGGAGGCACCGAAAGTGAGTAGTAATAGTAAGCGGTATGGTTTGTTCTTGAAGTTCAGAAGCATGTATCCAGCGTATTATTCTTCAGACGCCCTTTCATGGGCTTTAGGAATGTATGCTCACTCATTTTTAGATGTTATCCCACAGTTGGCAATTGATGGCACGGGTAAATACTATGATAATCCTTATCCTAATCCATTAGCTGAGTGGGTGCGGTGGAATATTATGCTGTATAGTGCATTACAGGGTATTAGTGATTGGAGCGATAAGTGCGGATATTTCATGCCGAAACCTGGCATGAGTAAATCGTATTATGAAGAGGTGCGAAATGCAGTATACTCGAAGGAGGGGGCTAAAAGTCTGCCATTCATTTTTCCACCACCAATCTCACACTATGACGTTTTTTGCGGATTGAGTGAAGATGAGTTGAAGAGTCTTAAAATAAAGGATAATAAAAAGTATCGTGAGCTTATAGGAATGTGCCAGGATACAGCTCTTGAAGCTTTAAATAGTATGCTGAGAAAGCTGGATGGTTATGAGATTAATTTTGATTTTCTAGATGATTTCATTACCGCAACACATGAACACGTTCCTCCTCAGGAATGGAAAAAACTAACAAAACATTTATAACTTCAAATCCTTATAGGTATGCTACAAACTCGGCATGAAATACCCATGCTTATCAGTAATATCATGTTTTAAATCCTTATAGGTATGCTATAAACACGATTCTGAAATACTATCATTACCGCTGTCCGAAGTGGTTTTAAATCCTTATAGGTATGCTATAAACCCGTTTGTTTATCATTGTTCTTATGTACTTTCTTATTTATATTTCTTTTTCTTGATCGTTACCCCAAATCCCCAGTTCCTGATGAGAGACCGACGAACAATATATCTTACTGAATGGTTAAATTCTAAAATGGAAAATTGTGACTTTTCTAATTTTATTCTTAATACCTTATTTTTCAAATTCTATGCTAAAGAATCAGATATAAAAAGTGTATAAAAGAAGCAAAAGTTAAAAGGCGAGCACGAAAATTTATAATGTGGTGAAAAATGCCCATACATACCGAAGGACGAATAGCGATAATCACAACGTCAAAGAAAATCTACTTGTTATACTTTGGGCCTGAAAATGAAGCACAAAGAATGCAATTTCTCAGCGATATGATACGGTATGATGAGGAACAAATGGCTGAAAAATACAAGGAATTTATCATTGAGAAGGTGGATGTTCCATGAGTGAAGAGAAATAGAATACGCTTACTATCTTTATGTTAAAGAGTTAACCAGAATAATGCTTAAGCGCCTTGGAATAATTTAAATCGTTCAGATCAAGTTAATTAAACATATTTGAAAAGATGAATTATGTTTGAGGTTTTAGTATTTTTCTTGTGATGATTTCTTTAATTTGTTTCCTATCCTTTAAGTTTGGAATATTCTTCTCAAGCCATGTATCAAGTTTTTCTATTCTTTCTTTAAACGCTTTTTCCTGTGTGTTTATAATACTTCGTATGGTTTCTTTGTCTTTTGGTATTGGGACTTCTCTTTTTCCATGCATTGCGGCCCAATAAAGGTATTCAGCCTCCTCCAAATCTGAACATTTTATGCTTTCACCATCAATTTTTAGCCAAACATCGAATACGGTACTTTCTATTTTTATTTCTGTTCCTTGTGGGATTTGTTTAATCTCTTTTATCTCTGTAGCGTCTAGGTCAGGGAATTCAGGAAGCGGTGTTAATCCAACTTCTTTAAGAACGTCTTCAGCGAGACTTTCAATATCAAACGTTTCGCTCTTCTTCTTTTTTGTGCTTTTTGCTTTCTCAATCCTTGTCTTCACTAAATCTATTACTGCTCTATAAACCTCAAGCTGTTCTTCTTCACTTAAACCCAAAATTTCGCCCATTACAATCTTATCTAATTCTCTTCTATCAGGTTTAACTTTGTCCAGAGATACTTCATCAGATGAACTAGCGCCGATTTCCTCAAAAATTGATTCTACATCTCTTTTACCCATAAGGTCAAGAACATTTTCTAATTTTTTCATGATTTCTTTTGATACTTTAAATAAATCTGGAAAGGGAATATGATACATTTCATATACTTGTAAAGTTAATGCACCTTGCCCCAAAGCTGTTCTTCCATATACCTCTCTTAATAGAGCAAAAAGTGTGGAATTTAAGACTGCACATAAAGCCTTATCATTAACTTTACTAGTATTATACAACCAATAAAAATTATGTTCAGAAAGTGCATTGGCATCATTATAAATTACAAAGAATCTTGTCCACACGGCTGCAGGCACTATTAGTTTTGGTATTTTTGTTTCTGGTAAGATATACCAATTTTTATCTTTTTTTGGTGTTCTAGTGCTATATCCTTGTTTTTCGCCCCACTCAATATATCCTAAAATTGAATGTTCCGCCTTTTTCTTTAGTTCTTCCTTACTTTCGTGAATATAAAGTAGGTAGTGTTTTATATCATTCTTTTCTATTATTATTTTCTTTATTTGCATTGGCATATCAATTGCTGGGTGGAAATACTTCATGGGTAAGTTCATTTCCTTCACATATTCTTTGCTTAATATGAAGAAATCCTTGGCATTTGTTGTATAGCCTCTGACTATTTTCATGAAGTCTTTTAAGGGTCTTAATTTATTAGTCCTGATTATTTTAAAGAATATTTCTGGTGCTCTTATGTATTTGCTCCATTTTGATCCTTCGTATATGCTTTCTTCTTCATTATATCCCTCATTCCATAATTCTTGTTGTTTCTTTGGGTATATTTTCAATGTTTCATCTTCATAGTATTCGTTTATGTTTTCAATAAGTTTTGTGAGTTCGTCAATTGCTTTCCATCTTTCGTTTTCGTTGGTTGTTGGTATGATATCTTCAAGTCGTTTTTTGAGTTGCACAAACTTAACAATATTGTTATTTCGCTCATTCTCTTTACTACATTTTTCTGCTATTGTTATTACGGTGTTTATGTCGGCGTCTTCAAACCATCTTTCGACTTTGCTTTCTATTATTGCTATTATTTTTGTGTTTTTGAGTAGGAATTCCTGGAGGTATTTTCCGTAATCAACGTCTAGCCATGAATTGCTTGTGATGTATCCTATGCGCCCGCCTTCTTTTAGGAATTTTATGCCATGTAGCATGAAGTATACGTAGATGCTACTACGTGCCCCAATTTCTATGTTCCAATCATTCTTTATGTGTTTGGCTAGTTTTTCTTTGTATCCTTGAATGTATTCTTCCATTTCTTCTTGTCTTGTGTATGGTGGGTTGCCGATAAAAGCATCAACGTGTGGGATGGATTGTTCGAGTGTTTCTTTTTGTGTTAGGAGTAATAATCTTTGTTTTATGTCTGACCATTTATCGAGGCTTTTTTCGTCTGTGCTTGGGTTGATTTCGAAGAAGTCTTTGTTTATTATTATGGGGTAGTTTTCTTTGATGCTTAGGTCTCTTATGGCTAGGTTGATCGCTGAGAGTAGTGCTGGGAATTTTGAAATGTCTATCCCGTATAATCTGCTGATTATATCATTGTGTTTTAGGTTTGGGTTTAAGTATTTCATTCTAGCATAACTTCTAACGAGGAATGTTCCGGCACCTACAGCACCATCTAAAACGAGTGTATCCGGTTTTTTAATGGTGAAGCCTATTATTAGGTCTACGACGTCTGGCCAGTAGGTTCCATCTCTATGTTTCTGGCTTGTGAAGTATTGGCCGAGTTTGTGTCTTTCTTCTTCTGGTATGAGTTTGTCGAATATTTTTCCTAGATCTGCATATCCTATTTTCTTGAAATCGTATTTTGAGAGTCCTTTGATGAACATTTTTAATGAGTCAATGATTTCGTCAGGTATTGGGAACTCTTCAATGAAGTTCATTCCGAATATTGTCTCATAATCCCCGCTCATGCTTTTTGCTTTATTAAAATATTCTTGTAGTGTTAGCCTTAAATTTTCGCCATCGTTTGCGTTCTCAATGTTGAGGTCAGGTAAGCTTGGGATGTGCGTTTTGAGTACGAGATAGAACATTAGTTTGTTTGCTAAGAGGTATAAGTATTGTCTGGCTGACCTGTTAAACTCATCATAATATTTCTCAGTATTTAATGGGGGATTCCAGCCCTGTTCCACAAACCACTCTTGAAACTTTCTTCGAAAGGTTGTATCATTGTTAAAAACGTCCATGATCTTCTCTGTCAAGGGTGTTGAGAGTGCATCAACGAGAGATCTTAAGTTGTATATGAAGAATTCATCAACAGGGATCGTAGGTATGACCTTATTTCCTAGAAATATTTCAGTAAAGTTTAGCAGAAATTTCCTTAAACCCTCTTCAAACTCCTTCTTTACACTCTCTCTTGCTATCTCATTAGGATGTCCAATAGAAGAAATCTTGTAAAACGCCTTCCTTCTTTCCATCAAATTTGCTCTTTCGAATGCGTCAAAAAGGATTAAGTGTTGCATGTTCCATGTCGCGAAGAATGGTATGCCAACTATTGAAGCTTTAAGAAAAGCATCTTTAACAAGTTCAGGATCGAGAGGAACATACTTAGGTTGTTTCAATTCAATCAAAATCGCAGCATCCCTTAAAACGCCGCCTTTTTTCCAGATTACGATATCGGGGAAATTTCGTTCTTCTCCATACAAGTTTATTCTAATTTGCGCGTCAGCACGTTCAAAAGGCAAATTTTCTTCTTTTATAATCTTATTCATAATTTCAACAACAATTTGTCTTACAGAATCCTCAACATAACCAAAAGACATAACACTACCTCTTAGGCTTAATTTTAATCATGAATTCTGAAGCTTTACCCTTAACGCTCACACCAGCATAATGGTTAAACACGCTATGACACTTAGGACATTCAAACATTTTTACATCGTAAAATCTGAATCTCCAGTTCTTAATTAACTTAAAATCACCTTCATAACCGCAGTAAGGGCATTTAACCATACTTCTCACCTAATATTATTTGTGTGTCGCTAATATTTAAAGCATATAGGAAATTTTACGTGATTCATATAGGAATAATTTTCTCTAGGATATTAAGTTTAAGAGTTTTTAGTAGAGGTTATTTCTTTAATGGCTTTTTAATGTTTGTACGCATCAAGTTTACTTGTGCCATTTAAAAATCTTGTAAGTATTAGCAAAATGACATGAAAGGTTTATGAACATTCATTGCTCACGTCTTCCTAAATATATGATAATTATGATGGCTAATGCTATACATATCGGTACTACTAACTCTAAAGGTATAATTCCTAAATTATATCCGAGCGCAGTTCCTGAGGCCGTCCCGTAAATTATTGCGAGCTGAGCGTTTTGTGTGAGTTTATAGATCACTATTGTTGGTGCTAGAAATATAATAATGACTAGTGCTAAATTTTCTAGACTCATTTGAGAGGCCAGTATCATTATTATCACTAATACAAAAGCTAGTAAAAGTAGATCTCCGGTTTCAAATGCTCTTTTATCTAATATGCTTAATTTTTCTATTTTCTTTTTCATGGTCATATTTTTCATCAATTTCAATATTATATCAACCCATCTATAAGTTTCTGCATTTGAGGAACTTATAAATGATTGCTAAAATTGCTACTGTGATGATCAGCGCTTTTATCATAGATTTTTCATTTATGATATACCAAAAATTTATAATTAAGAGCGAAAATCTCATGATTAGAAATGACTGATTTAGGATGGGAAAGAGTTAGATGTGTTATAAAGGAAAAATTCGGTAAGGAACCTTGGTATAATGATATTTTATCTTACCTCCTCCAAAGATATGCTTCGATCGAAAGAAGGTTGATTGATACTTTTAGGTATGTAGCTTGCCATCCCGAGAATAGAAATACGTTCTCCTATGAATATGCAAGCATTTTAAGGGATTCAGGGAGCGTTTTCAGCTCAGTATTAGATAGATTAATTAGAGAAACAACCGCGATTTCGAAGGAGCCTGATATAAGTGACTACAAAAAATGGCTACTAAAACTTGATATACCGAGATATATGCCTGATAGAATTGATAGAATTTATTCTATTTCTGTAGATATCAATTATCCTCTAGGAGAAAATGTATTATTACCATTTCTTCAATGGAAAGATGAAAAAGGGAAACTTAAGTGGTGAGAAGCTTACAACAATGTGAAACATTCCGATGTGGACAATTTTCGCGATGGAAATTTAGAGAATACAATGAACTCGGTGGCGGCACTTGCAGTCATATTAGCTTTGTTTACAGAGGGGGAAGGAAAATTATTTATCAATCCAGGTTTCTATCATCCCGAGGAATATCTTAATAAGCGACTATTTTTCAAAGCACATGATTAGAGAATTCAGGTCTTTGAAAGAAACTACGAGCTACCTCTTAGCCTGAAGGGGGACTCGCCGTCTCACTACCAACCAGTTCCAGGGCGCAGTTAAGATGGATTAGAGACAATACCACTAGCATCATTACTTAGTTAGATGTTCAATAAAACTTAATTTATGCATAAAAATTAAGGAGAAAGAAATTTAGAGATTTCCTTTACTACTACAACAACGAAAGAGAAAGTTTGGCATTAGAAGAACGTACTTCTTTGGAAAAATTAAGAACATTTCCACAATATTTAAATGTCAAAGAAATATGCTAAAATGTGCTTGCCTAAAACAGTATTTCTCCTTTTTTCCTCTTTCAGGGTTTAGAGGTATGTTAAAAGAGGCAGTGTAGGCTGAAATAACCTTAGTGTTGCTATTCAAGTTTACCAGTAAAAGCCTACACCTTTGATCTACTGGTACTCCTTGAGCAAAGCGCGCGCTATTGACGATGCCATCTTGACACTACTTCTTGCTTTTGTTGTTGTTTTGCGCTCAACAACAATTCCGAGGAAAACTTTCAACATTCTAAGGGAGCTACGGAACATATATGCTGGAATGCTTAGCACAACCCTAGAATACGCAACAGAAAACGTAATAACAAGCTTCTACAAACTCAAAGCCCTAAAATACAGGAAGTTGAGAACAGCATACTCAAAAGTACCATTACACTACATACACACAACATGCCAAGATTCAGCAACAAGGATTTGAAACGAGAAAAAAGTAGGTAAAAACATGAACTGCCTTAGTCCGTTTTTAAGTTTTTGTTTTTATCTTTTTTGAGACAAGAAATGTGGTTTGAGGTTAGGTTGTTACCAACGAGTGAAGTTGATCCGAACGCAATATTGGATATTTTGAATACTCTTCATGGGCATGGTAGCATGTTCTCGTTTGTTATTAAGAGTGAGATGACAGAGCAAGGAAGAATAATTAGATTCTTTTTTGAAGTGAATGATTCGGTAGGACAATCATTCAAGACCTTTATGAGGAATACTTACAGGGTTGAGGTCATTGAGACTGCTCCTCCATTACTTGATTTTGCATATTCGCAGGAGCTTCATATGCGGAGGCATCCTGCAATACCGGTAACGTATATTGATGAGAAGCTTGATCGCACGGCTGTGGATATGATTTGTAGTGTGCTTGAAAATGTTGATGGGGCTATTGTTGTTAGGGCTAGGAGTGATAGATGGGGGAAGTTGCAGGTTCAATCGCATCTTATAAGGGTTGCTGATTCTAGGGTTTCTTTAAGGGGGTCATTGTTTGGACAGCTTTTTGGTGTGTTTCAGGAGATGGTTGTGCGTCGTGATATTCATGATTTGTATCGTGAGACTTGGTGGAAGTTGAGGCAACCGCATTTGAGTAGGCTTACTGAGATGATTCTTGAGCAGGGGAGGAGGAAGGCGATGGGGAATATTTTTCTTGCTAATATTATGATATATGCGAATAGTAGGGAGGATTTGTTGAATATTTCATCTGCGTTTCCGAGTGTTGGTCTCAATTCTTTTACACGTTTTAAGAGGTTTAGAGGTGTGAGGATGGGTTTGCCTTCTAGGAGAATTTTGTATAATGCGGTTCATAGTCTTTGGTGGTTGCCTTCTGTGATTATTCTTGTGTTATCGTATTATTTGGGGTTTTTCAATTCGATGCGTTTGGTGTCGTTGAGTATTAGTGATGTTATCGTGCTTGTTTTTGCTGTTGTTATTCCTATTCTTATGGTTGGGTTTTTTAAGCGTTATAATCCGCCTCTGCTTGCTAGTGAGGAATTGGCTACTATTGTGAATTTTCCTGTAAGTTCTGGTTTGAAGGTTGCGTTGGGGCGAATTGCACCGCCTAAGACGAGTGGTGTAAGGGTAAAGCGATTAGCAAAGGAGAGGAGGAAAGCTGAGGGGGAGGATAATCTTGGTGGTTAGGAGTGTCTTTTCGCTTGGTGTTGGTGAGGATGGTGAGGAGTATGGTATGTATAAGGATGATAGGGTTCATGTGGCTGTTTTTGGTTTTCCTGGTACGGGGAAGTCTACTTTTTTGCTTTCGCAGGTTTATCAGCATATAGAAGATCGTGATGGTTTTACGCTTATTGATCCGCATGGTGATTTAGCTAAGAGGGTGCTTTCGCATATTCCGAGGGATCAGTGGGATAATGTGGTGTATATTGATCCGCTTACGGCTTTCAAGTATGGGAGTGTTGTGCAGATTAATTTTTTGGAGGTGAGGGATGAGTTGATGAAGGGTTTGGTTGCGAGGACGTTTATGGATTCTTTGAGTAAGATATATGCTCGTTTTTGGGGCCCTAGATTAGATATGATATTGTTGAATGCTATTTATGTGCTTTTGGATCAGGAGCGTGTGCGTATGAGTGATTTGTATTATGTGATAGCTGATGAGGCTACGAGGAATGCGTATTTGAGTAAAGTTACTGATCCGAAGGTTGTGTCGTTTTGGACGAATGAGTATCAGAGGATGCCGAGGGATGCTTCTTCGAGTGTATTAACAAAAATTTACAGGATTATACAGGAGAAGGTGCTTGTTCCGATGTTTGATACTTATGAGTCGAGTATTGATTTTAGAAGGCTTATGGATGAGAGGAGGTATGTGATTGTTAATTTGTCTGAGGGGGCGTTGTCGAGTGATATTGCTAATTTTTTGGGTTCGCTTATTCTCTCAAGAATTTATATTGCTGGCATGTCGAGGGAGAGTGTGCCAGAGGATGAGAGGGTGCCTCATTATTTGTATATTGATGAGGCGCATAGGTTTGTTACGTTATCTATTAAGGATATTTTGGAGGCGTTGAGAAAGTATAAAGTGTATGCGACGCTTGTCTCGCAGTATTTATCGCAGTATCAGAGGGAGATTGCTGATGCCATACCATCATTGTGTGATACTATAATCACGTTTAGGGTTGGTAAGGATACTGCGAGGGCGCTTGAGGAGTTCTTCACGCCATATTATACGTATGAGGATCTCATGCAACTTCCCAACTACTATTTTGCAGTAAGCATGAAAATAAGGGGTGTGAGGGAATTCTCAGTATTAAAAGTAATAGATTTAGGTTTTGGTTCGAACAATATAGAAGAAATCATAAAATACTCGCTCTCCAAGTATGGGAATCCTGTTAAAGAATTAATAGAAGTGAAGAGTGAGAAGTATAAAGTACCGCTTCCAGAATTCAGACCAGCCGAGTATCAGGTGCTCACGTTGCTTTATTTTAATGATAGGAGGTGGATGCTTGAGGAGATTGAAGAGGAATTATTCAAGCACAGACAGCTGGATAGGAGTGATACGTTTAGAGCAATCAATGAGCTTAGGATTAGACAGCTTATAGAGATTGAAAAGATAACGCATGATGAGGAGACGAGGGAAATAGTGAGGATAAGTCATTCGGGAAGGAGTGTGATGGAGAAATTCATACCAGGTGAGGGAGCAAGAGCGGGAGACCTAACGCATAGGGAAATTATGATAGATTTGTGGAGGGATTATGCGAGCAACGGTTTTTACGTGATATGCGATACTGGAGAATTTGGTCAGATAGAGCTTCCAGACCTCATCATATACCCAATAAACTACATTGATGATAGGAGAGTTCGAAGAATGCACCCATCATTGTGGGATAATGCTCACAAATTTGCAGTAGAAATTGAAATATATCCAGAAAAGCATCCAGACAGGGTTATTCATAATTACAAGAAATGCAGGGACATGGGAATGCCAGTCATCTTTATCGTGCCAAGCGAAGAAAAAGCAGAAAAACTTAGAAAAATCTTGAAAGAAACCAACGCAACCGAAACCAACAACATACTCGACGACTACAAACCTGGAAACTACAAAATAATAATCAAAAACACCAAAACAGAACAGAAAACAGAACAAAACCCCGAGAACATCGAGAAAAACACAGAAGCATGCAACATTAAAATACTCATCACTGACGAAAACGACAATCCAGTAAACGAAGCGAGAGTAGTAATAGGGGGAACAGTTAAAAAACACGATGAGCAT
>Ga0209225_1003347_pt1 | contig 13468 bp, 16 predicted proteins | sample WasSprMetagenome_FD_184732 | JGI IMG/M metagenome (GOLD analysis project Ga0209225, IMG submission 184732) | Sulfidic aquatic microbial communities from Washburn Spring, Yellowstone National Park, USA - WS (SPAdes) (version 3) | ecosystem: Environmental > Aquatic > Thermal springs > Hot (42-90C)...
GAGCAGATGGCCAAGAAGTAAGGGCGAAGCCTGTTGGCCGCTGAGGGGGAGGGCGTGAGCCCTCCCCTTTGTTTTTGCGAAGGTGGTCGAGGCAGTTACGCTGGGTTGAGTTGAGCTGCTAACGCCGCATCCGAGGAATGCAGAGTACTTCAAGGGATCCCCTGGAGGTGCTACCTGCGGCCGAAGGTGGTCGAGTTTGTGGAGCTTGAGAGGGCGCGGGATCCGGTGCGGCTGGTGTGGGTCAGGTGGCGGCTCTCTCTGTCGCAGCGTGAGGTATTGAAATGCACTGGCATTCGCTGCCTTTGATTTCCGGCCTTGAGCGCCGGCGGCCAGTGTGGGGTGGTCGTGTTTTGGAGGAGTGGCTGTTGGAGTTTTACAGGCGGCTGGTGTACCGAAAGTCCTTCCCGGGCGAGGCTGGAGCAGCTGGTGCGGGGTGCGTTTGGCCTGCAGGAGCTGGCGTCGGGGACGGAGGGAGTGCCGCGGTTGCTGTGCTGGAAACCGACGGGGGTGGTTGGTGTGTCCTGTACCGTCTGGGACCTGCGTGGGTTGGAGCATGCGGTTGCGGTGTATTTTGTGGACCACCTGGTGGACTGCTGGCTCGAGGATGTTCCCGGCCTGCGTCCCTGGCTGAGGAAGCGCTGGCGGCTCGATGTCCCGCTCTCCTCGTTCCTGCCGCTAGCGGAGGAGTTCGGCGGGTCGCTGCCGGGTGTTCTGTGCGACCTGGTGCGGCACCTGTTCCGGGTGCGGTGCTATCCTTCCGAGGTTCGGTGGTGCGCCACGGTGGGGGACCTCGTGTCCCTGGTTTGTTCCCGCCTGGAGCCCGTACCGGGGGAGCCGTGGTGTTCCCCGGTGGAGGGCCTGGAGGGGGAGGAGGGCGACCTGCTGCGCCAGGTTGAGGCGGCCTTTTCCGCCCTTCCCGTGCGCTGGGGACCTCACGGTGTTGTGCGGGCGCATGAGATCACGGAGGCTCTTCCCTGCTGGTGCGGCAGCGGGCTTCCCTTCCTGCGCTGCTGCGGGACGGGTTGGAGGCCGAGGCCGGGCTGGCGCTCGCACGTGAGGCGGTACCTGTAGCGTGTCGGTTTCCATTGGGCGGGCTTTGTCCGCTGGGCTGTCTTTCGGAGAAGTGGCCTGTATCGTGCGAAGCGAGCTGGGCCGCTTTGATGCCGCCGTGATCCGCTGCGGCGTGTTTGCCGTACGTGATGGTGGCGTATGCTCTTGCGGTTGTGCGGGACCGTCGGGAGTGGCGCGGCGGCTGTTGACGTGGGGTCGGTGGAGGTGATCCGGACAGATGGGGCAGGAGAGAATGGACGGGGAGGAGGCTGTGCGGGTCCAGGATGACCCGGGCATTACGTGTCCGTGCGACGAGGGGTTGCGGCGGCTGGGGGAGAAGGCTGGCCCCCTGGCGTTGGCGTTTTGGTTGGACATTTGGTGGCGGGCGTCGCTGGTGGCCGGCCTGGGGCTGCTGCTGTGGTGGGGCCTGTGGTGGTTGCGGCATTGAGCCAGCCCGGGGGCCGGGAGGTGGGGGAGTTGGAGCGGAAGAGAGATGCGTCTGAGGAATACTGCAACATGATGCATGTGTTCTATGTCGCGTGGTGGCCCGGTTTGCCCCTGAGCAACGCACTCATGCTGGTTGCTGCGGCGCTGGGTCCGCGCCATCCCTGGGGGCTGATGCTGCTCCTGGCGGCGGTGTCGATCCTGGGGTTCTTGCGGCGGGAGCACATCTGCGTGTGCCGTGTTGCTCCTGGTGGGGCTGACGCAGCTGCGTCGGGCGCTTCGCCCGTTCCGGGATGCCAGGCCGGTTCTGTCGGGTTTGCAGTGTTCCTTCTCCGTTTCCTCGGGCTTCTGGCGGTGACATGGTTGGTTCCCTCACTGGTGCTGTACCGGGTGCTGCCGCTGTTCGCCCCTCCGGGGAAGCTGCCGCCTGACGTCGCGTTGGTGATAGCGCTCCTGCTGCCGCCCGTGTTTGTAGCTGCGGCCTGGCACCTCCGGGTTGTTTTGGGTGTGTTTTCCGGACTGCTGGGAGGTGCGGTGCGCCGGAGGATGTCCTGAGGGGAAGCAGGGCCTGCGGCTTTGTAGCTGCGAAGGTGGTCTGCTTGACGCTTGCGGAGGAGGGGGCGGAATGCGCAAGCCCGTGGTCCTGGTGGCTGCAGTCGTCGTTGCCGTGCTGTCTGCCGCGGCGTCGGGGCTTGCGGTCCCGGGCTGTTCGGGTCTGGGGGAGCTACAGCAGGGCAGCGGGCATCCGTATGGGTGGAATGTCGGGGACGGCGGGCTGCCTGCCGGCCAGCCGAAACACCTGTACCCGGGCACGGCGCATCTGCTTCCGGCCCGGGTGGTGGTGCCCGTGTTCCGGCGCCTGGTTGTTGCCGCCGGCACGGTGGAGCCCTGCCCGGTGCCCATTACGGGCGGCAGGCAGCGCTACTGCCTGGCGGTTGACGAGGTCAGGCCTGGAGTGGTGCGTCCTGGCCGCCGGGTTGGACTCTGGGGCATGCGGGGCGTGGAGTCGCTTGCGGGGAAGCGCGTCCGGGTGTGGGGGCTGTACGCGGACACCGGGATAGAAATCAGGCCGAGGGAGATGCGGCTGGGGTCACTCTCCTACAGCGTCGGCCCCCTGGTGCTGGTGCTGTTCTGGGAGCCTGCCGGCTTTTGACGGAGCTTTGGGGAGGGGAGCGCATGCTTCTCAACGACCGCCAGATCCGGGAGCTGGCGCTGCGGGGGATGATCGATCCTTTCGTCGACCGGCAGGTCCGGGTGGAAGGGGGCGTGCCGGTCATTTCCTACGGGCTCAGCAGCTTCGGCTATGACGTGAGGATAGCCGAAGAGTTTTTCGTTTTCTCCAACGTGTTCGGCGGCACGGTGGTCGACCCGAAAGCGTTTCCCGAGGAGGCCATGGTCCGGAGGGTGGTCGGCCCTCATGAGGCCGTGGTTATCCCGCCGAACAGCTACGTACTCGGCCGCTCCGTGGAGTACTTCCGGATCCCCGAGGACGTGATGGTGGTGTGTGTCGGCAAGTCCACGTACGCGCGCGCCGGGATCATCGTCAACGTGACCCCGCTGGAGCCCGGGTGGGAGGGGTACATCACCATCGAGATCAGCAACGCGACGCCTCTTCCCGCGAAGGTCTATGCCCACGAGGGCATCCTGCAGGTGCTGTTCTTCCGCGGGGAGCCCCCGGAGGTGACCTACGCGGCCAGGGGCGGGAAGTACCAGGGCCAGCGCGGGGTGGTGTTCGCGCGGGTCTGACCTGCCTGCCCGCTGGCGTTCCGGGAGGTCCGGGGTATGCAGCGGGAAAGCCGTGGGGTTGCCCTGCGGCTCTTTTGTTTTCGGGAATCTTCCCCGGAAGGGAGGGCTGCGGAATGCGCAGGAAGGGCCTTGTCCTGGCAGCGGCGGCCGTGCTGGCCCTTGTGTTGGGCCTGCCCGCGCTGGCCGGAGGGCTGGGTGTTCCGAGCGGAGCGCAGGCCGGGAACGGCGGGAGCATCACGCTTCCGCTGCGGACCTTCATCGGGCGCGTGGAGTGCGTCCGGGACAGCGACCTGCCGCGGTACGAGCTGGTGTGCCCCGTGTACCCGATCAGGCCGGAGGCCGGCCTCTCGCGTCCGCCGATTGGGGCGGCCAGGTATATCCTGCTTCTGCCGGGTCCCGTGTACAGGCCGGTGGCTGAGGCGGCACGGCCTGATGCCAGGGGTATGCTCCCGCTGGTGCGGGTGAAGGGCGCGCTGGTGTACGTGCCCGGCCCGCGCGGGATGGCGGGGGCCATCGTGGTGCAGGGCGTGGAGTTCGTGGGCAGGCAGTAGCTCCGGGAGTGCAATGCCTCCGGCCCCCGATTTTGCCTGCCATTCGGGCGTTTGGCCGGGCCGGGTGCGCGGAGCTAGAGCAAAGGTTCTGGGGCAGCGGGGTCCGCGTGGGCCGATGGGATCAACTGCGAGAACGCATCTGGCGCTGTGACCACGAGGAATGCACTCCAAAGAAGGGGTCTGCTCGTGGGGTGTGCGTGGTGTCGGGCTGGGATCATTGGGACGCAGCTACTCTAGCACCGAATGTTGCACCCGGCCTAGAAGCCGGGTGGGGATTGAAACTTGCCCCTTTCAGGTGACATCGCACGCTGCAGCAACTTGCATCCGGCCTACAGGCCGGGTGGGGATTGAAACAACAAGGCCATCGAGGCCAAACAGGCGGCCGAGCAGCTTGCCCTCAAGGCCCAGCGCGACCTGGAGCGGGCGAAGATCGAGGCCGAGCAGAAGCTGACCCAGGCGCGTGCCGAGGCGGAGGCGCTGCGGATCCAGAAGCAGGAGGTCACGCCCGAGCTCCTGCGCCTGCGGGAGATCGAGGCGATGCTGAAGGCGATCGAGAAGTGGGACGGGAAGCTGCCGCAGGTGACGGGCGGCGCGGTGCCGTTCCTGCAGATCTCGGGGCAGGGTGCCGGGCGGTGATTTCGGTTTGCCGCCTCCCCGGGCGTTGGGGGTCGCGTTGGCCATTCCGCCGTTTTCGCCCAGGGAGGCGGCGTTTTCGGGGTGGATACGCGCGTACCGCTGCTGGGGTTTGCGGGCTGGCCGTGCGGGCGGCGGAGCTTGGCTGCTGAGGGTGCTGGAGGGGAGGTGCGGCAGTGAAGCTGGCAGAAGCTCTTCTTGCGTGGAAGGGCCGCTTGAAGCACCTGGGGGCGCTCAGGGAACATCTGGTTGCTGATGCGGTGGCGATGGACGACGTGTTGCGGCTGGCCGCGCTCGTGGCTTTTGGCCTCGAGTTCTTCGTGGGTCTGTTTCTTCTCTATCCTGTTCTCCGTCCTGCCGGTGCCTCGCCGCTTATTTTTGGCGTTTTCCGGGGGCTTGCCTGGCCGGAGCGCGTGCCGGGTGTGGCGGTCGGAGCGCTTTATGTTTACGCGCTGGCCGGAACGGCCGTGTCCTTGTCACGAAGACTGAAGAGCAGGTGCTGATGACGCCGGGCGGGCTGGGCTCGTTGCGGCGGAACCTGCCCGCCGCTTGTGTCGTCTTAAATGAAAGTGCTGGAGGTGTGCACACATGAAACTGGCCGAGGCTCTTCTCGAGCGCAAGGATCTCTTGAAGCGTCTGGGCGTGTTGAAGGAGCGTCTGGTTGCCGACGCCAAGGTGCAGGAGGGCGACCGGCCCGCCCAGGACCCGGAGGAGCTGCTCTCCGAGGCCGAGGGGCTGTGCCGGCGCCTGAAGGACCTGATTGCGGCCATCAACCGGGCGAATTCCCGGGCGTGCCTGTCCGACGGGCGGACGCTGACAGAGGCCATAGCTGAAAGGGACGTGCTGAGGCTGTGGCACGGCTTCCTGACGGCGGTGGCGGAGGCCGCCGTGCCGTCCCGCGACCGGTTCGGGCTGGGCCGCCAGGAGATCAAGTATGTGCCAACCGTGGACGTGGCCGCTTTGAGGAAGCGTGCCGATGAGGTGGCGAAGGCCTGCCGTGAGCTCGACGCCGAGATCCAGGCCGTGAACTGGCAGGCCGACCTGTAGTTTGCCCGTTCCCTGCCGCTGAGGGCGCGGCCTTCTCCCGGGGGCCTTGTTTCCGGGAAGAAGTCTGGTAGCGGCTGTGGAAGGCCCTACGTCCTGAAGGCGCACCGGGCAATGCGCACGCGCGCACGGGGCACCGGGCAATGTGCACTACCTTGCGCTGGCGGCGGGGATGGGTGGGGGCCGGGGGCTCACGCCCGGCCCTTGTTTCGTTAGAGGAGGTGCTGACGTGAGCGGGAGCGAAATTGGCGATGCCGTGAGGAGCCTTGTGGATCGGGGCACGTTTGCGGTGCTGGCGGTTCTGACTCGGGAAGGCGATGTGGTGCTCCGGCCCGTTGGGGGTCGGTGGGGCGCCGGGATTGTGGATGCCATACGCGAGATGGCCGAGCGGTACCCCGGGTGCAGGATGCGGTTGTTCGAGCGTCCGTATGACGACTGGGACGTGTACTTCAAGCATGTTGTTGGGCGGGAGCAGGTGCTCTGACATGGGACAGTCGGGTGTTTCGGGTCCGGAGCGGCGTGTTGTGAGGGTCGCGGATATTGTGGAGTTCCCGACCGCGCTGGGGTCGAGATGCGCCCTCCTCCGTGAGCTTGGGCTCAGTGCTTACCGGGATACGGAGGAAGAGCTGTTGGATGCTCTCACGCGGAGTGCTGAGGACCCGCGGTGGTTGGAGGTTTGTTTGACCGACAGCCGCTGCCGGGCGTTCTGGGATGTCTTCCAGCAGGGGCGCACGCCGTTTGCGGAGTTTGATCCGGTCCGGTTGCATGAGCACGGTGGGCGGTACTGGGTTGTGGAGGGGAAGCACCGCGTCTGTCTGGCGAAGAGGGCCGGGGTGAAGGAGCTGGAGGCAGTGGTGTATCCGCTTGCGGAGGATGTCTTGTCCCTGTTGCCCCGCCAGGGTGAGCCCGGATGTTTCCGTTTCCGCTTCACGTGTCAGCGGAGGGGCCGGAAGGTGGAAGGTGCTCGGGGGGAGGTGGCCTTTCTCTGGGTTGAGGACCCGGAGCTTTCCGAGAGCTTTGCTGGTGGCCAGGTCTGGCTCACGGCGTCCCAGGACACCGGAGGTCGGTTCAGAGAGGTGGTGCCGGGACTGAGGTATCGCGTTTCGGTGGCGAGGAAGCGCCTGTGCTGGAGGCCGTTTTGTTCCCGTGAGGAAATCGCCGTGGATGCCGAGGTTGTGGTGGCGGAGGGCCACCGGCGCACTAAAATCTGGCTGATGACGGTACGGGCCGCCGAGGTTCCCGGTTTGGGGGCCGGGTTTGCGGGGCCGCCCGCGTTTGAAACGGTTTACCGTTTCGGGTGCTGGCGCCGCGGGCACCTCAGGCAGCTGCGGCATGTGTACCGGTTCTTCTGATGATGCAGGAGGCCTCTTGGTGGGTTTTCGGGCGAGGGTGGCGGGGATGGGGTCGGGTCTTTGCCCCGACCTCTGTTTCGTTGCTGCGGGAGGGGAATGAGGGATGCCTCGCGTGGTCGCGTCCTCCGGCAGGTAGGTACGGGGTGCGGTTCTGCCGCGGTGTCGGCGTGCTCGGCCCCGAGCGCGGTGCTGTGGACGAGCGTGCGCACCTGGCGATGCTTGTCGTTGTTGCAGTGACCGCGGTGGCAGAGCTTCTCGGGCGTGCTCTTCCCGGACCGGCCTGGGAGCGCGATGTTTGCCGTTTACGTGGTTGTTGCTGCTGGCACCCGTGGTTTTCGCCGCCTGGTGCCTGTGTGTTTGCGCCGGGACCGCCTGAGGCGTTGCGAAAGGAGGGTGGTTGGCGTGCAGTGGGCAGCGTCGGTCCGGAGATGTGCGGTTTTGCTTACCGTGTGCGTCTTGGCGGGGTCGCTGCTGGCTTCGTGTGCCGTGCAGAGAAGGTCTGCCGCACCGAGTGGGGTGGAGCGGGCCGCGGGTGTGCGCCCTCACCGCTGCTCTTCTTGAGGATTTTGGCTCAACCGGCGGAGAAGCTGGGCGAACTCCCCTTTGCCGAAGGTGCCGGCCGCAAGGCGGAGCATGGCGCCGTAGAGTACGCCGTCGGGGTCGTCCACTGACATTCCGTTCATTTCGAGGAACACGAGGGCGCAGGCGAGCGCCGTTCGTTTGTTCCCATCCACGAAGGGGTGATTCCGGCACAGGTGGAATGCGTAGGCGGCCGCCATTTCGAACAGGTCGGCGTGCAGGTAATTCCCGTCGAAAGTCGCCTGCGGCACGGCCAGGGCCGAGAGCAGCGCCTGCAGGTCACGGACTCCGCTCCTGCCGCCGTATCGTGCGATCTGGTCCTGGTGGATTTCGAGGACCTCCGCGAGAGTGAGGAACTGCGGTTCTTCCACGGTTGGCACCCGCTGGATCACTCGGCTAGGCGCTTTAGGGTCTCGCCGTGCCTCTCATTTACTCGCTTCAGGGCCTCCCTGAACCGTACCTCCCGCTCGGGGTCCTTTATTGGCGAGATAATGAGGCTCCTGCCGTCGGTGGTTATTTTGAGGGGCGTGTCCATCGTGATCCCGAGGAGTTCCATGACAGGCTTATCGATTATGAGCGCCGCGCTGTTTCCGTGGGGGGTCAGGCGCTTTATCATGGTCCGTACCTCCCTCGTACGCACAATGTATCACCGAGCCTGAAAGGTGTCAAGCTGGTGCTGTTTCGGTGCCGTGTGGGGCGGCAGTTGTGTTGTCCCGGCCGGGGTCCGGTCGTCTCTCGGGCGGGATGGGTGGGGGACCTAGAGGCGCATGGTCGGCGGACTCCGGAGAATGTCCGCGGCGCATGCGGTTCCTGCCGACCGGCGTCTGGCCGAGCGGCATCCTGCCGGGTGGTGATCCGGCCCGGTGCGCGTTTGTGCCGGGTTCGCCCGAAACGTGTCAGGCGGTGCGAATGCGTATGGCGGGGTCTCCGCAAAGGGCGAACCCGGCGAAAGCCAAGGCGCAAAGCCACGGCGGCCCGGCCTGCCGGCTTCCGGAAGGAGGTGAGGCAGGCCGGGAACCCGTGCTGTCAGTTTGCGCTGACGGCGATTCCAGAACGGATAAGGAGGGATTGAGGCGTGAAGCGGTCGCTGAAAACGGTCGCGGTGCTGGCCCTGGCCCTGGCGCTCCTGGCGGGGTCGGCGGGTTCCGCCCTGGCCGGCGGGAAAAAGTTCTTCCGCGACGAGGACCAGGCTCCCTGGGCGAGGGCGTACCTTGCCGCAGCGAACCTGAAGGGGCTGCTCAAGGGCGATCCCGACGGGCGGTTCCGGCCCAACGATCCCCTGAAGCGGGAAGAGCTGGTGACGGCCCTGGTCAGGTTTGCCGGCCTGGAGGAGGCCGCGGAGTCGATGTCGCGGGCGGCCCTACCGTTCCGCGATGCGGCGCGGGTGCTGGAGAGGGCTGCCTGGGCGCGCAGGTACCTTGCCGCTGCTCGTGATGCCGGCATACTGCCGGAAGAGGAGGATCAGTTCCTGCCCGGCGAGGCCGCGGACAGGCTCTGGGCTGCCGAGCTCCTGGTGAGGGCGCTTGGCCTGCAGGCTGAAGCGGAGCTGCGCGCCGGCGAGGGTGTTGACTTCAGCGATGTGGGCGACGTCCCGCCCGAGAAGCTGGGGTACCTGGCGGTTGCGGTTGAGCGCGGCCTGCTCCAGGGCTTCCCCGACGGGACGATCCGGCCCAAAGAGAAGCTGACGCGGGCGCAGCTTGCCGCGCTGCTCGAGCGTGCCGCCCTGCACAGGAAGCAGCTCGGGAAGTATGAGGTCCGGGGTACGGTGGCCGAGGTGGTGTATGAGGAGAGGCGCGAGATAGCACTGCACGTGGACGGACTCCGCAAGGACCTGCGGCGGTATCCGGTTTCTCCCGATGCGCTGGTGCTGGTGGACGCGAAGGAGGCATCCCTGGCAGACGTGAAGCCCGGCTTCCGCGCCAGCCTGGTCCTGAACACGGAGGGCATTGCGGTGGTGGTATCCGCGCGGTCGGCGGAGGCCGAGAAGAAGGGCGTTGTGCTACGCGGCTGGTTGGTTGACCTGGAGGATCTGGAGGGTACGGACCTTTACGGCCTGGTCTCTGGCCTGAGGTGGGGCCAGGTTAAGGGCCTGCTGGACGGGAAGTTCCGGGTGCGTGAGGAGAAGGGCCCCGGCGAGGGCCTGGAGCAGCGAAAGGAGGGCAGGCTCCCGGCGTCCCGGAGCGTGATGGCCCTGGTGCCTGCCGATGAGAATGTGGCTAAGGCTATGGGGGCCCTGCTGGGGAAGTTTGTGGAGGTCCGTGCCGAGAGGATGCCGGAGCCGAACATTTACATGCGGCCGGTGTTCCGGGTAAATGAAGTGCGGGCGGTGGAGTTTCCGCCGCTAAAGCCTCGGTCAGAACCTCAGCCCGAACCGCAGCCGGAGTTCTAGCGGCAAACTCAAGGGAAGCGTGCGCTGTCGCTCGGAGGAGTGGCCCCGGTCAATAAACCGGGGCTGCTCTACTGGTGGCCTCCGGATGTCCCGGAGGTGCTTTCTTTTTGGGGCCTGGGCGTTGCTAAACCCGGGGTAGGCCGGGAGGTGAAAACTTGCGCTGCGTGAACGTGACCGATGCAGCCGGGATGCGCCTGGCAGCGCCGGTATTCGGCGAGCGCGGTCTGCTGCTTGCCGCGGGGACGGTAATCTCGCAGGAGCACATCGAAAGGCTAGCTGATGCCGGGATCCGGCGGGTGGTAGTCGAAGACGCGCGGTTTGCTGAACTGGAGTTGCCGGAGGGGGTTCCCGAACACTTGCTGGCCAGGTTCAGGGAGAGGCACCGGATCCTGTGGCAGCAGGCGCTGGGGCTTGGAGGAATGGTTCCGCCGGATGGCGTGCGGTGGAAGGTGTCCTGGGACGAGCTGCGGGAGCTTGCGCTGCGGGTTGTGGAGCACCTTGGCCGGTGCAGGCCGGGTTCTCTTTGGTTGGGGGACGGAAGCGAGCCGCAGGATCATGCGGTGGATGCCGCCGTTCTTTGTGGCTACCTGTCCCGGTTCGCGGGCCTGTGGGGGCAGGCGGTGGATCTTGTGCTGGCCGGGCTGCTTCACGACATCGGGGAAGCGGTGAAGCCCGGGCCGGAACACTGCCGGGTGGGGGTGGCATTGCTGAGGAGCTGGCCGGTTTCGGCATTTGTGCAGGCAGGAGTAGCCGGCCATCACGGCGGGCAGGTCTCCTGGCCGGGAGCAGCGGTGCTGGCCGTGGTGGAGTGTTACCTGAGCCTGCTTCTTGAAGGTCTTCCGCCGGGGACCGCCTGGGAGGCGGTGCTTGCGGCGGAAGACCTGGATCAAAAGGCGGTTTCTGCCTTCCGGTCCTGGTTTGCCCCCTATCCAGTGGGTTGTCCTGTGAGGCTGAACACGGGTGAGGAAGCGGTGGTTGTGGGGTACTCCGGCGGGGTGCTGCACCGACCGGTGGTGAAGTTGCTGGAAACCGGAGAGGTGAGGGACCTGAGCCGGCCTGAGCACCTGGCGGAAGTGCTGCTGTGAGTGGCCAATCAGTCTGCAGCAAAGAGGAGGTGGTTCAATGCGCGTGAACCTACGAAGAGCGATTCTGGCAGCCGTTCTCTGCAACGTTGTAGTGGCCGGCGTGCTGGTGCAGGGCCCTGGAGATGTCCGTTCCGCTCCGGGGTGGGAGCTGCTGCCCGGGTTGCCGGGCGGATTTGATGTTACCGGGCTGGTCCGGACGCCTGATGGTGTCATCTGGGCCTCGGACCGCAACGGCGGGCTGTACCGGTGGTCGGAGCAGGATCGGAATTGGGTGAGGGTAGCCTGGACGCCGCCGCCTTCTGCTGAGGTGACGAATGTCTATGCCATGGCGGTGGACCAGGCAGGAAGGGTTTGGGTGTTTACGAGCCGCGTGGACTACAACGGGGATGGCTACTGGGAATACGGTTATGGGTATGCGTCTGTCTGGAACGGCACTGCCTGGGAGCCTCGGGGTGCGCCGTTCGGGGGTCACACGAATCCTCCCTGCGGGGCCACGTGTGCTGTGGTGATGGATGATGGAACACTGTGGGTGGGCTCGCGCGGTGTGGCGGGCCGTGTGAGTCACTGGGTTGGCCCGGGTGCTGGGTGGGGCATGATGCCGGTACAGGGGTCGATTTATGTCTGGGACATGGCGACGGTACCCGGGTCTCAGACCGTTTGGGCGGTGGGAGTGGCCAATTTGTACAATCCGAACAATCCGCCGAAATCTTTCTCGGTGGCAGTGTGGAACGGTAGCAGCTGGACGCTAAAGTACAGCAATGTGGCGTACCCGAACAATGCGCCCGGGTTGGCCAATGCGCTGGTGGTGACTCCTGACGGATGGGTGTGGATGGGGGCATCGACCGGGTATGTGTACAAGTGGAAGGCGGATGGTTCTACGACGTCGCCGATATACGTCACAAAGCTGTCGAGTGTTTCTGACATGGCGGTAGATGCTGGAGGGGCCTTGTGGGTTGCGGGTGATGGGGTCTGGGTTGGTGCTTCCTTCGAAGCGCGCACTCCGGATGGCTTCAGAGGTCCAGCGAGGGCAATAGTTGCGGCCCCCGGTGGGGGCGTTTATGTTGCGGACTACTATGGCACTGTTTACTTCTGGGATGGTTCTGCGTGGCAGAACCTGGGAAAGCCTGCCGGGATGGCTTACGTGTTTGCGATGGTTGTTGCACCGGACGGCAAGCTGTGGGTCGGTGGTGACTACGGCCATGTGTCGTGCTGGGATGGGTCCCGGTGGCAGGACATGGGGCAGGTGCGGGGGAGCTGGGAGATTGGGTCGCTGGCCGCTGCTCCTGATGGGAGCATCTGGGCGGCGTCCTGGTGGCTCGGGAGGGTGGCCAGGTGGGACGGTTCGGCCTGGCACCAGGCTCCGGATGTGACTGTTCCCTACCCGGCTGATCCCAGTGTGATTTACGTCCCGTATTTCCATGACATTGCTGTAACCGAGGACGGGCGGGTGTGGGTATGTGGCGGTTATGAGGATGTGCTCCGGCTGGACGGAACGCAGTGGACCAGGTGGCGGCTTGTGAATGGTAGCGATTGGATGTACGAGCTGTGTTCCCTGCCCGGGAACCGGATGTTCGCCGGGGATTTGGGTTCACGGACGTTCTTCTGGAATGGTTCGGCCTGGCTCAACGGGGGCCAGATTGAGTACTACGCTGTTGTTGGATCTGCGGTTGCGCCTGACGGAAGCGTGTGGGTGACGCTGAGTAACAGCAAGCTTTTCCGCTGGAATGGCTCTGCATGGGAGTACCGGTCCTCTCCTCCCGTTCAGAGGGCTGCTTTTCTGTGGCCAAGCGGGTGGCCGTCCGGGGGCCACGCGACACTGTCCGTTGTTGTGCTGGACGACGGCCGGGTTGTGGTGGCGGGTCAGGACGGAAAAGCTGCGGTACTGAAGGACGGGGTTTGGGAATCCCTTGACCCCGTACCTGGCGGGTGGCACATTTACCACCTGTTGCTTCTTCCTGGAGGTGAGCTCTGGGCTGCCGGTGCCAATGGAAGGGTAGCACGGGTGCGGCTTCAGGGCGATACCGAGCCGCCGCAGGTCGTTTCGACGGATCCGGCGGATGGCGCCACCGGTGTTCCCGTGGGCAAGACCATCACGGTTACCTTCAGTGAGGACGTGGTGCAGAGCGACGGCTTCGGGCAGATTAGCGTCCGGGACACCAGCGGCAGGGTGGTGGACTGCAGCGTCTTCGTGGGCGGCAGCATGCTGACCATTGACCCCAGCACCGACCTTGCCTATGGCACCACCTACACCGTAACCATTCCGGCGACCGCCGTGAAGGACCTGGGGGGCAATACGCTAGCGGCGGACTACGCGTTCGGGTTCACCACCGGGGCGGCGCCGGATACCGCACCGCCGGTGGTGGTTGGTACGGATCCGGCGAACAATGCTGCGGACGTCCCGGTGGGCAAGACCGTCACCGTCACCTTCAGCGAGGATGTGCGGGCCGGGCCTGCATACAATGGCATCCGGGTTGAGGATGCTGCGGGCAATGCCGTTGTCGCGGCAAAGAGCATCGCCGGCAGGGTGCTGGTGATCGATCCCGGTGCCGACCTTGCTTGGAGCACGAGGTACAGTGTGGTCGCCCCGGCGGGTGC
>Ga0209225_1003348_pt1 | contig 13464 bp, 11 predicted proteins | sample WasSprMetagenome_FD_184732 | JGI IMG/M metagenome (GOLD analysis project Ga0209225, IMG submission 184732) | Sulfidic aquatic microbial communities from Washburn Spring, Yellowstone National Park, USA - WS (SPAdes) (version 3) | ecosystem: Environmental > Aquatic > Thermal springs > Hot (42-90C)...
TGTTTATAAATGAGGATCATTAAAACAAAGATCTTGATGCCGCGGCCGGGATTTGAACCCGGGTCTCCCGCACACAAACGTGTCACGGGCTCGAAAGGCTTGACTCTGATGAGAATCAGTTCACGATCGATACATGAAAATGTGAACTTTAGCTCATTCATGTTTTAATCTGTGATGATTTTTTATGTTTTTCATGAACTTCGATTAGCTTAAGTATAATTTCATAAACATTTTCTAGATAGTCTTCTATTTTAATTTGTTCTTGTAGTACAGCTTTATTTTCGACAGGAGACCGTAGATATTGGTACCATCTGATAAGCTCAAGGTCTTTTTGAATATTTTGTTTAACTTCTTCTAATAATGTCTCTCTATCAGAAGAAGAATATTTAAGAAGTTTTAATGTTGAGACATCTCTACCGATACCAAAAGCATACAACAGATTCATGGCGTATAAACTGCTTCCATAACCTTTTGCAAATGAAGATAGAGCTGACGGCTCTGGTAAGAGAAGTGCTATCGTGGCATTATATATGTCTGGCAGACGATTATATAAAGTTGCTTGAATATACATATCAGCCAGATTATATAGATATTCGATGTATTCTCTATCGCTTAAATTTAAGATCTCTTTTATTCTAGATTGTAATTTCTCATCAGATATTAACTCTTCTGGATGTAGCAGTGTTAAAATAGTATTCATAGCAACTCCTAACGGTGTTGGATAATAACTTTTCTTTTTCTTCGGACTATTTGTCTTGGCCTTCTCAACTCTATAAGTTATATATCCACAGTTTGTGAGAGTATCTAATATCTTTTTAAGACCATTTTTGCTATTTATAATCTCTTTTTTATAAAGATCATAAAATGAGACGCCTTTTTCATTAACACTCCAGTTATCAACGATCTCTTTCAAAACATGTTTATAAGATTCTTTATAAATCACATTGATACAAGGCTTTAGAAAATTCTCGATCATGTTAATATTCTTAACCATGACAATACACCCATCTAATAAATGAGCTAATGGGGTTAATAAACAAGTTAGCTCATATATTTAGATAAAACCCCATCATAGGGATTAATCTTAAGATATTAGTCTATATAACACATGTATTCATTGGGGCTATAATTCATGAGCAAAATGTATGAGTTGCTAGTCAAAACAAGTAGGTTGATAGATATTGGAGAGCGAAATATAGTGATAGCAACCAAAGACTATGGTCGCGGAAAACCGAGGTTTATAATCAATCTCCCAACTACTAGGAATGATCTATGGATCTATCTGTGGCAGAAGAAGATTCCAGTGAAGATCTTTATAGAGCTTCCTGAAGATCTTTCAAAATATGAGAGACAGGAAAGATCTGTGGAGATAGGAGAGGGTTAACACGTGGTGTTAAAAAGAGTTATCAAGGTCTCCAACGATGTGTTTGAAAAGATCGAGATGCTACGAGAGAAGTGGGGGCTACAGTCTCCGAACCAGGTGCTAAAGAAGCTTCTTTCAGATCTTGAAGAGTCCCATCTCGGCGAGAAAGATCATGAGCGTCGATGCAACTATACCGAGATTTTAAAAGAATTATTAAACGCCTGTGTAGCTAAGAAGGCTGGAAAAGCGTACATCCTCGATTGCCACGGGAAGAAAGCTTTCGTAGGCGAGACAGCGCTCATTGATCTTGTGAAAAGATTCGGGCTGAACATACTGGTGGAATAATGTCTAAAGATGAAGCGAAGAATCACAAAAGATCCCTTAGCAATACTACTACTGTAACCGTGAGTAGCTTTGATATATCTGAGTCTAAGAATTCTTTGCGACAAGATGAAGCTAAATCGGTCGATGAAGGTGTAGGGGGTTTTCCAAGCAGTTTTGTTGATGGGTCTGTCGTGTGTCGCAAAGCTCCCTGTATTCACAATATTGAGCTTGGCTTTGATTTCGGCGTGTTGCTTGGCGAGGTTGAGAGAGTTTTACAGGGTGCTGAGTGTTCTCCCGCCAAGGTGTCAAGGCAACTTGTCTGCAAGTTAAATCTGCAGAGGGGTAGGAGGTTGGTGATCGTGTTTAATCCGAGGAATGGTGGACAGGTTCATCTTAATGCGTCTGAGAATCCTCTGTGTATTGAGGAGTTTTTCGCTTTTGCCGAGTGGTATCTGCCTGCACTGTTCACTATGTTGACAGGTAGAGTTGTGAGGCCTGAGGAGTTCTATGTGTTGAAGGCTCCGGAGTTCAACATCGATCTTCCTGAAGTATTTGTGGAGGGGTTTAAATCTCTCAAGTTATCTGACTATCTAACCAGCTTAAGGATCTATGTTAAGAAGCTAAACGGCGAAATGTTCACGCGTGTTGAGGTTTGGAACAACGAGTTTGCAGGAGTCAGACTGGATCATTTGGTTAAAGCAATAATAACCTTGCTTCATACGGGGGAGGAGGTGAAGTTCAGAACCGACATTCTCAGAACGCTGGAGGAGCTGAAAAAGAAGGTCAGCCAGCCAGAGAAAGCTGATGAGAAGAAATACAACACAAGGTCTCGGAGGATCAAGAGAGAATTTGAAAAGCTTCCCAAGGAGTTGCAGAACTTCCTGAGGCTCTTGAGAAGACCTGAGCATGCACTCATAAGGATCAGAGCTGACGCTATAGAGTTTGGAGATGCCTACTGGAGAGGTATGCAGAAGTACAACTTTAACGTCGGGATATGGCTTGAGGAGGAATTGATCAGCTGGCCTGAAGAGTTGCAACCTATAATTAGGTGCATCATCACAGGAATATATCACTACAACAAGGCTTATAACAATGAGGGTATTCCATGGAAAATATGGCGCAGAGAGTTTGTTGAATGTCTTTCAGAGGTTAATATATCGTTAGAAGAAGCTTTAGAAAAGATCAGAGGATATCTTGATAAGAAAGCTCGTAGATAGAATATATTAATATATTTATGATGTTATCTTCAAGATCATAATATTTTTCTACTCCATATATTTATCAGCTGAGATATATACCTCAGGATTATTATAAGCATATTATATATGTATTCTGCATCTTCTCTTAGAGGAGCAACGATCAATTTACCTGTGTCTTCATGAATAAATTTATGAATATGTTGTAGATTAGATCGTAAGACAGCTTCTATACCTTTAACCACATTTTCATAGATATTCTTAAGATTCTCAGGAATATTATTTATCACGAATTCTTTTAATTCTCTTCTAAGAAATCTCTCCCTATCTTTTTTCTCTGTTAGATAGTTCATTAATATATTTCTTATAATATTCAACGTCATCAGATAATTACCTTTAATAAGAGCTTCTTCAGCATTCTTCAGCTCTGAAACAGATTTACTGATTATATCAATCGGTGTCTCAGGAATTATTGGAATGGGGATCTCGAATCTTACGTATTCAGCATATTTAAGTCTTCTCATAAGATCATCTATTTCATCAGTATAAAATACTATGGCAGTTTTTATCTCTCCGTCAGACAATATTCTTACCACATGTTCAAATATAGGTGATATAGCATAGAAACCTGGTTTCGCTATGTCAAGTTGATATATAATACTGAAAGCCACAAATTTACCTTTTCTTCTTATCTCATTAATAGAGTCTAGCAATTTTGTAGTTACAGGGATCTCAAATTCTAATTCAAGATCTGTATTAGACATTCTAAAACCGCTATAGCCTCTTAAATTATTTATTGAAAAATGAAAGTGCCTCCGACAGCTTTTACATCATCAAAAGAATATAATGAGACATCATATTTTCTTAATATAAATAGGGCATTATAATCTCCTCCGAGTAATTCGAGAACACGTTCTTTCTCTATCACAGCTTTTATTATAATAACAAATCCCATACCTGGTCTCTCAATTATATCAAATCCTTTATAAACCGAGGGCATAGTTAACTTACCTATTATAATAAATTTTTATCTTTATTAAACTCATAATAGATTTTTCGACACTTAATGCTTAATATAAATCTTTAGAACAAATTTTTATATATGATGAATGTTATGGATATACATAAGTTATTGATGGAGAAATTCATGAGATCTGGTTATTTAACTGGTGAATGGTTTCCAGAGGTTCCTGTAGGCTTTAGATCTGTTGAGACAAGCAATTATCCTAAGATTGATTTAGTATGTGTATTAGGAGATAAAGACATATTTCATCCAGTTAAATCTTTGAGAGAATGGAAAGAAGGTAAGATCTCATTTAGAGGAAGAAAAATATGGTTAATAGAAGTAGAGCCTGATCTAACATCAGCGACATTAGGATTGCCAATAGGACAGTTGCTTGTTTATAAAATACTTTTTACAAAAGATCATCCAGATGCCGAGATAGCAGGTTTAGGTATTGTATGTGAGAAGGGGAATCCATTTGTTGAAGTAGCATCTAAAGAGTTAAGGATCAAGATTTGGAAGTTGTCAACAGGCTGATATATATTTAACAGCAAAGATCTAAAAAGGAGATGTGATTGTCAGATTCTCTTATAGAATTAGGAATGTTAGTACAGATTATATCAGCTGTCACAAGCATCGTTGTTGCTTTAGTAATGTATCTTAGTGTTAGAGAGATTAAAATAGATAGAAGACGTGAATATTTAGAAAAAAGAATCGAAGAATTTTATATTCCATTAATAAAATTTTTTGGACAAGGAGATCTTCCGAAAGATATAGAGGCTCATCAAAAAGTTGAAGAGATAATACTTACAAAAAGATATTTATGTGGAAGAAAGTTAGCGAAAATTCTTCCTCAACATTTTACAGCAATGATCATATCAGGATCTCATTATTATTTTTATTTCACTAGTGAAGAAGAGAAAAAGAGATGGGAGGAAATAGCAGATATTGTGTGGGATGAATATATAGAAACTTTAAAAAAGTATTATAAACTGATCGGTGTGATAGACTACGTGTTGCCTAAAAAACCTGATAAATGGTTTTTTGATGTATATAAACATTAAGATAGAGATTCATTATATGTAAAAATTTAAATGAGAAACAGCAATATCTTAACACAGATATTTTTATCTTTTATTTCTGTTGTGATGATAAAAATTATATAGCTTAACGCTAATCGGAATATTTCTCATCTTCCTGAGAATATAAGTCTCGCGTCTCGATCCTTGGATTAATCAGAATATGTCTAATTATTGTAGGGACAAAACTGCTTGAATAGTAATATCTAGTATAAAAAGATCTTAGGTGAAATGATCAGCTGGAGAATAATTTTTTAATTACTTCATATAATGGAAAAGCTTCGTTAGATCTTATCCAAGCTTCTTCTACAAAGAATTGTACAGCTATTTTAGCTGCCACAGGATCTATAGGTATCACATCTGATCTTATGTTGAAATAGTTTATTAAAGACATTGCAGAGGCTAGTTGTATTGCTCTTTTCTCAAGTCTCATTGAAAAAGGCACTATCTTTGTTTCTAAATGTTCAAGAATAAGATCTGAGGCTTTTTCTAACATTTTAAGCATATCATCTGTTAACATTACCTTCTTCTCTATAAATGTGCCAACAACTTTCGGATTTTTTGTTTGTATAGCATATACCAAAGTAAGATGATCTCTAAGTCTAGGCGCTACTTTCTTCATTTTTTCTTGAAGTATTCCAAGCATTAATTTTCTCTGACTTTTAGCAAGCTCACTATATTTCTCTTTGGTCAATCTATGAAGCCTACATAACATTCTATCTTCTATAGCATTAAAATTCGGATCTCTGACTGTCACTTCATATCCTTTCTCTTTAACTTTAGTATTATAATTGACAGAGAAAAATGATGTAAATCTATAAGGACCTACAGTATATGTTTTAGTCTCATATCGAATAACGCCTCTCTCCATAGCAAGTTTCAAAGGTTCAACCATACCTTTATATTTAAACCAGTCATTAAACTCAGTCACAATGAAATTAAATTTTCTATCTTGATAAGCCTCTCCTATAGCAATAAATTTTGCAGGTGTTATACCACCACAATATCTATTTAATCCCGGCAGTCCATGTGCTGGCACATCTTGGCTTTCATTACCTAAGATCATGTCTTTAGATGCGAACGTTTTTCCAGTTCCAGGCTCTCCAAAAAGAGCCAAGTTGAAACCTATATTTCCAGCTTTATTACCTTCGCCTGTAATAATATCTACATCACTTAAGGAATATTGTTGAGTTATTGTTAATAAATGATCAAAAAATATTACGGGACCAAATAGATCTTGTAGATAATCTATTAAAGCTTGTGGTGAAAAGTTTCTGCCAAATTTTATAGTATCTTCAAGTCTATCTTTAATTAAGTCTGTAAGGTAGTTTCTGAATTCTTCCTCCATTTTTATAACCATGAGAAATTCTTGTTCGGCATCTCTAGTGCTTAGTCGAGGAATAGGTGTTGATTCAAACTCTGATAAAACCTCTATAACCGCAGGTTTAATTTCTTCAGGCATAGACCATTTAGGATATTGTCGAGAACCTACTTCCCAAACTAGATCCCATTTATCTCTAAGCTCAGCTATTAGATGAGATGGATAAAGTCTGTCGCCATAGATCTCGCTGGCTCTAGCAGATATATACTCAAAATGTGCTTCAGTTACATCAACAAGAGCCTTTAATACAGCATAACCTTTCTTACCATGAGTCTTAAGCACTTCTTTTACAGCTTTTTTAACTTCTTCCCAAGAACTTCTACATTCAAAAACACCGCTTCTTTTTACAGTATAATACTTACCTCTAAATGTATAATAATCTTTATACGGAGAGATCTGAACCATTTTTTCAAGTTGTGAATCTGAAATTATTTTCGCGATACTTTCAATTTTTACAGGTCTATTATACTTAAGATTCATGTAAATCGAAAAGATCTCTACATTAATAGAAATGCCTATAGATCCGAAAACCTCTTTATAAACTTTTTCTCTAACTTCATTTGGCCAATTCCATTCTAAGTGAGGCAGAAATCTCTTAAGAAGCAAGATCCTCTCTCTAATTTTATCTTCGGGAAGATCTATTTGAGACATATTTTCAGCCTAGACCAAGCAACTGAGAAACAAGCTCGTTTATCTTTGCAATCTCTGATTCAAGAACCTCTCTAACTCTCTTTCTTCTATTAGCAACACTTTTTCCAGCAACAGCCACACGAGAAGCTTTAGCGTGACATATTTTACTAAGCTCAGCTAATCTTCTATGAATAGGATTATTAGGATCGAACCTTGGTATAGGAAACATGAAAGGTCTTCTGTGAATCGCTCTTTCTCCGAACATTCCTTTTGGTTGTAAAGGCTTTATAGAATCATTGATTATGTCTGAATTGAGAATTGCACTAAGGTAATGTGCTTCCAGCTCATTGTCAGTTTCATAAAATATGGTTGTCTTCTCAGCTACAAATCCTTGAGGTGAAAGAATAATATTACCTATGTAGAAGGGCGGTAAACCTTGTCTATCAACAACGCAAGAAACAATATTAGATCCGATTGCATTATAAATAACAACGTATCTTTTACCTGGATCCTGAGAACTAAGTAATCCCATATAGTCTATATATGAAACTAACCTTGGATACTCTGATAACATACGCCTTGTAGCTTTTTCCTCCCATATTTTCTGAGCTTTTTCAAGCCAGTTAGCAATGAATATATATCCCTCTTTTCTCAGTTCATCAACATCTGACAATTTAAATTTATACCTTAACCCCATGGGAACAGGTTTTGCTGGTAAGACTACGGGCTTGTAAGAACATTTGAATGGAAGAAGATCATCGCCTAAAACAGTCGCATATATAAACTCTTTTTCAACCTTACCTTCAATGGTGACACTCTTCCACGGCTCCTTAGCATTCTTTAAAACCGCCTGAGAAGTTCTACAATATGGTCTTTCCAAATCTATGCCTAAAGTTGGGTGAATAACTAATTCCACGAAGTAGAAACTTCTTGGATATATTGAAGCGCCGGCCTTAACAAGATCGTGATAAGGACTCTTACCTTGTAGTATTTGAGGTGGCTGATACTCGTAATCCTCAGCTTTTATATATCTAAGGGCCTCGTTAAGCTTTATGTTTTTGGCAGGTAGTTTGCCTGATATCTTTCTTGCTAGAACAGGGTACGAGGTTTTGCCTCCCTTACTAGCTATTAAAACACATGTTGGAACATTAAATAAGGGTGAAACATTTTCTAAATCAAGTATTTTATGCAAGGTCATCGTAGGCTTTTTGAATTTCTTAAACTCAGCATGATGTAAAGCACCTGTTAAAATACTTCGTGGCATTACAAAACCTATAATACCGCCGTCTTTTAAATAAAGATCGCTGGCCATACAGAAGAATAATGTGGCTAACTCTATTTGAGTGAATAACTTGACCTGATCGCTTCGTAGCAATTCATAAGAGATAAATTTTTCCTTGACAAAATCCTGATATTCTTTATTCTCTACATATCTAAATGCTATCCATGGAGGATTGCCCACAATTATATCAAACTTAGATTCGCTTAGTGTTACTGGCATATATACGTTGCTAAGCATATAGATCCATATAGAATCTTTACCTCTATCTATTAGTGATAATATGCCATCTAACGTGGATTTTAAAACCATGAATTCAGCATCTGAAACAATATTTTGTAGTGCTCTTCGGAAGACCGTAATAGCTTCATCTTTATTTCTTCTAGCTCTATAAGATTCTATAGAGTCTTTAAATGCTGTGATAACTCTATTTACTTTACTTCTGTCTTTAGCTATATCAACCGGCATATACAAATATATATCGTTAACCTTGTAGAGATAGACTTGCACATTAGCAAACAAATATACTGTTACATTCGGTAATTTAATTGAGTCTGCAACATATATAGGTATGAGAATCGAGCCTTTACGAACATGTAGCAACTCTCCTAAAGCTATCAGATAATTTGCTCTAGCTATAGTGACAGCTAATGGATTTATATCTATCCCAACAATACTAGTAAGTATGTAATCTAAGATCTTATCTGAACTCCAGCCTCTCTGTATTAATTCATCTTTTAGCATATGAATAGCATTAGATAAGAAAGTACCAGATCCGCACGCTGGATCAAGAATTTTAGGAGGCTCATCATGTTCTCTCCACCATATATCTAGTACTTCTTTTAGAGTCAGCTCAGTAAGCCATTCTGGTGTATAATATTCTCCAACTCTATGTCTCTGACCTCTCTCAACTATCTCCTCATATATCTCTTTGAAGAAATCTTCATCTATTTGTGATAAATCATATCTTAATAATTCTTTAGCTATTGTGCTGACAAGTTCTAATGATTGATTACGTATTTTTTCATGAAGTATCCATGTGAAATAATCTTCTTCTATAAGATTCATTATTTCATATTCTGTGAAAAATTCTCCTTTTAATGCTTTTAACATTTTTGCAGGAGTTGCTGTAGTGTCACCACTTAATCTAAGATATGTTATTAATTTAACTAATGTAACTAGATAGGTCTGATCTATAAATGTTTTTACATCAGGTTTACTTCCATAAACTATCTCCATATTCCTAGACCACAGCTCATATCTTAATTTGACATCCTCCTCTTCTTTAACAAGATCCCATAAAGATCCTAGCATTTCTATAGCAACTGCATATGTTGGGCTTCCAGGTCCAAATCTAAACTTAAGATCATTTGCTGTAGGTCTGATCTTTGGTTTCGAAAATATATATGAGTCTAGCCATAGAATGGCTTCAACAACAGAGATCTCCGATAGATCTATAGAAGAGATCTCTTTTACATCTATAACCTTATTATTTTCAACCACGGGTATGAAAGCTTTATATTTTATCACATCAGTCGCGATACCAACATATTTTCTATTAGGATCATTCTCTATTAATGCTTGAAAATATTTTTTCAACTCTCTCTTAGCAATCTCAAGTTCTCTATCTAAATCTACTTTTATTTCAAAAACAATGTCTGAATAAAGCAGATCAATTCTACCTTTTATACCAAGGATCTTGCTACCAATCTTTTTCTCTATCCCAGGCAACAAGTCTTCTAATTCAACACCAAAGATCTCTCTCAACATTTCTGATAAAACAACTAATTTAGCAGGATGACTATTTGCTTGTCTAGCTCTTGAAATATATTTATCAAGTTGAATAATTTCTGAAGACATATAATCTCACCATATCTACTATTAATGTTTTGTTGCAGATTTTCTTCTAATTATTTCCGGTCTCGGCCTTATCCTGATCACAAATTCAGATTTTTCGCCACCAGGTATCAATCTTGTATAATGATTAAATACTCCTCCACATCTCGGGCATTGCATCATATTAACATCATAAAATCTGAAACGCCATTTCTTAAGAATTTTAAAATTCCCTTCGTAACCACAATATGGACATTTAACCATTTTCATCATCCTCCCTCATTTCTATAAAGGAGATGTCTGAATAAATCATGAAATCACCTATGAGCTAATATATAGCCTAATAATATATTCTTTTTAAACAATAAAAAATATACGTAGATATACGTAGGATAAAAAAATAGCTTCTCAACTCTTACTGACATGGACACCTCTCTGGTCTTCTTGAAGAGGAGATTTTGAGAGGACTTAAGACAATTATTTGCAGCAATACTACCATTGTTAGTGGTACGAGAGATAAAGAGTGTGCATCAGATACTCATCAGGGTTACCCTAATAAGAAAGATCTAACGATACATTAGGGTTACCCTAAGCCTTTCATCAGGGTTACCCTCTGGCTTAATATCTGACGGATACAGAACTTAAGAGCCATAGATCTAATGGTCAGATCTTGTCATAATTATTTCAAAAGGGTTACCCTAATGAAAATGATCAGGGTAACCCTATGTCTCATGATAAAATTGCTTAGCTTTGTGTGTTAGATTTGTGAAGATTTACGGACGATTTATCTATGAAGACACCATCTTACTTAGGCTTTCACCATTTTTCTTTTACCCGAAAGAATCTCTTGTCCTCAGATCTTTCTTAAGTACGGTACCTGAAAGCATTTTGATCTTTTTCAAAATAAGAGACGGTTATAGACAAAAATTTGTCTATCATGTATCTATAATATGAATATCATAGACACCACGATAGACACCGATGAGAAAACTCGCCTCTAGGATCTTAGTAGCTTAGGTCCTTAGCTGTCTCAAGTGTCTATCATGGTGTCTATGATGGTGTCTATCAAGTGTCTATAGACACTCTGGTGTCTATAGCTGATATTATAGACACTATAGACACGGAAGTGTCTATATCTTCGAAAAAGCTTCTACTTGCAATAGTTTCTATCACAACTTAACGCATAAGTTAAAATTCTCATTTTTCACGGATGATCTCTCAAGATCTTTTTGATGAAAAGATTCTGTCAGCGATCGACAGGGCGACAGGAAATTCAGAGAGAGGATCACATGATTATACAAGCAACTGAAGACTGAAGTCTGCAACATCCTGCTTCTAAAAATCATGCTACTTGTTGCTGAAAATTAATTGTTTATAATGTGAATTATGTGTGTCACAAAAAGTGTGAACAGATCAGATTGCACATGTATCTTTCACATGTGCAATGCACATGTGAATTGATCTATTATGTGTTGAATCGTTCACATGTGACATGGCACATGTGCCCTGATTCTCGCAGAGTGTGAATTTTGATCTGTTCACAGTTCACACACAGTTCACATGTATCGTTCACGCGTGAACTTCGAGAAAACGAATCAAGTTATAGCGTGAATCAAGGCACATGTGTCATGGCACATGTGAATTTTGTATTCGCGTGAACTCTGATCTGTTTCTCGGAATTCACATGTGAACTGCACATGTGAACTCTGATCTGTTCACGTTTTTATAACATATGGTTCGGTCATAAATAATTAGTTTTCAGCATCAAGTCCCATGGATTTTAGATACATGTCATGACATTGTTTATGTATTAACATGTTCATCTGATTGATCTTGTGAAAAAATTCTCAAAAAATCCTCAGGATCTTTTCAGAGACTAAGCTCTTTTAGATAGCCTAGATATTTAGAGTAATGATCATCAGCCTCACCGAGAAGATCCTCATATCTAGCCTCAGAGATCTTAAGTTCTCCAAATCTGCTTTGTATAAATCTTGCTATCTCTCTAGACATGACCTTGATCATCAGTCTCCAAGAGATTTTTCTAACATATTTAGGAGGTAGAAGATTTCTTCTCTTAATATATCTCTCAAGAGCTGTTCTATTAATTCTATAGCCTGTGTACTCCTTAAGCAACCTCAGAGTATCTAATGAGAAATAAACCCATTCACAAGGCTTGACACTCTCTCTTAAGCCAGCATAATATCTACAGAAGCCTTTATCCTTGAAACACACAAGTCTAGACGTCTCAATATCCAAACCGTTTATCTCGATGATCTCTTCAGGATTGAAGCTCTCGATAATGTATATAGCGTGTGATAATCTTAGGCCTCCTTCAAGCATAAGTCTATAGACTAAATAATATAGCTCGTGATTTTCTCTCAAGACGGATAAGGTCTTAACAAGATCCTCAATATTTATTGGGTAGGATCTTACATCAATCTTATAACTTCTGCTAGGAACGATCTCCATGACCCATCCATATGTCTCTGGAGAGATCTTTCTGAGATAATAGAGATATTGAATATAGTGTCTAAAGACGTTTCTAAGCCATTTATTCTTATGATTAATAACGTAGTTGATAAGATCCTCGCTAAGAGTTTTACCCTCAAGATACTTCTTAAAAAGATTACGATAATATCTTATCGTATCTGGAGTCATTACTTTTCTCCTTTTCTTTCTCTCACGTAGAAACTCTTCAAATCCTTGGCTCCACGTAAACATCACCTGAGAGAGGCTTAGGCCAAGCATCTTTCTAAGATCTTCTCTGAAATTCTCCACTGTAAACCTTAGTATAGCCTGCCTCAGATATTCGTCTTTAGATGCTAACGCCACAGCCTGCAGGATCAATGAATAGTCTATTGATCCATCCTCTCTAATGATTCCTACAGCTTTTAATCTATCAATGCCTGCCACTATCTCATTAAACTCTTTTTCATCAAGATATTGAAGAGCCTTAGAGATCACATCATCAGGGATCTTTCTGAGACCATTAAGATAGTTATGAAGAGATCCTTTTGATATATCAAGGATCTCCACGGTCTTGTTGAAGCCAAGCTTCTCCTTAACTCTTCTAAGGATCTCTCTTCTCACATCATCACTAAGGCCTCTCACATTAACCTTATGAATCCATTCTGAAGAAACTTTGATGTCATTCATGAGCTTATTCATGAGTTCACAGTCCCCAAGTAGAATTGTGAACTTCGGGGGTTAATAAGCATTTTTCTTGCCGCGGCCGGGATTTGAACCCGGGTCACGGGCTCGAAAGGCTTGACTCTGATGAGAATCAGTTCACGATCGATACATGAAAATGTGAACTTTAGCTCATTCATGTTTTAATCTGTGATGATTTTTTATGTTTTTCATGAACTTCGAT
>Ga0209225_1003351_pt1 | contig 13456 bp, 10 predicted proteins | sample WasSprMetagenome_FD_184732 | JGI IMG/M metagenome (GOLD analysis project Ga0209225, IMG submission 184732) | Sulfidic aquatic microbial communities from Washburn Spring, Yellowstone National Park, USA - WS (SPAdes) (version 3) | ecosystem: Environmental > Aquatic > Thermal springs > Hot (42-90C)...
AAAAGTATTTTTATGAAGAAAACTTCACAACACGGTCACTAACAGAAAGCCCTCTGGTGAATTTTCCTTCACTTAATAACTAAATCAGGCATTGCACGATATTCTTTTAGTGTCTCCTAACAGAATATACCTACTAAAATTATCGCTCGTAAGTGTATCTTAATTGTCAAGCTGGAAGTATTTTGTTAGTATAACCAAGGAAAGATTTTAGGTTAGAGAAGAGCAAAAATTTGTGTGAAAGCCAAGGCTTATTAGATTGATGGTGTAGACGATTGAATTGTTATTCCTTAAATGCTATTGAAGGATGTAGAATTGAGGAAAATGCAATTTCGTGTTGATGTTGGGTCGCTTATCTTGGCGTTTGCCTTCATAGTGTCCTTTTGGGGCGGTCTCGGAATAGGTATAGATTTGGCTGAGCATCGCATTATCTATGTACTTGAGGCGAACCCCAACCGCTACTTTGAATATATGCGGGATGCGTTCCTCTTTTGTATTTTGCCTCCAGCGGTGGGCTTAGCATACAGCATCATTGCATTTGCAAGAGAGAGAAAAACTCGAGCAGTAGTTCTTAGATGGTGGCTTCCACTAATGGTTGTTGGCGGCTTTTTCTTTCTCTGGGGAGTCTATGGGCTTTGGTGGACATACACCAGTTATCTGGATGTTATACGTTGGATAAACGCTTATGACTCCGTGCAGACTGCAGACCTCATCCTAAAAGTTTGTTCAGCAATGATAGCAGGACATATTCTCTGGGTGTCTGCGGGTATTCTGTTTATGCTTTCACCACGTTTAAAACGACGCCGAGAAAAAATGACTCTGCAATATAATTCAGTCCTGCCCACTCAATGAACAGTTCTTTTAATCATCGTTAACAGAATGCTGCCTTGACGGAATAATAAGAAAACATCCTTATCCCAGAAAAAGTCTACGAAAAATAGAGTTATTGTCTGTATTTTCTTCTGGTTTTTTGTTTCATTGTCACGAATAGGGCCGTTAGGATCGTTAGCGATGCGATGATGGTGACTGGTTTTGTTGTAGTTGGTGGTTGTATGGGGATACTGTAGCCTCCGACTGGGACTATTGCAACTGTTATGCGGGCTGCCTCTGATTGAGCTGTATTGCCTTTGGCGTCTGTAACCTTTAGGTGCACATAGAATATTCCGCTTGTTGTTGGCGTGAATGCCCATGTGTTTAATGTTGCCCCTGAAACAGCACTACCCTTTAGATACCACTGGTAACTGTAGGGCGCATATCCACCTGAAACTGTTGAAGTGAAGGATACGGATTGACCAACTAACACGGAAGCGCTCATTGGAGAAATTGAAACCGTAAGATGGGGTGCCACTGTGACTGTGGCTTCGTTTGACTTAACAGTATTTCCTAAACGGTCCGTAACCATTAAATAGACTGTGTAGGTTCCGATGATTGCTGGTGTAAATGTCCATGTCGGGCTTACCGCTCCCGAAACTGCAGTTCCATTAAGATACCACTGATAAGAATACGGTGTATAACCTCCGGAAACTGTTGATATTAAGGTTACTGATCGATTAACAATTATGGGGGCTGATGCTGGTGAAATTGAAGCTATCAAGGGTGGAGGAGGCGAGTAAACGAATCCCGCCTTTAGCGTATGGTTGTTATCCATTAGGACGGTGTAGGGATTTGCTGAGTCAACATTGACTGTGTCAAGCTCCCAATGGTCGAAAACGTAATCCACATTTGGGATGGCTGTAACCTGAACTGACGAGTAGGCTGTGTAAGTGTATGTTCCAGGAACTGGATCTGTTGTTCCGCCGACAGTTGTGGTTATTGTTAAGGAATACATCGGAGGCGGGGATGCACCATAAGGATACATTAAAGGATAGCAGTCTCGATTATCAGCATCAATTACATATGGAGTATCGCCTATGCCATCACTCCCATGCAAATCTTGACCGGGTCCCCACTTAACATCAACACCCATATAGTCACTCCAATAGTTTCCTCCAGAAGGATAACCATCATCCCAAATATTGGCGTAGCCCGTGGGATCAATTATAGCATGTCGGAAGTCGTTATTTATGAAGTTGTTATGGTAAAAAATGTTATTTGAAGAAGTATGCAGAAAAACGCCTAACGTGTTGCTTGTTATGTTGTTTCCAGCTATGCTATTGTTTGAGGACTCATATAGGGAGACGCCATCGCTATTTTCTATTAAGTTGTTTCCAGAAACGCTATTATTTGAGGAATAGCCAAGCAAAACGCCATTTTCGTTGTTTTTTATGTTGTTTCCACTTATAGTGTTGTTTGAAGAATCCCGCAGATTGACGCCATACACATTGTTTGTTATGTTATTTCCACTTATAATGCTGTCGTTCGTGTCCTGAAGATTTATGCCGACAATTACATCCGAGATATTAAGGTTTTCCACGGTTATGTGGTTGCAGTTAACGAGAATCACTTGTCCAGCGTCATTGACAATAACGTCTGACACACCCTCGAGATAAACCAAAGGCTCACCATTCACGACATTATCCACAACCAAATTTCCATAAGAGTCGATGACGAACAAACCGTCGTGAAAAAAGACATTCCCGTTGATGGTGTTGTTTGAAGAAACCTGCAGAGTGACGCCATATCGGTTGTTTTTTATGTTGTTTCCACTTATAGTGTTGTTTGAAGAATCCCGCAGATTGACGCCACCATAAATGTTTTTTATGTTGTTTCCACTTATAGTGTTGTTTGAAGAATCCCGCAGATTGACGCCACCATAAATGTTTTTTATGTTGTTTCCACTTATAGTGTTGTTTGAAGAATTGACCAACTCGACGCCATACCAGAATCCTATTACTTGTGTGTTTCTGATTGTAATGTTATATCTGTTATTAAGGTCTATTCCGTTAAAAGGATATGTAATTATGGGCGCCTTAACCGCGTATCCCGCACCGTCAAGGATAATGTTATCCCTTTCAATAATTATTCCATAATGATAGCTCACAATATCATCAATTAGAATATACGTTACATCATCATAAGTTATTATTGGTGCGTCTGGTGGGTCGATGCTTCCATCAGCCCTAATATAAACAGTTCCAGTCCATTCACTTTTAACAGGTTGAACGTTAAACATCAACGTTAACGTGCTTGTAATAAGTAGAGTTAGCATTAATCCGGAAACAACTCTCTTTATCAACCCCTCCTCCCTCGGCAAAAACAATTACACTAAAAATTGACTTAAAATTTACGGAATAATCTTCTATACGTGAACCCTATATTTCACATGCGCCTCCACACCTTGGACATGTAACTTAGCCTTGACCCTCACACCTTCTACAAGTATAGTTCTCAAGCACTCCAATAATTTCCCCACTCCCATCACAACGCGGACAAGTGATGGTTCCGCTTCCACCACAACGAGGACAAGTCCTCCCCATTCCGAATAAACTCATATAAGAATGGGGGTTTTACAAATTTAACTTTTAGTATGTTATTCTGTTAGTCGCTGTTAACAGAACACTAAAAGTATTGCTTGTTTTTTTGTTTTGTGAGTTATGTTGTAAGCTTCTGTTCTTTGTTTACTTTTAAATATGAAATAGTTGTGATTAATGGATTGGTGTTGAATAATGTCCTTCGTGGCTATTGATTCTGGCGATTTTGTGCGGAAAGGCAAGCGTGGTGCCTTCAAGGCTTGCATAGGTGCTGCCTTGACTATTGATAAGGTCGATGCGTTTGAATTTGCTTATTTTGATATTCTTGAGAAACTGTGTAAAAATTATGGTGTTAAAAGGAAAAAGTTGGTTTTCAAGGCTTATGACGTTCTTTCAGTGTTGCCGCTTAAGGATGGTGTATCCTTTCTGAACGAGTTATTTGATGGTCTTGTTGATATGTTTGTGAGTGTTGATTATTATTATTCTTACTTGTTCACGGAGAAAGTGCCGGTCGTGAAGTTGTATGGGGCTGATAAAAGTGGTGTTGAAGAGATTAAACCTATTGAGTTTATGAATAAGCTTAGTTCAGGTTATCCTCATTGTTGTGCTTGGAAGTATGTGTATGATCATTCTAATGCAAACGTTAGTTTTCATTTGGATCATTTTGAGAGTGAAGTTACGCTTGGGTGGGAACTCATCAAGGATAGAGATTTGAATGTGTATCTTGCGGGTGATGAAATGTATCCTTTCTTGGCTATGGCAGACGTAGCTGTTGAGCTTTTGGATCGCAGATTATATCTTTCTAAGGCTTCCCTTTTTCCAAAGAATATTAATTCTTGCTTTAAAGAATTGGGGGATAAGCTTCGAGTTAGTTTCTTGGGACAAAAATACTTGAAGTATATAACGCCTATAAAGAAGCAGAAAATTGATACATTGCCGAAACTTAAACGCCCATTAATTTTTATCCTCAAGGAGTACCCTCCAGGTTTTAAGGATGAAAGTCAGCTTATTCGAAATTCTCCTTTATGGGGTCGTATTTGCGAGTTTGCATATAATAGGAAAGGAACTGTGAAATTTGTTGATCCAAATTCTAAGGATGATCGTCGTTTGCTTTTGACGGGTGGAATTGCTATTTGCGTAGGTGCGGAAGGTGTAAAAGTTGCAAAATATTTGCGGAATTTGGGTGTAGATATCGAAATTGTTAAGGCTTCAACTTTGGTTTCCAAAAAATAGTTTGATTTTAACTATTGCGCGAATGGATGTGCCCTCTGGTCTGAGAGCACATCCGCAATTATAAGCAAGTGGAAAATATTATTTAAGATTTATGGAATATTGATTCACTGCTTTATGTGTTTTTGTATTATGAACCAGTATGTTAGTAGGTTTTTTTCTTTGTTTTTGTAGTCTGGGAATTTTTTGGTTATTAGGTTCCAGAAGTTTTGGTTGTGTTTTCTTTCTATGGCGTGGGTTGTTTCATGGTAGATTATGTATTCGATTAGGTCGTTGGGCAGGTATTTGGCGAGTGTGTTTATCGTTAGGTTGTTGTTTTTGCTGTGGCTTGCCCATTTTGTTTTCATTTTGCGGAGGATGATTTTGTTTATTTTCGTGTTGAGTTCTTTTTGGTATGTTTGGATGAGGGTGTTTGCGAGGGTTCTGAGTTCTTTGTTTGTTCTGTTGTGTGTTAGGGTTTTGGTTTTTGCTTCTTGGAGGGCTTTTGTTATTATTTGTTGTTTTCTTTTTATCCATTTTTGGTATTTTTGGAGGATTTGTTCCGGATTTTTGTGGGTTTTTGGCAGTATAAGCGTTAGTGTGCCTGTTTTGTATTCAAGTCTCGGGTATTTTATGTTGCGGTAGGCTACTGTGTATTCTGGCTGGTTTTTATCCATAGGTTTTCACGTTTTCCATTATTTTTTGTTGTAGTTGGTCTATGTCTTGGAGGGTGAGGTTGTGTTGTTTTATGTATTTTCTTAGGTATTTTCGTGTTTGGCGTTCTATGGTTTTTCTTGTTGTTGGTTGGGTTTGCCAGCCTTTGAACATGAAGGGCTGGAGTAGTGCTGTGAGTTCTTGGACGTCTTGGATGAGGCTTTTGTTTGGTCCAAGTTTTTGTTCGAGGGTTAGGAGTATGGCGTATTGCATGTTTGTGAAGGCTAATTGGTTTTGGCGGGTTTGGAGTTGTTGGATTTCGTTTACTATTTGGGCGGCTTCGTTGTAGATTTTTTCGTAGTCTTTGGTTTTTTCTTTCCAGAGTTTTAGGATGCGTTCTACGCGTTCTGTTAGGGTTTCGTATATGGGGTTGCGGTGTTTGTCTATTATTATGAAGCGGTTTAAGGTGAAGAGGATGTTTGCGGCTTTTTCTTCTTTTGTTTTGATTTTTTCTTGGAGGTTTTTTAGGTAGTTTGCGTCGAATTGGATTGTTGGGTATTGGCGTTCTATGTCTGAGAGCTGGGTGGTTTTGTAGACGTATTTTAGGGTTTTTGGGAAGTATTTTTGGACGTATTTGTATTCTTCGTATTGTTCTTGTCTGAGCCAGTGGATGTAGTAGCCGTAGACCTGCGTCAGCCATGTGTATTCTTTTAGTTTTTCGAGTTTTATTGGGTGTGTTCCAAGCAGTTCGAAGAGTTTTCTGAGTTGGCGGTAGTTGTTACGGAATTTTTTGGCGTTTTGTTCGTCTGCGGTTATGGTTTCGAAGGCTTTGAGCATGGTTTGTCTGTCGTCTTTGTCTGTTGGTATGTCTTGGAATAACGCCATTGTTTGGTCGAGAGTTTGGGTGAATTCTGTGGCGAGTTCGTCTATGGGCAGTAATACGCCTGTTATGTCTTCTTTTGTGTAGTTTTCGAAGGCGCGGGTGAACTCTTTCAATATGCCTACGTAGTCTATTATGAGTCCTGCGGTTTTAAGGTCTTTGTAGGGGCGGTTTGTGCGGGCTATGGCTTGGAGTAGGCGGTGTTCTTTTAGTGGTTTGTCTAAATACATGGTTTGGAGGATTGGGACGTCGAAGCCTGTGAGGAGCATGTCTGTTACGATGAGGATTTTTGGGTATTCTTCTTCTTTGTATTTGTCTATGATTTGTTTGCGGATGTCTTCGATGTCTTTGCCGTGGTAGCGTGTAGTTAGTTCTTTTTGGTAGTCTTGGATTTCTTGGGGGTCGGTTCTTGTGAAGGTCATGACGACTTCAGAATATTCTTTTGGTAGGTGTTTGTCGAGTTCGCGTTTGTAGCGGACGCAGGCGCGTCTGTTGACGGCGACGACTAAGGCTTTGAATTTGCCGTCGAGGTTTTCTTTGAAGTGTTCTGCGATGTCTTGGGCTACGAGTTTTATGCGTTCGGGGTTTTCGAGAACTATTTTTATTTGGTTAAGTTTTTGTTTGATTTTCTCTTCTGTTTTTTCGCGGTATTCTTCTGGGATTTCTTCGAATTCTACTTGGATGAAAGTGTCGAGCATTTCTTTTTTGAGGTGTATGCCTTCTTGTTTTTCGAGGTGGGGTTGGTAGGCGATTTTTAGGGTGAAGCCGTCTTCGATTGAGTCTGTGATGAAGTATTTGTCAAGGTAGAGTTCTTCTGGCTTGTAGCTGAATTCGTCGTAGGTGTCTCTTCCGGGTTTTGCGATGGGTGTGCCTGTTAATGCGAAGGCGAAGGCGTTTTTGAGGGTTCGTTTCATTTGGGTTGCGAGGATGCCGTATTGCGTGCGGTGGGCTTCGTCTATGAAGAGGATGACGTTTTTGCGGGTTTGGATGGTTTCTTGTTTTTGGCTTAGGGTGTCTAATTCGTTTTGGAGTTGGGTTAGTTCTTCTGGGCGGAATTTGTGGATTAGGGTTATGAATATGCCGCGTTTTCCTCTGTTTTCGTCGTGTTTTAGTGTTTGTCTTAGGGCTTGTATGGTGTCGATGGTTTCGGGTTTTGTTATGTCGAGGGCTGTGAATTCCTGGTATAGTTGTTCTTGGAGTTCTTCGCGGTCTACTATGAAGAATATTGTTGGGTTTTCCAGCAGCGGATGGCGGTAGAGTTTGTTTGCTGCGAATATCATTGTTAGGGTTTTGCCGCTTCCTTGCCAGTGCCAGATTAAGCCTTTGTTTTTGTCTGTTTCGCCTTTTAGGTAGCCTATTACGCGGTTGAAGATTTGTTCGGCTGCGCGGTATTGCATGTAGCGTGCGATGACTTTTGTTGTGGTTCCGTGTTCTATGCGGAAGAATAGGTAGTTGCGGATTATGTTTAAGAGCGTGGAAGGCGTTAGCATTTCGGTTATGGCGTCTAATGGGTCTGTTTTGTCTTGTGTGCGCCATTGGTGGATTTTTACGTCTTCTTGTTGCCATGGGGCTGTTGGAAAATAGCGGGCTGTTTGTTCTGCGGCTATGCCTATTTGGATGTATTTGTATGGTTCTGGGACGGTTTTCCAGTAGTCTATGATTTGTTTGTAGGCGGTGAACCAGTTTTCTGTTAGGCTTGTGGGGTTTTTGCACTCGATATTAACGACGGGTATGCCGTTTATGTAGAGAATAATATCATTGCGAATTTGTTTGTCGCCTGATTGGTGGATTACTTGGCGTGAGACAATAAAGTCGTTATTTGCTGTGTTGTCGTAGTCGAAGAGTTTGACGTATTTGACTACTCGTTCTTTTTCGAATTTTATTGGAATGCCATATTTTACGTGGTTGAGGATTTGTTTGCAGTGTTCGGCTCCGCTTGTTTTGAGTTTTAACTCGTTTAGAACCTGTTTTATTTCCTCGTCGCCTATGCCAATATTAGCGTTTAAACGCTTTAAGGCACGGATTAGCATAGGCGTAAGCAAAGGCTCTTCAAGGCTCTCCCTCTCCAAATTATCAGATGGGATAAATTTCCAGCCTCTTTCTTCGAGTTTTTGAACGAAATAATCTTCAACAAGAGATTTTTCACTAAACAAAGGCATAATTTACACCTTAAAATAGTCTAAGACACGAATAGGTCTTGTCCAAGCTTGAGAGAAGATTATTGTGAGCATAAGATAAAGTATTTTCAGGTTTTCTTCAGGTATGCCTTCTTTGAAGCCCAATCTTGAGTTAGGTTCTGGAGGAAACATAAGCAAATTTTTTTCGGGGTCGTGATATGTTATTAATCCTTTTTTGAGTATGCAAATTAAATCAACCTTGTGTTCCAGTGGATAATTTGTTTGCGAGATAGTTTCTATTATTTCATCAATGTTTCCGTCGAAAGCGAAAATTATTCCAAGCGTGGGGAAGTATTCCCATTCTTTTCCGTATAATTTTACGGTATGAATTATTGGACCACTCTGTTCGTAATATGCAACTTTTGGCAACTCTTTTACTTTTTTGATTTTCTCCAAGCACTTGAATGTTCTTTCTTTATCAAGCTTGTTTTCAACCTCAAAAACTGCATATACAGCTTCGACAGGAACAGGCTTTAGCTCATGAGGATAAAATTCCAAAAATGGTTTGACTAGACTGAACCCCTTTTTATCATATATTATTAAGTCAATTTCCCCGCTTTTGTCCTCCGTGGAGATTACAACACCATTGCAGACACCCATATTTATCGGAACAAAAGGTTTCAAGAACCTACGTAAAATAATCTCTCTGCTTCTTCCTTTTAGCTCATCTGGACCCATCCTTATGAACTCTAACTCTCTCATCATCTGTTCAGAGATTAACTTAAAACTCTCACTCAATTTCATTTAATCCACCTTAACCCTTATTTTTCCTGTAAGAAGCAAATCCATCAAACTCCGCTTAATACGTTCAAATTTTATTTTCTCATTTTTCTCTATTCTGAGTTTCTTATCAATGGTGGACAGAACAGCAACGATTTCCTCTTGTTCTGACATTGATTGGGGGATGGGAACTTCAACTCGTAAAAGGTCCTTTGAGCTAAAGCTTACCTGTTGAACTGCTGCTTTTCCAATAGACCTGAAAATCGCTTTATACCTATCTTGCAAAAGAACATATTTTAAGAAAAACGGATTGACATGGCTTGCTAATGTAAGAGCAAAGTTGTTAAAACCAACAATCGTTCTTTTTGAGTAACCTTCAAACACTGCAACTTTCCCTATTTTGTCGACGCTATTAACGCAATTTACAAGCACATCATTTGGCTCAAGCAGATATTTGTCAACATCATCAATGAGATTTTCCTCCAAGAATTTGAGATTCTCAAAGATTAGAAAACCATCATCAGTTATGTAATCTGACGTTAGATAAACAACGCCAACACCTGAATCGTTCGTTTGCTTTGACGGTCCTCTTTTTAGCTTTATTATTATTTCGCCAAGTTTTGTTACATGCCATTCTTTGGGTATGGTTCCTATTGGTGTTTGTTTGTATTCTTTATGTCCTATTCCCCGTGTTAGAAGCGTCTGCATCAAACCCTTCTTCAAACGCTCAGTCTTCGCAATAACCTCACCAGTCTTAGCAATAACAGAATCAACAACACCCAAAACCCCAACAATAGCCCTCTGCTCATTTAAAGGCGGAAGAGGAACAAGCAAATTCTCAAAGATGCTCTTACTTACATGCGGAACCCCAGTGCCTGAGGTCGTCCCTCTTATAAAATCAAACTTCGTTGTCAGAAAATAGTGAAGAAAATTCCTGTCCAAGTTTTCATTAGGTGTAATTTTTATCATAGTCGACGCTAATGCACCTTCAAAGCCAATAAAAACGTCTCCAGAATAGGAGCCATCCCATATCATTAGCAAGTCATTCTTGTTTACTTGTATAACATTCTGATCGTCTCTTTCGCACCATTGAACATTTGAATTTGACCTCATGTATTCTGCAGTGAGGTAAGGTATAGCATTCTCTGATTTTTCGTCCAGAAGTCTGGTTGGCTTTTTTCCTTTAATAGTCTCCGAAGCATCTCCAAGTTTGACAATATCCCAATCTCTCGGAATTTCGCCAATGGATGTTTCTTTGAGATTAGTCTCCTTGTAAAATATCATCCCTGCCCACCAGTTGCTCGAGCTATTTCGGAAATATATTCCTCTAACTTACTTGCAATCTCTTGCTTTTCTCGTTCTAACTCTTTTAGTTCTTTGTATTCTTTTGTTATGTCTATTTGTTCGCCTTCCTCATCCGCCATAACATACAAAGTCACATTCAAATTATAATCATTCAACCTAACCTCATCCAAACCAACAACCCTTGCAAAACCCCTCTCCTCACCAAAACTCCTATACACATTAACAATCTTCTCAATATTCGCTTTCCCAAGAATGTTCAACTTACGCACTTCAGGATGCTGCTCAAACTCCTTAGACGCATTAATAAACAAGATTTTACCCTTACGCTCAGCAGGCTTACTCTTCCTAAAAACCAGAACAGCGCCGGGCGCACCAGTATTATAAAACAACTTCTCAGGCAACAAAATAACACACTCAACCCAATCCCTCTCCAAAACCGCAGAGCGCACAGCCCGCTCCTTCCCACCACGGAACAAACACCCATTATCAATCACAACGCCAACTCTGCCCGTATCATCCTTAGCGGAAGCCAACATATGCTGAATCCAAGCCCAATCCGCACTTTGCCTCGGCACAAAACCAAACCCAAACCGTTCACGCCAAAACTCACCCTTCTTCAAAACTTCCTCGCCATAGCCATCCTGATTCCAAGGCGGATTAGCAACAACCACATCAAACCGCTTTAAGCCTTCACCCTCCTTAAACTTGGGATAAAGGAAAGTATCCCCAAACTCCAAATGCGCATCCCGAATATCATGAATATACATGTTCATCTTAGCCAAAGCCAAAATCGTCTGATTCGCCTCCTGCCCAAACAAAAACACCTTACCAGCCTCTTCCCTACCATATTTTTCTTCAACATGCTTAAACGCGGAAATCAACATACCACCAGAACCACAAGCAGGGTCATAAACACTCTCCAAAGGCTTCGGGTCAAGGATTTCAATTAGCAGCTTAATCACTTCACGCGGAGTGTAAATCTCACCCTCCTTCGCTTTGGTAGGCGCAAAATACCGCAAAATCCACTCATAAGCATCACCCAAAACATCAGCACTAACATGATTCAGCTTCTTCTCACTAAACAACTCAACCAACTGACGCAAAATCTCCGCATTCTCCCGACTACTCGTAAACTGAATAAAATCCACACTATCCACAACATCCTTCAACTCAGGATTCCGCTCAGCAATAACCTTCAAACCCTTAGAAAGCCGTTCAGTAAGCCCACTCACGTCTTTCCGCAAACTCTCCCAATGAAACTCCTCAGGCAAATTAAACCAGTGAAACTCATCCCGCCGAGCCTCAGCCCTCGCATCTTCCTCGCTTAAACCCTGAGCCAAAGCCTCCCGATACGCCTCCTTAAACTCCACATCCCACTTATCACTAATCCGCTTCAAGAAAAGCAATATGAGAATAAACTTGTAATCAACCCGCGTCCGAATCAAATCCGCAGCCCGCTTCAACAAAGCATCAATATCGCCACGAGACAGCCGCTCCTCAAACTCTTTCGCCTCACCACGCAACCGATACAACTTTTGCCGAGCATCACGAACATCAGACTCAACCAAAAGCAAACCCGCCTTCCGCAACTCACTTAAGAAAACGGGCACCTGCTCCCAAGCATCCTTATTCCGCTCCATCAAAACCCGAGCAGCATCCTCAAACCTAAACGTCTTATCGCCAAAAGCCTCAGATAAAATCCTACGCCTACGCTCAACCCACTCAGGAACAACCCGACTCATAACAACCACATAAAAAGAAGAACATAAAAGTGATATAATAAACTTGTGCTTATTAGATAAGCTTAAAAGAATTCACTTATACATCAACATAGAAAAATACAACATGTTAAATCTTCCTCTACTTGCTGCTAACGGAAAAAGTAAACCCTAAAATGTTTAAAATAGAAAAAGAGGGGATTTGCGGGTGATTTCTCCACGCTGTGGTGGGTTCAAATCCCACCCCCCGCACCAAAAAATAAGCATAACAAAGGCTTATTTTAGCGAAATAATCCATATTTGAGGAGTTATTGGCGGGGGCTAATATTTCAGCACAAAATTACCAGTAAAATGTGCCATAGCCGCCTTTGTTCAAAAGGTTGTTCTTATTAGCATTCTTTAGTTTGTCTTTGAAAGCCTTACATTGAGATGGCATATCTTAAAAGCTTATGCGTAAATAATCATTTTTGTGTGGAATAGAGTTGGTTAAGCGAGTTTACTTGGGCACAAATGTCTATTGCAGACCTTTCGATGATCAAAGTGATAGGCGAATTCAAAAGGAGTCAGAGGCTTTTGTTGAGATTGCCGATGCTGCTCTTCGTGGTAAAATAGTTATCGTAAGTTCTGATTATGTGAAATTTGAGATCGAGAGAATCGTAGATTCATTAAAAAGGAAGGATGTTAGAGGTTTTGAAAGAACATTGGCTTTGGTAAATGTAGCTAGTGATAAGCAAATAGTTTCTTTAGCGAGAAAATTTTCTGCTAAATGTGGCTTAAATCCCCTGGATGCGTTACACGTTTCTGCTGCTTGCCTAGGAAGGTGCGGCTGGTTTTTAACATGTGATGATGAAATCTTGCAAAAAGGCTGGTGCATTGAAGAGCTTGTAACTGAGGAGGGATATAGGTTAAAAGTGAGAAATCCTATTGATTATTTAGAAGAGAAGCGCAAGGTGAAAAAATGACTGAAACTCAAATAGCCACCGTGGAAGTACCATTTGAGGCGCTCGTAAAAGAGCTCGGAGCAAAAAGGGCCATAAAATTCCTAAGCGAAATTAGACGGAAATATGGCGACTCTGTGGTAGAGCTTAGAAGAGCCACAGAGAAACTGACAATAGAGCAAATTGAAAAAGAGATTAGACAGTTGAAAAAAGAAGAAAAAATATAAAACTGGAGATAAAACCATAGAGCGCCGCATTTAAATCTTAAATTTTTCCTCCAACTAATAAGAACTTTACTGGTAAATTTATGCGTAAATCCCGCCCCCCGCACTTTTAGATATGAAGGCGTGAAAGTTCGCGTTCAGCGATGTCTCCTGACCCTATGCTCAGTCTCATGGTTTATCTTAGAGAAAAAGTAAAGGGGCTTCGTAATTGGGTTAAAGCGCTT